>DSTMC04003__coassemble_707_pt1 | contig 54865 bp, 60 predicted proteins | sample DSTMC04003__metabat2_low_PE_048 | metagenome-assembled genome bin DSTMC04003
CGCTGATAGTCCTCGATCATGCGCTTGACCATCATGCCGCCGATGGAGCCGTTCTCCTTGGCGGACAGATTGCCGTTGTAGCCCTTGGTGAGGTTGATACCCATTTCGTTGGCGATCTCATACTTCATGTTCGAAAGCGCCTGACGGGCCTCGGGCACATTGATGCGATTGGAGCTGTTGCTGGCCATAATGTTTTCACCTCCCGTTCAAGTCTGACACTATTTTGACCGAACGGGAGGCTTTTACGCTGGCAATATTCTACTGTAAGAAACATGTAATTTTCAGTTCAGCGCCACGTTTTCCAGATTGCACAGCACCGTGCGGCGGGCAAGGCCGGCCACCTGCCGGGTTTCCTCGCTGTCCGGGCGCTTCATCAGGGCGCGCGCCTCGTCGTGGGTAATCTTCAAAAGCTGGGTATCGCCCGCAAGCATGGAAAGGCCGGTGGAAAGCACGCCGCTCTGCCGCTCTCCGAACAGCTCGCCCGGGCCGCGCAGCTCCATATCCTTTTCGGCAATTTTGAAGCCGTCGCTAGTCTGGGTGAGCAGGCGCAGCCGCTCGTTCGGCTCCGCCACGAGGAAGCACCACGACTCATATTGCCCCCGCCCGACGCGGCCGCGCAACTGATGAAGCTGCGCAAGGCCGAAACGCTCGGCGTTTTCAATCACCATCACGCTGGCGTTGGGCACGTTCACGCCCACCTCTACCACCGTGGTGGAAACCAGTATGTCGATTTCGCCGCGGCGGAACGTTTCCAGCGCCTCGTCTTTTTCCGCGGCCTTCATGCGCCCGTGTACCAGCGCCACACGCGCCTCAGGCAACATTTTGGCAAGCTCCGCGTATAGTTCCTGCGCGTCGCGCGCCTCCACCGCCTCGCTTTTATCCACCAGGGGGCATATCACATAGGCCTGCCGCCCCTCGCGCACCTTTTGCATCACGAAGCCATACATGTCCCGTCGCCGGTTTTCCGGCACCACGCGCGTCTTGACCGGCGTGCGCCCCGGCGGCAGTTCGTCGAGGATGGACAAATCGAGATCGCCGTATAATATGAGGGAAAGCGTGCGCGGGATGGGCGTGGCCGACATCACCAGCACATTGGGGCTTTCGCCCTTTTGGCCCAGCCTGGTGCGCTGGCGCACGCCGAAGCGGTGCTGTTCGTCGGTGACGACCAGGCCGAGGTTTTTGTAGGAAACGCCCTCGGTGATGAGCGCGTGCGTGCCGATGACGATATCCCACGTCCCTTCGGCGAGCGCCTCGTGCGCCAAGGCATGCTGTTTTTTGGTCAGCGAGCCGGTGAGCAGGCCGACGCGCGCGCCCAGCGGCGCAAACAGGGCCTGCGCATCCTGATAATGCTGCTGGGCCAGCACCTCCGTAGGCGCCATCAGCGCCGCCTGAAAGCCGCTTTTCCAGGCAAGATACATGGCGCCGAAAGCCACGGCAGTCTTGCCACTGCCCACGTCGCCCTGCAAAAGCCGCGCCATCGGCGCGTTTGCGCGCATGTCGTTCGCCATTTCATAGAGTGCCCGCCTTTGCGCGCCGGTGGGCGGGAAAGCGAGCAGTTTCCAGAAATTTTCGAGTTCTTCATCGGCAAATTCGAATTTCACGCCCATGCGCGCGTCCGAGCGCAGAAGCGAAAGCGCCACCTGGTAGAGCAACAGTTCTTCGAAAGCGATACGCCGCCGCGCCGCCGCGAGCGATTCGGCGTTTAAGGGAAAGTGGGCGTTATAGAGGGCAAAATTGCGCTCGCACAGGCCGTAACGGCGCTTGAGCGCTTCGGGCAGCTCGTCCGGCCACTGGCCGCGCCCCATTTCCAGCGCCGCGCGCACAGCTTCGCGCATGGCCCGCGGCGGCACGCCGGCTACGGCCTTGTATACCGGCACGATGCCGCGCTCGCGCTCGATGGTGGGACAGGTGAGCTGCAATTCGCCCCGGCGCATGGAAAAACGGCCGTAGAGCAAAAGCTCCCGGCCGGAGTGAAGCTGTTTTTTCAGCCAAAGCTGATTGTACCACACGGCGACGGCTTCGCCGCTGGCGTCGGCAATGCGGGCGCGGGTGATGAGCAATCGCGGGGCGCGTTGCTCCACCACATCCCCAACCACGCGCGCCAACACCGCGCATTCCAAGCCGGCCCGGGCCTGCTCAAGCGGCGTTGGCGCGGTCAAGTCCCGATAAGCCACGGGCAGGCGCATCACTAGGTCGCGCAGCGTATACACGCCCGCCTTTTCAAGCGCCGCCAGGCGCGAGGGGCCAAGCCCCGGCAGGCGGGAAAGCTCCTGATCCATCATTCCACCGCAATCAGATAATAATACAGGGGTTGGCCGCCGCGCTGGAGATCGACGTCGCACTGGTCGTATTTCTCCGACAGCGCCTGCAAGAGCGCCTGCGCGTCCTCCTCGGAGACGTCCTCGCCATAATAGATGGTGATGAGGCTCTTGTCCTCCGTGACCATTTCCTCGGTGAGGTGTTCGGCAACCTCGCGCACATCGTGGCCAAGGTCGTGCAACTTGTTGTCCACAAGGCCCATGATGTCTCCGGCGTGGATGTCGCGTCCATCGAAGACGGTATCGCGCACGGCATAGGTGATGGAGGCGGTATGCACGTTTTCGGCGGCCTCAATCATGGCGGCGCGGTTTTCCTCCACATCCTTTTCCGGGTCAAAGGCCAGCGCCGCGGAAATGCCCATCGGCACAGACTTGGTGGGCAGCACGATGACATTGCGCTCGCCCTCCACCTCCGCCGCCTGCTGCGCGGCGAGGATGATGTTGGTGTTGTTGGGCAGCACGAACACGTTCTTGGCGTGCGTCTTTTCGATGGCCTCGCCCAGATCCTCGATAGAGGGATTCATGGTCTGCCCGCCATCGACAATCTGATCCACGTTCAATTCCCTGAAGATGTCCACCAGCCCGTCGCCCAGCGCCACGCAGACGAGGCCGTAAGGCTTTTGCCGGGCAGCTTCCTCGGCTGCGAGCTTGGCCATGCGCTCGCGGTGTTCCTCGAACATGTTGTCGATTTTGATTGCATCCAGCTCGCCCAGTTCCAGCGCGTATTGCAAGGCCTTGCCGGGGTCGTTGGTATGCACATGCACCTTGACCACGGAAAGGTCGGAAATTACGAGCACGCAATCGCCGATGCGCTCCAGCCGCTTGCGCAGGCGCACCACATCGCCATCGCGCATTTCCGGGCGCGGATGGGAAACGATGAATTCCGTGCAGTAGCCGAATGTAATTTCATCAAGGCTCTCGTGGTCGTCCACGAATTCGCCGGGCATGGCGGCGCGCGCACTTTCCGTAGGCACGTCCACCTCCACCGGCTCGCCGGTGAGCGCGGCCAGCATGCCGCGATAGATGATGGTCAGCCCCGTGCCGCCGGAATCGACCACGCCCGCCTGCTTGAGCACGGGCAGCATGTCCGGCGTTTTTTTGAGGATGGCCTCGCCGCTTTTGAGGATGGCGCGGAAAAACTCCACCATATCCGTCATCTCGCGGCAGTTGCGCTCGGCGTCCTCAGCCATGACGCGCGCCACGGTGAGGATGGTGCCTTCCTTGGGCTTCATCACGGCCTTGTAAGCCGTGTCTGCCCCGGCGCGCAGGGCGCGGATCATCAGCGCGCAGTCGATATCCTCCGCGCCGTCCAGGGCGCTGGCAAAGCCGCGCAGGATCTGGCTCAAAATAACGCCGGAATTGCCGCGCGCGCCCTTGAGCGCGCCCCGGGCGATGGCCGCGGCCACGTCGCCAACGCTGACGGCGTTTTTCGCCTGCATCTCCTTGACGGCGGAATTGATGGTTTGGGACATATTCGTGCCGGTATCGCCATCCGGCACGGGAAACACGTTCAGCGCGTCCACGCTCTCCCGATTGTGGGTGAGCAGCGCCGCGCCGGATTGAAACATTTCTTTAAACAGCAGCCCGTCTATTTTTGTCTGCGCCATGATAAGCAAACCTCCACTTCCGGCACGCGCGCCGCGTCAAACGCGGATATCCTCCACGCAAACGTTGACGCGACCGACGGTGATGCCGGTCAGGTGCTCCACCTTGTATTTGACGGTTTCGATAATCGAGGCGGCGACGGCGCTGATGGAAATGCCGTATTCAACGATGATATACAGGTCGATATCCACCTTTTCCCCGTTTTGGCGCACTTTCACACCCCGGCCGAGGTTTTCGCGGCCCATGAGCTGTACGATTCCGTCTGTCGAGCGCTTCGAGGCCATGCCGACGATGCCGTAGCAATCCAGCGCCGCGTAGCCCGCGACGCGCACGAGCACCTCGTCGTTCACAGTGACGAGGCCCAGCTCCGTTTTGAACTTGCAATCCATATTCCAACCTCCCCCGAAGGCTCATTTTAATATTTGTTCTATTAGTATAGCGTGTTTTGGCCAAACTTGCAAGGGCAACGGCGTTAAACGCGCGGCCAACCCGGCGTTTTCCGGCCATTTTTTAACATTTACGGATTCATTTTACCCAGTTTCCGAAGTTTTACATGGAAAAACCCTTGTGTTTTCGCCCGCGCGGTGCTATAATTGTACTGTTTGATAACGTGCGAATGCAGTTAGCCTTGAAGGAGGTGTCATAGAGGATGGGAAAGTTTTGTGAGGTCTGCGGCAAAGGCGTGAAGTACGGCAACAACGTCAGCCACTCCAACCGCAAGACGCGCCGCACCTGGGCTCCGAACACGCAGAGGGTTCGCGTCATGGTCAACGGCACGCCTACGCGCATGTTTGTGTGCACGCGCTGCCTGCGCAGCAATAAGGTGGAGCGCGCCCTGTAAAGCGCCCACCCCTTTCCGAAAGACCGCTTCCAGTTCGTTTGCGCCTGTTGTTTTTTGCGGGTGCGGGCCGGAGGCGGTTTTTTGTTACCCGCAAAGGAGGGCAGGCTGTGAAGCAGATCAGGCCGGGGCGGGAAGGCTCGCGCATATGGCTGTTATGCCACAGCGTTTCCATATTGTTTTTATGCTTCTGGGTGTATTGGACCATCCGCTTGCAAGCGCCGTGGCTCTTTCCTCTCTTTGGCGGCGTGGCGCTTTGCAAAGCCATTATGGATTTTGCCGCCGCCCTGCGGAGGCGAAAGATGGCGTTCCCCATCCGACGGCACAGAGGATAATGCGGGCACGTTTGCGCGGGCGCGGTTTTTCTCCGATACCGCGTATCTGATGAGCGTCGCTGTCTTTCTCACCCTCTGGGAGGGCGCGGCGCTGTACATCGCCCTGACGTCGGAACCGTCCCCGCTGGCCTGGTTTTTTCCCATCCCTGGGCTTTTCATGATGCTGATGTGCGCGCCGCAGTTCGTCGCCCATTTCCGCGCGCGACCGGGAAAAACGCCGCCAAAACCGTCCCTGCTGGTCATCGTTTTGCCCGACCTGCTCTTTGCCTGCGTCGGCGTATTGTTTGCGGTTGTGTGGCTGACCGTCGCCGTACCTGCGGGCGCGCCCTGGGCGGCCTGTCTGGTGTGCGCCGGCATCATCGCCGTTGGCGTCGCGAGGGCGGTTTACAACATCCGCAAGTTCTCCGCGCAGAGGGCGGACGCAGACGGTGAAAGCGAAGCGCCGGAACGCCGCGTTGCGCAAACGGATGACGAACGCTGACAAAAAGGGGGATTCACCGTGAAAGCCGTGAGGCCGGGGCGCTTTGTCTCGCTCATTTTTGGCGTCCTTTCCGTGCTTGTGTTGGCGGCGATGGTCAAATTCTGGCCCTGCATTTCTGCGCAGTATCGCGTTCCTCCCCTTTTCTTTGCGGCGATCATGGTTGGCATCGCCTTTTCTGCCTTTTGGCATCTGCACAACCTCTTTGCCCGCAAGCCGTTTGCCCTTTACGAAATCCGTCGGGAAAGGACGGCGCGCGGCACAGTGCAGCGCGTGCGCCCCGGCAAATCCATGGCCGCTCTCTGCGGCGGCATTTTCGCGCTGATATTCATCTTTGGCGGGTATTGGATGTATCGGGTCGTTTCCTCCGGGGAAAGGCTGTTTGCCCTCTTTGGCCTGGGCTTCTTCGCGTTTCTGATCGCGGCGTGCGTGCAGGTTATGCGCACGTGCGTGGGGAAAAAGCGCGCCGCGCTCTATGAAATCGAGGACGAGGGGCCTTCATGGGAGGAGGAGCCGGTTTTGCGCCGCGTGCGCCCGGCGCGTCCGTTCCTGGCGCTGAGGGCGGCGGGTTCCCTGCTGTGCGCGGCCTTTGACGTGGTCTGGCTGTACCTGGCCGTCGTCTCCGGCGCGCCGTGGTATTTCCCTGCCGCCGGGGCGTGCATGCTGGCTGCGATGCTGTTTGCCGCCGTGCAGAACATTCGCTACGCCCGGCGGAAAAGGCCGCCCGTAATCGCAGAAACCGTCCAGGCGAAAAAGCGCAAGCATGGGGCAAAGCACTAACCCCCGGGAACCGGACGCCAGGACGATGCGTCCAAAAGGAAAAGGGTGGAAAAGGGGAGTTTGTCATGAAAAGCGTCAAGCCCGGACGTGGGCCTTCGATGATGAGCGGCGTGGCTTCAATTTTTGTAGGTATTTTCGGCGTTATTTGGACGATTGCCGCCGCGTCCATGGGCGCGCCATGGTTTTTCTGCCTGTTTGGGGTGATTTTCGTCGTACTCGCCATCGCGCATGCCCTGTATAACCTGCACAACGCCACGGCCAAGCGCCGCTTTTCCGCATTCGACATTACCGGCGATGGTGAAGAACCAGATCCTTTCGACCGCGCGCCAGAACGGGAGCACGAGGATACAACGGCCCAAACGCAGGGCAATACAGGCATGTTTTGCCCCTACTGCGGGGCGCGCACAGAAGCGGACTACCGCTTTTGCCGCAAATGCGGGCGCGAATTGGATACATAATGGCGCGCATAACGCGCACAGCCCGGAGCCACAATGGACTCCGGGCCTTTTTCATTTTTAACTGCTCAGAACCGCCAGAGCAAGAATCCGGCGCTGATGAGCAGGATTGCCAGGGCGCTCATCCACAGCCAGCTTGGCAGGCTGAACAAAAGCAGGATAACGCCCACCACCATCAGACCGATGCCAAACCACTTGGAAATACCGTTTCCCGAACCGCCCGAGCGGTTTTTGCACATCCTGTTCATGCCATCGCCTCCCATCCATACTATGCAGAAAAGCGGCGGCAGTGCGCCGGGGCAAAGCCAGAAATATGCGTCCAGACGGCTGCCCCGGCTGACGGCTAGATAGCGTCAACAAAGCCCCATACCTGTTCCAACAGGAATCAGGCGTGAAAGCCGCGTTAGGCGTTTTCTTCGGGATGGAGTTCGCGCCAGGAAGCGCGCAGGCTGTCAATAAAGGCCTTGGCATCCTTTGCGCCAAACAGGGCGCTGCCAGCAACGATGAAATCCGCGCCCCGGCGCATCATCTCGCGTCCGGTTTCGGTGTTTGCGCCGCCGTCCACCTCCAGCATGGCTTTGGAACCGGCGCGGTCGAGCATACCGCGAATCTCGGCAATCTTATCCAGGCATTCGGGAATCATCTTCTGCCCGCCAAAGCCGGGGTTGACCGTCATCACCAGCACCAGATCGAGGCTGGGCAGCAGGTAGCGCAGGCAGTCCGGCGACGTGGCCGGGTTGAGCGCCAACCCCGCCAGGCAGCCGTGCTCGCGGATCAGCGCCAGCGTGCGGTGCAGATGGCCGCCCGTCTCCGCGTGGATGGTGATGATCTTCGCGCCCGCCTGGGCAAAATCCGCCACATGCGTTTCCGGGTGTTCCACCATCAGGTGCGCGTCCACCGGCAGCGGCCCTTTCGCCGCCGCCTTGAGGATGCCGGAGCCAAAGGTGATATTTGGCACAAACGTGCCATCCATAACGTCAAAATGCAAATAATCCGCGCCAGCCTCAGCCATGCGCTCAATTTCCGCGCCCATGACGCGGAAATCCGCGGCCAGAAGCGACGGGCCTACCTTAACCATAGCGATCCCTCCAACGAATCCTCATTTCTTCCAGCAGCGCCATATAGCGCGCGTGGCGTTCCTTGTCAATTTTGCCTGTTTCCACTGCTTCGCGCACCGCGCAATCCGGCTCGGTGGCATGATAGCACGGCGAAAAGCGGCATTGCCCCTCATAGGGCTGGAATTCCGGGTAGTCATCCTTGAGCAGCACCGGGTCGCACAGCTTTGTCTCCAACAAGCTAAAGCCCGGGGTATCCAGCGCCATGCCGCCGCCCTCAAGAGGAATCAATTCACAGTGGCGCGTGGTATGCCGCCCGCGTTCAATCTTGCGCGATACGCCGCCCGTTTGCAGGCCGAAGCCATATAGGGCGTTAAGCAGCGTGGACTTGCCCGCGCCGGATTGCCCCGCCACGGCGTGCACATGGCCGCGCAGCCTTTCGCGCAGCGTCTCCACGCCGGCGCCAGTGCTGGCGCATACACGGAAAATATCCGCGCCGGCGCCCCTGTACTGCCGGGCGATTCCCTCCGCCGTCTCCGGGGCGATATCGCATTTGTTGACCGCGATGACGGCCTCAATGCCGCCCTGCCGGGCCGCGAGCAACAGGCGGTCGGCCATCATCAGGTCCGGCTCCGGCGCGGCGGCGGCGATGACCACCAGCACGGTATCTATATTGGCCACCGGCGGCCGCGCAAGCTGGCTTTTGCGGGGCAGCACCTCTTTGAGCCAGCCGTCTTCTTCATCGTTTCCCGGCTCAAATTCCACCCTGTCGCCCACCATGGGTTTTATATGCGCACGCCGCAGCTTGGCCTGCGCGCGCAACTGATGCGTTTGTCCCTCCGCGTCGAGGACATAGTAAAATCCGCCCACGCCGCGCGTGATGATCCCCTGCAACAAATCCTCCCCTTATTCAAACAAAACCTGCGTTTCCGCCATGAGCACGCCATCCATGTACTCTCGCACCGTATGCAACCCCTGTTCAGTGCTGGAAAGCTCGATGGAATAGGTGCCCGCGTCAAGCGTGCCGGTAAAGCCAGTAAACGCCGTGCCCGAGGGCGGCGTGATCTCCAGGACCACCTCTACCTCGTCCAGCGGCACCACGATGGTATAGTTCGACGCCGGATAATACAGCGACTGGCGCGGTTGACTGATGGTCAGCGTGATCTCCGTGCCGGCGGCAACCACTTCTCCCGGAGGTACAGACTGGGCGATCACCGTACCGGCGGGCGCATCCGCCGAATAACCGGAAATGGCTTCGCCGATCTTTAGCCCCTCGGCCTCTGCCAGCGCCTGCGCGCCCTCGTAGGTCAGCCCGGTGAGGGTCGGCACTTCTACGGCCTCGGCGCTGAGGATGAAGGTAATGTCCGTTTCGCGGGTGATCCAGCCCGCCTCGGGGATCTGCCCCGCCACACAGCCTACGGGCTGGTCGCTGACAGCGTAAGTCACCGACACGCGCTCGGCGGCAATATCCAACCCGGTCAACGCCTCATAGACCTGCTCCAGCGTCCAACCGGTCATGTCCTCAAAGTACACCCACTGGCTGCCGGCGCTGACCGTGATGGAAACCTGCGTTCCCCGCCGGCGCTTTTCACCGGAAGGCACAGACTGATCGCTGACGATCCCTTGCATGACTTCCTCACTGTATTCGTATTCGACAGCGACATCAAACCCCCTGTCCTGCAACGCGGAAACGGCGGCGGCTTCCTCAGAGCCGACGGCCATGGGAACGGTTTCCATATTGTACACGGCCGCAAAGTACCATGTCAGCGTGCCGATCAAGACAACGCCGACAACAACGGCGGCGATCAGCGTCGCCCGGCGCAATCTGCGTTTGCGGCGCAGGGCCTCGCGGCGCTTTTCCTCGCGCAAGCGTTCCTGCTCCTCGCGCGTCATCGGGTAGGCCACGAATCCGCCATGGGGGTGTACCAACGCCTTACGCAAATCGCCGGCAAACTCAGCGGCGGTCTGGTAACGGCGGGCGCTGTCCTTGGCGAGGGCGCGCATGACAACTTCGTCCAGCCCCCAGGAAATGGCGGGGTTGATCTCGCGCATGGAGCGCGGCTCCTCGCTGACATGTTTGAGGGCTACGGATACCGCCGTTTCGCCGTCAAAAGGCACCTCGCCGGTGAGCATTTCATAAAGCACCACGCCCACGGAATAGAGGTCACTTTTTTCATCCGCCACCTCGCCGGATGCCTGCTCGGGCGAAAAATAGTGGACGCTGCCCAGGGCGGAGTTCTGCTTGTCATCCACGCGCGTGGTCTGCGCGGTTTTGAGGCGGGCGATGCCAAAATCGGCCACCTTCACCTTGCCCCTGGCGTCCACGAGTATATTCTGGGGCTTGATATCGCGGTGGACGATGCCGTTTTTGTGGGCGTGATCCACCGCCGCGAGGATGCGGATGCCCATGCGCACGGCGGTTTCCGGAGGGATACGGCCTTTTTCCCGGATGAGATCTTTGAGCGTTTGGCCGGGGACATACTCCATGACGATATAGCGCACGTCATTGTCCTTGCCCACATCCAGCAGGTTGACGATGTTTTCATGCGACATTTTCGCGGCGGCCTCGGCCTCGCGGCTGAAACGGCGCACAAATTCCTGGTCCTGCTCGTATTCCGGACGCAGAACCTTGATCGCGACGGTGCGCTTATTTTTCCGATCCCAGGCGCGGTAGACCACGGCCATGCCGCCGGTGCCGACAACTTCCTGCACCTCGTACTGCCCGGAAAGCACGCTGCCGATCATTGCGATTCCTCCTCGCAGGTGACCAGCAGGGCGGTAATATTATCGTGTCCGCCGCGATGCAGCGCGCGCTCGATCAGCGTGGAGAGCTTGTCGCGCATGCGCATGCCGCTGAGCATGATATCGAGCATTTCGCGCTCGCTCAGGCAGTTGGAAAGCCCGTCCGAACAGAGCAGGAATACGTCGTTCGGCCGGGTATCAAGGCGCAGAAGATCCACCGCCACGGTTTCGGCAGTGCCCAGGGCACGGGTGATATAGTTGCGTTTGGGATGGGTGAGCGCCTCGCTGGGGGTAATCAGGCCGCTTAACACCATTTCCTCTACCAGCGTATGATCGGTGGTCACTTGCAAAATGGCGCGGTTGCGGATGAGATAGGCGCGGCTGTCGCCAACCTGGGCGATGTGGGTAATTTTCCCTTCCATGCACAGGGCGGTAATGGTCGTTCCCATGCCCGCGCAGCCCTCGCGCTCCTGTGAGGCGCGAAAGATTTCCGCATTGGCGCGCTCCACAGCGCGGCGCAGCGCTTCCTCGGTGGGCTGGGTGGGAGTGCGCATTTCCTCCTCCAGCACGCGGATGGCCATGGCGCTGGCCACTTCCCCCGCGTTGTGGCCGCCCATGCCGTCGGCCACGGCGCAGAAATACTCGCCCGGCTTGGGGGCGTAATAGCTGTCCTCGTTGATCGGGCGGACCCGGCCGATGTCGCTGGCGGCGTATACTTTCATGTCGCGCTCCTTTGTCTGCCTGAGGGTTTATTCTTGGTGACGGTTTTGCAGCACGCGCCTGCGCAGCTGGCCGCACGCGCCCTCGATATCCGCGCCCATTTCGCGGCGCACGGTGGCGGAGATATGGCGCGCCTCCAGGCGGCGCAAAAACGCCTCGACGTCGCCGCGCGCGGGCGGCGTAAGGTCGCGCTCACGCACGGCGTTGAGGGGAATGAGGTTGACGTGGCAGCGCAGCCCCCGCAGGCGCGCGGCCAACTCGTCGGCGTGGCGAAGCTCGCAGTTGACCCCCTTGACCAGCGCGTATTCAAAGATGACGCGCCGTCCCGTTTTTTCCACGTATTCGCGCGCCGCGGCGAGCACATCTCCCATGGCGTAAGCGTTGGCGATGGGCATGAGCTTTTTGCGCACCTCGTCGTTGGGGGCGTGCAGGGAAATCGAAAGCGTCACCGGCAGTCCCTCCCTGGCAAAGGCGCGCATCTGCGGTACCAGCCCACAGGTGGAAAGGGAGACGTTGCGCAGGGAGATGTTCATGCGCTCCGGGGCGTTAACCAGGCGCAGAAACTTCACGGTGTTATCGTAGTTGTCCAGCGGCTCGCCGCTGCCCATGAGTACGATATTATGTACCCGGCGGCCCTCCGGCTCCAGATAACGGTTAACCGCCGCCACCTGACCGAGCATTTCCCCGGCGCTTAAATCGCGCACGCGGCCTTCGAGCGTGGAAGCGCAAAAGCGGCATCCCATCCGGCAGCCCACCTGCGTGGACAGGCAAAGCGTATCGCCATAATGATACCGCATGACCACGCCTTCGATAAGGTTGCCGTCTGCAAGCTCGTAGAGCAGCTTTTCGGTATCGTCCAGCCTGGAGCGGAAGCTTTCGCGGATGGTCACGGGGTTGGCCACGGCGCATTCCGCCAGACGCGCGCGCAGGGCGGCGGGCAGGTTCGTCATCTCCTCGATGGATGCGCCGCGCGATAGCCATTCCCCCACCTGTTTGGCGCGGAAAGCGGCTTTATCGAGCGGGCGCAGAAAGTCCGCCAGTTCCGCCTGCGTGAGAGAAAGAAGCTGCGTGCGCTCCATTTTACACGCCCTTTCTGCGCATGCGGGCGATGAAGAAACCCTCCACGCCGTCGCGGTAGCTCAAAAACTGGGCCATGCCATCCACGCAACGCTCCCGCAGGGGTTCGGGCAGATAGCCCGCGTCCGGCTCCAAAGCAAATTCGGGATGGCGCTCCAGGAAAGCGCGCACCTGCTTTTCGTTTTCCTCCGGCAAAATCGTGCAGGTGGAATACACCAGCAGGCCGCCCACCTTTACAAAGCGGGCGCAGTTTTCCAGCAATTCGCGCTGCAAGGGCAGAAGCGACTCGATCTGCTCGTCGGTGAGGCGGTACTTGATATCCGGCTTGTCGGCGATCACGCCGAGGCCGGAACAGGGCGCGTCCACCAGCACCGCATCCATGTACAGGTCAAAATCCGCATAGGGCTGGCGGGCGTCGCGCACCGCGGGACGCAGGCAGTCCAGCTTCAGGCGCTGCTTGGCGGCTCGAATCAGCTCTACGCGGTGTTCATGCACATCCCAGGCGTAGACGCGGCCCACATCCGCCATCTTCTCGGCAATCAGGGAGCTCTTGCCGCCGGGCGCGGCGCAGGCGTCGAGCACATTCATGCCCGGCTTGGGTTCCACGGCCAGCGCCGCCAACATGGAGCTTTCGCCCTGAATGGAGAAATAGCCGTTGCGGAAACCATCCAGCCGCGCCAGGTTGCCCGCCGCCGGGCAGCGGTAGGCGCCGGGCACCACGCCGCGTTCAAAGATGACGTCATGCGCCTTGAGATACTTTTCAAAGTCCTCCGCGCTGGTCTTCATGGCATTGAAGCGGATGGTCTGGCTGGGGCGCGGGCGGTCGGCCATGATCTTTTCGGCCTCCTGCGCGCCATAGGCCTCCATCAGCCGCCGCGCCAGGTTGGGGGCAAAGGAATAGAGCACGGCGGGATCCGTGATTTCAGGCAGTTCCCCAGCGTCGCGGGCGCGGATGAGGCTGCGCAAAATGCCGTTCACCAGCGCCGCCAGCCCGTCGCGGCCCGAGGCGCGCGTCTGCTTCACGGCCTCGTCCACGGCGGCATGGTCGGGGATTTTGTCCATCAAAAGCAACTGCGCCGCCGCGATGTGGAGAATATCTTCCACCACCGGCTCGGGCCGCTCCGTCCAGAAAAGCGACAGGCGCGCTTCCAGCAGCAGGCGGTTTTCCACGGCCGTAAAAAACAGGCTGGCCGCCAGGCGCTTATCTTCTGCCGAAAGCTGGGTGGTATTGAGATGGCGGTCCAGCGCCGCTGAAACATAGGAACCGGCGCGCACCACATCCGTAAGCGCCCATCGCGCCACTTCCCGCGCGTTCAAATGCGCTTCGTGTTTCGGCGGACGCCCGTTGCGCGCCCGCTGCGCCGGCCTGCGCGCGTCCATGCGGCGCTCGGCTGCTCTTTCGTTACGTTTGTCCATTTACTTCCCCTCGCCGAATTTCGTTCCCGGTTCGATCTTCTTGCCCGCCAGATAGGCGCGCGCGGCCATGCGCTTGCCGCCGGGGGCCTGCATTTCGAGAATTTCCAGCGCACCCTCGCCACAGGCCACCAGCAGGCCCTCTTTGGCCGAGGCGCGCAGCACCGTGCCCGGTTCGCCGCTTCCCTGCGCAGCGCGGGCCAGGTACACCTTAAGCACGCCGCCCGCGTAATCGGTGAAGGCGCAGGGCCATGGGTTGAGGCCGCGCGCCTGGTTGGCAATCTGGCTTGCCGGGCGCGTCCAGTCGATCCTGCCCATCTCTTTTTTGAGCATGGGCTGGCGGCTGGCAAGGCTTTCATCCTGCGGGATGGGCGTAATCCCGCCGCTCAGATAACCCTTGAGCGTCTCGACGAGCAACTCCGCGCCCAGATGCGAAAGGCGCTCGGACAACTCCGCGGCGGTTTCCAGCTCGCCGATCTCCGTCTCACGGCTCAGAAGCATTGCGCCCGTATCCACGCCCGCGTCGGTGAGCATAGTCGTAACGCCTGTCTTTGTCTCGCCGTTCAAAATGCACCAGTTGATCGGCGCAGCGCCGCGATAAGCGGGCAGCAGCGAGGCGTGCACGTTGACAGTACCCATTTTCGGCACGTCCAGCAACGCTTGGGAAAGGATCTGCCCAAACGCCGCCGTGACCACCAGATCCGGCGCGAGCACTTGTAGGCAGGCGAGCCCTTCCGCCCCGCGCAGGCGCTCAAACTGATACACCGGCACGCCGCGAGAAATCGCCAGCTGCTTGACCGGGCAGGCCGCCAGCTTATGCCCGCGGCCCACAGGACGGTCGGGCTGAGTAAACGCGCCCACAACCTCGTAACCCGCGTCCAGCAGGGCCTCCAAAGAAGGCACGGCAAATTCCGGCGTGCCCATAAACACAATGCGCATCAGACGTCCTCCTCACGGTCGGTGACGTCCTCGATCATCTTATCGACGTACAAAACGCCGTCCAGGTGGTCGAGTTCATGGCACAGGGCCATGGTCAGAAACCCTTCGCCCTTGACCTCGACGGGCCGGCCCTTGCGGTCCTGCGCCCGCACCGTCACGCGCTCCGGGCGCTTCACCGTGCCGCGCCGCCCAGGTACGGACAGGCAGCCCTCGGCGTTGATCATCTCGCCCTCGGAGGCCACGATTTCCGGGTTGACCAGTTCGATCAGCCCGTCGCCCACGTCGATGACCACGCAGCGCTTGAGCACGCCCACCTGCACCGCCGCCAGACCGGCGCCGTCGGCCTCATACATGGTATCGGCCATGTCGTCCAGAAGCGTCCACAGCCGCCTGTCAAATTTTTCCACCGCGCGTGAATGCTTGCGCAGCATATCGTCCCTGCCAAATTCCAGAATTTTGCGCGTCGCCATAATTATCCCCCTATAACAGATTCGTCGGGTTGACCTCAAGCTCCGCGCGCGCGCCCTCTGCCGCTTCCGCCAACGCTTGCATGCGGGCGGTGATTTGGCGCGTATCGGCCTTGAAATACATTTTTAAAAACACCTGGTAGCGATACTCGCCCCGCAGCCGCTTGACCGGGCATTCCAGGGCGCGCATCTGTACGATGTCGGGGCGGTGGCCGCCCCGGTCGAGAAATTCGTCGAGTTCCTTTTCCGCCGCTTTTGCCGCATTTTGGGCAGCCTCCTCCTCTTTGGCGGTGAACACGATGCGGGCAATCACCGTGAAGGGCGGATACAAAGCGCCGCGGCGATAGGCGCTTTCACGCAGGTAAAAGGCGCGGAAATCCTGGCTTGCGGCCAAACGGATGCCGTAATGGTCCGGCTCGTAGGTCTGCAAAATCACCCTGCCGGGATGCCGGGCGCGTCCGGCACGGCCCGCCATCTGGGTGATGAGCTGGAAGGTGCGCTCCACGCTGCGGTAGTCGGGCAGGTTCAGCGTCAGATCCGCCGCCACCACGCCGGAGAGCGTGACGTTGGGGAAGTCCAACCCTTTGGCGATCATCTGCGTGCCCACCAGCACGTCGGCGTCGCCGTGGCGGAAGGCGTCGAGAATTTGCGCGTGGGCGTCCTTTTTGCGCGTGGTATCGTAGTCCATGCGCAAAACCGCCGCGCCCGGGAACTGGCGGCGCACTTCCTCCACCACCTGCTCGGTGCCCACGCCAAAAAACTTGATGTAGGGGCTGCCGCAGGAAGGGCACTTGCGCGGCACCGGGCGCTCCGCCCCGCAATAGTGGCAACGCAACACGTTTTCAGCCTGATGGTAGGTCATGGAAACGTCGCAGGAATCGCACTTGGCCACGTAACCGCACTTGCGGCAGGATACGAAGCTGGAGTGCCCGCGCCGGTTGATGAGCAGCATCGCCTGCCGCCCATGCTCCAGGCAGTCCCTTAAGGCTTCGGAAAGCTGGGCGCTGAAGATGGAGCGGTTGCCGCGCTCAAACTCGCGGCGCATGTCCACCACTTCGATTTCCGGCAAGGGGCGGCCGCTGACGCGCTCGGGAAGCTCGATAAGCACAAGGCGGTTTTCCGGGCGCACGCCGGGCATGGCCCGCATATACGAGGCCACCGACGGCGTGGCGCTGCCCAGCACGAGCACCGCGCCCGCTGCCTGGGCTCGCTGCCAGGCAACCTCGCGGGCGTCATAGCGCGGGCGGCGGTCGGACTGGTAGCTGCCCTCATGCTCCTCATCCACCACGATGACGCCGAGGTTTTCCAGCGGCGCGAACACCGCCGAGCGCGCGCCGATGACTACGCGCGCCTCGCCACGGCGAATCCTCTGCCACTCGTCGTAGTGCTCGCCTTGGGAAAGGCCGGAGTGCAAAACCGCCGCGTCCGCGCCAAAGCGTTGGTGGAACCATGCCACCATCTGCGGCGTCAAGGCGATTTCCGGCACCAGCACCACGGCGCTCTTGCCCAATTCCAGCGCGCGCCGCACCAAGCGGATATACACCTCGGTTTTGCCCGAACCGGTGACGCCATGTAACAAAAAACGGCCGCCGCCCTGCTCCAGCGCGGCGCACACTTCCGAAACGGCGCGCTCCTGCGCGCGGGTCAGCGGCGGGTCGGGCAGGGTTTCCCCCCGCAAGACCAGCGGCGCGCGGCGCTCGCCGCGGCCATAGATTTCCACAACGCCCTTCTGCACGAGGGAACGCAGGGGCGCGGACGGCAACAGCGCGGCTTCCACATCGCCTTCGCGCAGGCGCGCGATGATCTCGCGCTGGCGCTCGCCGCGAACCACGGCATTCGGGTCGAGCAGGCGCGCCACGCGCGTCACGCGCTCATGCACGCGGCCACGCCGCATGCCGGCGGGCAGCATCAGCCGCAGCGCCTCCACCAGATTGCAGTTGTAGCGGCCGCGCATCCACTTGGCCAGCTCCATCATTTCCGGCAGGATCACCGGTTCGGGAAAGCGCGGCCCCAAAAGCGGCCGGACGCGCGCCGCATCCAGCGCGCAATCCTTCGTCAGTTCTACAATAAAACCATCCGCGCGCGTCTTGCCCAGAGGCACGGTCACCTGCTGGCCGACGCGGGCATCCATGCCCTCGGGCACGGCATAGGTAAAAACATGGTCAAGCGCGTCGGAGACGCGGTCGATGATGACGTTTGCGTACATTAAAACAGCTCCGCGACGCAATCGAGAATGGCCTCGGCAACTTCGCGCTTGCCGCACAGGGGAATCTCGCGGGCGTCGGTGCGGGAGAAGATCGTCACCGCGTTGGTATCGCCCTGAAAGCCCGCGCCGGGGCGGGTAACATCGTTGGCGACGACCAGGTCGGCATTTTTCTTATCGAGTTTTTTGCGGGCATTGGCGGCAAGGTCGTCGGTTTCGGCGGCAAAGGCCACCAAAATCTGCCCCTCACGCTTGCGCTGGCCCAGCGCTGCGGCAATATCGGTGGTATTTTCCAGTTCCAGCGTCATACCCGCACCAGTCTTCTTGATCTTCCCGGCAGAGACGGTTTTGGGCCGGAAGTCGGCGGGCGCGGCGGCCTGGATGACGATATCGCACGCCTGCGCGCGCTCAAGCACCTGCTCGCAAAGCCCGGCGGCGCTTACAATCGGGACAAACTCCACGCCCTCAGGTGGACGCAGGCTCACCGGCCCGGAAACGAGCACCACCTCCGCGCCACGGTCACGCGCGGCTTCGGCGATGGCATAGCCCATCTTGCCGGAGGAACGGTTGGTCAAAAAGCGCACTGGGTCGATCATTTCCCGGGTGGGCCCGGCGGTGACGAGCACGCGCCGGCCGGCATAATCCTGACGCGCCGGGAACATCTTTTCGATGGCTTCGACGATCTTTTCCGGCTCGGACATGCGCCCCACATCTTCGTCGCCACAGGCGAGGCGCCCCCGCTCCGGGCCGCAGAAGCGCACGCCCCAGCGCGAAAGCCGCTGGACGTTTTCCTGGTTTGCGGGGCTTAACCACATGGCGGTATTCATGGCCGGGGCCAGCAGGATTGGACAGCGCATGGCCATGAAGGATGTGGAAAGCAAATCGTCGGCGATGCCGCCCGCAAACTTTCCCAGCGCGTTGGCCGTGGCGGGGGCAACCGCAAAGAGCTGTCCCCACTTGGCCAGCGAAATATGGGCGATCTGGTCGCGCGTGGCAAACTGATCCAAGCTAACGGGATTGCCGCTGAGCGTTTCCAGCGTGAGCGGGGAAATGAATTCACAGGCGTGCGCGGTCATCACCACGCGCACCTGGGCGCCCCGCTTTTTAAGAAGGCTGACCACTTCGGCGGCCTTGTAGGCCGCAATGCCGCCGGTCACGCCCAGGACGATCCTCTTGCCCTCGAGCATGCGTATCTCCTTTAACCGCTATTCTTCGATGTCCTCGTCTTCATCCCCGGCATTGCGCGTATACGTGATCAGGCCGCGGTTGATCTCCTCAATGGCGATCGACAGGGGCTTGGTTTCCCGGGTCTCGATCAGGGGCAGGCTGCCGCCGATGAGCTCGCGGGCGCGCTTGGACGCCTCCACGGCCAGCGTATAGCGGCAATCCACTTTTTCCAACAGTTCTCCAATGGGCGGGTCGATCATCATAGTGGCTTCCCTCCTAATTGCTTGCTTTCAGAGACGCGGACAGGGCGTTCAAAAAGCGCATGTTGTGCTTGGTCTTGGCGCGCGCGGCGGTGATGATGTCATACACCTGCTCAATGGCGCGGTCCAGCGCGTCGGGCACTTCATCCCAGTCCTCGTGGATGACGATGTAATCATAGCGGTACGCCTGCTCAACTTCGCGGGCGGCGTTGTGCAACCGTATGCGCAGGGACTCGTCGTCCTCGGTGCCGCGGGCGCGCAGGCGCTTTTCCAGGTTTTCCCGGCTGGGGGGCGAAACAAAGATACCGGTGACTTCGCTGTCCTGCTCCATGGCCTGCAAGCAGCCCTGCACGTCGATCTCCAAAATCAGGTCGTGTCCCTGGGCAAGCTGTTCCTGTACCGTACTTTTGAGGGTTCCGTAGCGGTTCTGATGCACGTGCGCCCACTCGTAAAAAGCGCCCTTGCGCACCAATTCGTCAAACTGCTCGTCAGAAACAAAATGGTAGTGCACGCCTTCGACTTCGCCGGGCCTGGGCGCGCGCGTAGTGCAGGACACGGAAAGCCCCACATCCGGGTGCCGCTCCACAAGCTGTTTGGCGATCATGGATTTGCCCGCGCCCGCGGGTCCGGAGATCACGAACAGAAGTCCTCGACGCTCCATAGGAAAATTCCCCTCGCTTTCATTGTGTACAGCCGGTCATGGTTGCGTATTCTTCAGTTGACGCGCGCCTACTCTACGTTTTGCACCTGCTCGCGCAGCTTTTCGATTTCGGCCTTGCCGTCCATCGCCAGGCGGGTGATCTCAATATCCTGCGATTTGGAGGCAATGGTGTTGACCTCGCGGTTAAACTCCTGCGCCAGGAAATCCAGCCGCCGGCCGGCAGGAGCTTCCTCGGCGATCAGGGCGCGCAACTGGGCGATGTGGCTTTTCAGCCGCACCAGTTCTTCATCAATGGCGGCGCGGTCGGCGTAGATGGCCGTCTCCTGTACAAGGCGCGCCTCGTCCATATGCCCCTGCAAAAGTTCCTCCACGCTCGCGCGCAGGCGCTCCCGGTAAGCTGCCACGGTTTCGAGCGCTCGCGCGGCGATGCCTGCGGCGATTCCTTCCAGAGCGTCCGCCCGCGCGGCCAGATCGTTGCGCAGGGCCGTGCCCTCCGTGGCGCGCATGGCGGTCAGCGCGTCCAACGCCCCTTCGAGCGTTTCCAAAAGCAGGGCACGCAGCGCGTCGCAATCTTCCCCGGCCTCGATGATCTGCACTACCTCAGGCAGGGCGAGCATGTTCATCATCGAACGGTCGTCCCGCAGGCTGGTCAAGCCGTCTGTGGCGCGCAGATAGGCGCGAATCAACCCCTCATCCACAAAGACTTCGTGGGCGTCCTCGCGCAGGTTGCGGTAAGTGAGGAACACATCCACATGGCCGCGCGACAGGCGGCGGCCGATGGCCTTGCGCGCCTCGTCCTCCAGAAAAAGAAAGCAGCGCGGCATGCGCAGGCTGATATCCAGAAACCGATGATTGACGCTTTTGATCTCCACCGTAAGCCGCCGCCCCTCGCGCTCGCGTTCGCAGCGGCCATATCCCGTCATGCTATTGATGTTCCTCGCCTCCAAATGCCTTTCCACTTTCGATTATAACACATTTGGCCCCCGCGCTCCACACCCTGACGTAAAAAAATCAAAATTTTTTCTCCACGCCCCATTTTGCGTGAAAATGGCGGGCGGAGATATGCATTCCTGCACAAACGGCCGCATCCGGCTATCTACGCCACAGTTTTTGCCGCAAGGTTCATTTCAATTAAGCAAATCAGTCATCAAAGTAAAAAATGAAGTAAAAAAAGGTTGCAATCCACAGAAAATAATGATACAATGAATCCGTCGTTAAGGCTTCGTTACAGGTTTCAGAGAGTGAGGTGCGCGAAGTATGGGAGAAATCCTGCTGCAAATGCGGGGGATACAAAAGTACTTTCCAGGAGTACACGCACTGGACGACTGCCGCTTTGAACTCAAAAGCGGGGAGGTGCACGCGCTGGTGGGCGAAAACGGCGCTGGGAAATCGACGCTGATGAAGGTGCTCACGGGCGTATATCAAATGGACGCGGGTGAAATCCTGCTCGACGGCAAGAGCGTAAATATTCACAACACGCGCGACGCGCAGGCGCTGGGCATCTCCATCATCCATCAGGAACTGAACCTGATGAAAGATCTGAGCGTGGCGGAGAATATTTTCATCGGCCGTGAACCGATGCAGGGCATCGTGCTCAACAAGCGCAAGCAGAACCAGATGGCGGCGGAACTTTTGCAGAGCCTCTCCATCGACATAAGTCCCACTACCATCGTAGGCACGCTGACGGTGGCCCGGCAGCAAATGGTGGAAATCGCCAAGGCGCTTTCGTATGAGAACACGCGCATACTCATTATGGACGAACCTTCGGCTGCCCTGACTGAAAGCGAAATCGAGGAGCTTTTCCGCTTCATCCGCGATCTGAAAGCGCGCGGAGTAGGCATCATCTACATATCGCACCGCATGGGCGAGCTCAAACAGATTTCCGACCGCATCACCGTCATGCGCGACGGCCAGTACATCGGCACCGTGAATACCGCCGAGGTGACGATGGACGAAATCATCCGCATGATGGTTGGCCGCGTAATCTACGAACAGCCCAAGGAAAAAAGCAACGTGCCTCCGGACGCCCCCATCGTATTGGAGGCGCGGCACCTGCTTTCCAAAGATGTAAAGGACGTATCCTTCACGCTGCGCAAGGGCGAGATTCTCGGCTTTGCCGGGCTAATGGGCGCGGGGCGCACGGAGACGGCGCGGCTGGTATCCGGCGCGGACAAACGGCTGGGCGGCGAGATTCTGGTCAAAGGCAAGGCGGTGACGATCAATTCGCCGGCGGACGCCGTCAAGGCCGGCATCGGCTACCTTTCCGAGGATCGCAAGCGCTATGGCCTGTGCCTGCCGCTGTCGGTGGCGGACAATACGGTTTTGGCTACGCTGCATGGCTTTATGAAGGGCGCGGTGGTCAATGACAAGAAGATCCGCGAGGTATCGCACTCCTATCGCGAGCAGATCAACATCAAAACCCCAACGGTAGATACGAAGGTGGTTTCCCTTTCGGGCGGCAACCAGCAAAAGGTAGTTCTTGCCAAGTGGCTGGTGCGGGACTGCGACATACTGATCTTCGACGAACCCACACGCGGCATCGACGTAGGCGCAAAGAGCGAGATCTACAAGCTGATGAACCGCCTGGTGGCGGAGGGCAAATCCATCATCATGATTTCCTCGGAATTGCCGGAGCTTTTGCGCATGTCCGACCGCATCATCGTCATGTGCGAAGGCGAAAAGACCGGGGAGATGGACATCAGCGAAGCCACGCAGGAAAAGATCATGGCGCTGGCGGCGCCCAAAATATAAGGAGGGTTTATCATGCAAAGCACCGTAACCCGCAAAAAACTGAACATGCAAAAGCTGCTGGCCCCCGCCGCGCTGGTGATCCTGTATGTGTTCTTCTCCATCTTCGGCAAGAACTTCTTTGGCTATGAGGGAATTAAGCAGATCCTGCAATCTTCCTATTACATAGGCTTTATGGCCTTTGGCGTGACGTTCGTCATTATTACCGGCGGCATCGACCTGTCCATCGGCACAGTAATGATGTGCTCGGCCATCATCGGCGGCACGGCGTTTACCAACTGGGGCTGGCCTGTGCCTCTGGCGCTGGTGTTGGTGCTGGTATCCGGCCTGTTTTTCGGGCTTTGCAACGGTCTTATGGTGGCCAAGGCGAAATTGCCGCCATTCATCGCCACGCTGGGCACGATGATGGTTTCCCAGGGCTTTGGCTCCATCATCTCCAATGTGCGCACAATGCATTATTCCCCCACCTATGTCGGCGACTGGTTCCGCCCGGTGTTCTACATTTCCGGCAATTTCCCGGTGGGCGCAATCTGGCTGCTTGGCGCTTTCCTCGTCGCCGCGTTTGTCCTGAACAAAACGCGATTGGGGCGTTACAACTTTGCCATCGGCTCCAATGAAGAAGCGGCGCGCCTCTCCGGCGTCAAGACCGACCGCTGGAAGATCGCCATCTACGCCATCTGCGGCCTGTTCGCGGGCTTTGCGGGCATCTTCTTCGGCGCGGCCTACACCACCATTACCCCCGGCAAGGGCAACGGCGAGGAGCTCAACGCCATCGCGGCGGTGGTGATCGGCGGCACGAGCATGTCTGGCGGCTCCGGCTCCATGGTGGGTACGCTCATCGGCGTATTGATCATGTCCACGCTCAAAAAGGGCCTTTCTTCGGTGGGCCTGCAGGCGCACTGGCAGACGTTCTTCACCGGCTTTGTAGTCATCGGCGCCGTGCTTTTGGACAACGCCCGCAACCGCGCCGCCAACAAAGTAAAGATCGCCGCCCCGGCAGTCAAAAAATAAACCCCTACAGACGGTTTTAAGCGCAAAGCGCTTGAAATAAAACAAGCAGGAGGTAGAATCCATGAAGAAACTCTTTGCACTGGTTCTGGCCCTGATGCTCGTGCTCGGCGCGGTCGCCGTCGCTGAGGAGCAGCTCTACATCTCGGTCATCTCCAAGGGCGAACAGCACGCTTTCTGGCAGGCCGTGCGCACGGGTTGCGAGGACGCCGCCGCCGACTACAATGTGGAAATGTACTACTATGGCCCGCCGTCTGAAGCAGACATCCAGCTCCAGGTGGAAGCGCTCAACAGCGAGCTGGTCAAGGAGCCGGATGCGCTGTGCCTGGCGGCCCTGTCCACCGAGTCGGTCATGACTCAGCTGGAAGACTGCCTGAACAACGGCATCCCGGTGGTCGGTTTTGACTCCGGCGTGCCCAACGCGCCCGAGGGCTCCATCGTCGCCACCGCCTCCACCAATAACCAGAACGCCGCCGCCCAGGCCGCTGACGAATTCATAAAGCTCGAAGGCTTCACCGACGCCCTGGCCGCCGGCACCCCGGAAAACCCTGTGGTCATCGCCTGCTTGTCGCAGGATGCTACCTCCGAATCGGTTACGGGCCGCACCACCGGCTTTGTCAACAGGATGTATGAACTGGCCAGCGAATACAACACCGTCGCCATCGAAGGCCACGACCTGTGGGCGCAGCCCGCAGACGACGCCGGCGTCATCATCCATGTTGAAATCGCCGCCACGCCTGAGGTAACCGACGTGACCAACGCTTCCAACGCCATCCTCAATCTGGACGGCCTCTATGCCGTGTTCTGCTCCAACGAAGGCGCTGTGACCGGCTTCCTGGCGGCAACCTCCGGCGGCAGCGACCTGGCGGATGGCGCCCTGTACGGCGACCTGATCGTGGCCGGCTTCGACGCGGGCGCGCCGCAGAAGGAAGCGGTTCGCAACGGCTGGTTTGTCGGCTCCGTGACGCAGGATCCCTACCGCATCGGCTATCTGGCGGTTGAGCTGGCTGTGAAGGCCGCCAACGGCGAGGAAGTTTCCGACGTCGATACCGGCGCGCAGTGGTACACCGCCGAGAACATCGACGATCCCGACATCGCCATGCTCGTGTACGACTAAACAAATCCGACGCGTTTTGGGAGGCTCCCCAAAGGGGCCTCCTATTTTTGTGTCCAAATAGTTTGAAACGCGGGGCGCCGCCTTTTGCAGCGCGCCGCGAAAAATTTTATAATTCGAATTTATTTTACTTAAAATTATTCTTTTGATGAAATATATATTGAAATTATTAAACTAATGTGATGTCTGTTACTGATTTTTCGACGATAAATTGTTAATATAGTGGTGAAAGGAGCTGTATGCATCATGAAAAAATGGTTTATTCTTCTCCTGACGCTCTGTGTTGCCCTCAGCAGCCTTACTCCCTTTGCCCTGAGCGAGGCAGACTCAACCATTACGCTGACCATCCTGCACACGAACGATACCCATGGCTCTGGAATTTCCGCATCCACCGAAAGCATGATCCGCTTCAGCCAGATCCCTGCCATGAAGGACGTCTTTGAAAATGTTGTTCTGGTGGATGCCGGCGACTTCAGCGCCGGAACGGTCTACGCCTCGCTGACAAACGGCCTGGCGACCATCAACGCCATGCGCCTGCTGGAATATGACGCCGTCGTTCTGGGAAACCATGAATTTACCGCCAACCGTTCCATGTTTATCGACGCGTTGACGGAAGAAGCGAGCGAACAGACCGTCGGAGAACCCGTAGCGCTTGTGAACGCAAATGTCACCGGCGATGAACAACTTGAATCTCTCCCGGAGTACATCATCATTGAACGTGAAGGCGTGAAAATCGGCATTTTCGGCGTGACCACACCCTCTACCGTCATCACCGCCAGCCCAAGCGCCTGCGAAGGGCTTACTTTTGAAAATGTATCGGCCGCGTCGCAGCGGTGTGTCGACGCACTGAACGCGGAAGGCGCGCAGGTCATCATCTGCCTTGCGCATCTTGGCTATGACACAGGCGATCAGGGCGCGGATGGCATCACCTCCAACGCCATTGCCGCCAACGTCGAGGGCATAGACGTCATTATCGACGGTCATGCGCACCAGACCCTGATGGGCGCGGATGCAATCCGCATTGACGATACGCTGATTGTATCCACCGGCACTGCCATGGCCAATGTCGGTTGGGTGGAGCTTTGCGTGGACGCGAACACACATGAAGTGCTTTCCAGCGAAAGCGCCTCCATCTCCGCCGCCGACGCCCTGAACTTTTATGCCGAGGACGATGTGGTGCACGCCTATTTGGACGGCGTGGTCAACCAAGTAGATACCGAAGCCGGCGAGGTGTTCGCCAATATTTCCATGGGGCTGTACGGCGGCAACTATACCAACGGCAACATTACAGCCTCCATCGCCCGCCGCGGAGAAACCAACGCAAATTCCATGATGGCGGACGCCAAGCTCGCCGCCGCCAAAGAATTTTTTGCCGGTTCCGAATATGAAGATCTTCCTATCGTCGCGTTGTTGTGCGGAGGCAGCTGCCGTTCTTCCATTGCCGCTGGCGACGTGGCCTACTCCGACGTCATGTCTCTGTTCCTGAGCGGCGGCATGGGTTCTAGCGGTCTTTATGTAAAAACGACCGGCGCCGTGCTGTGGGAAGCCATTGAATGGGGGTTATCCGCCCTTACGGATCAAAACCCGGAAACCGGCGAAATCTACGCCAACGGCTCCTACCATGGGCGTTTTCCGAATTTAGCGGGCGTATCCTATGTATATGATATCCGCAACGAACCTTCCACGCCAATCGACTATACCAGCGATACCTACGCCATGGGTTCCCGTCTGGTCAGCGTCACACTGGACGATGGCACCGAAATCACCCCGGATTCCGATCTCGAACTGGTGATGTGCATCTCCTCCTACGAGCTGGAGGGCGGCGACGGCTACTATTGTTTCGCTGCGGCGGAAGAAGCCGGCCTATTGACGGAGATTGGCGAGGCGACTGTAACCTCCTTGGAGGCAACGACGCAGTATATGGCGCAGCTCTACGCAGAAACGGGCGACGTCTATTATCCGCTCAACAGCAGCCGCGTCACTGTGATCGGCGATTACAGTGCGGACAGCTTTAAAAGCACCGTTACCGTTGTGGACGCAGAAAACGCCGTTCTGGGCGGCATCGACGTTGACCTTTATGTCAACTATGGCGAAGCCGACGGCATCGAATGGGAACTGGTGGGAAGCTATACCACCGATGCCAGCGGCAGCTTCGCCGTCCAGTTGCGCAACGGCCCGCAGGAGACGCGTGTTGAGGCAAACGGCATTTCTTCCGATATAAAATATGTCGATAATTATGCCGGCCTGATCAATACCACGTTGACTCTGAACAGCTAAACCCCTTTCAATCCTCCTCCATGGAAGAAGCCAGCGCGGGCTTCTTCCGCTTTTTTGGCATTGATGCGGTGGGTTTTACGCATCAATGATTGACGCCCTGTCGCTTTCACGCTATAATGTTTACATGCTAACGCATGAAAGCGAGGGGTTGCCATGTACACATCCCGCCTCAAAAACGAACGCACAGACGCGCTGGTCAAGGCGCTTTTGTCCCTCTCAAACGAGGAGGAGGTCTACCGCGTACTGGAAGATTTGCTCACCATCCGCGAAGTTGGCGAACTGTCCCAGCGGCTGGAGGTGGCTTTCATGCTGCGCGATGGGGCCACTTATTCCGAAATCGTGGAAAAGACAGGGGTCTCCACGGCCACCATCGGCCGGGTAAACCGCTGCCTTAACTATGGCGCGGGCGGCTACCAGCTTATTTTTGAAAAATTTGCCGAGGATAACCAATGATGGATTTAAATGCACTCAACCCCCAACAGCGCCTCGCGGTGGAAACCACCGAGGGGCCTTTGCTCGTACTGGCGGGCGCGGGCAGCGGCAAGACGCGCGTGCTCACCTACCGGGTGGCGAAGCTCATCGAGGACGGCGTGCCGCCCTGGAAGATCCTCGCCATTACTTTCACCAACAAGGCCGCCAGGGAAATGGCGGCGCGCATCGCCGCTTTGGCCGGAGCGGAAGCCTCGGAGGTGTGGGTTTCCACCTTTCATGCCTGTTGCGCGCGCATACTGCGGCGGGACATCGAAAAGCTGGGCTACAAGCGTCAGTTTGCCATCTATGACGAAGATGACCGCCTGACGCTGATCAAGTCCATCCTCAAGGAGCTGAATCTCTCCGACAAGGAATACCCGCCCCGGCAGGTGCGCGCCGTAATCTCCGACGCCAAGAACCGCCTGCTCACCCCTGCCGAATGGCTCAAAGATGCGGGCGACAGCTTTCGCAACAAGCATCTGAGCGAGGTCTACACCCGCTACGAGGACGGCCTGCGCGCCAACAACGCCCTGGATTTTGACGACCTGCTTTTGAAAACGCTGGAGCTGTTCGCCGCCCAGCCGCCGGTGCTGGACTATTACCGCAACCGCTTCGACTACATATTGGTGGATGAATATCAGGACACGAACGCCGCACAATATGAACTGGTGCGCCTGCTTGCCGGCGAAAAGCGCAACCTCTGTGTGGTCGGCGACGACGACCAGTCCATCTACGGCTGGCGCGGCGCGGATATCCGCAACATACTCGATTTTGAAAAGGACTTTCCCGACGCCAAGGTGGTCAAGCTGGAGCGCAACTACCGCTCTACCGCCAACATACTTGACGCCGCCAACCAGGTCATCGCCCACAACCAGGGGCGCAAGGAAAAAGCCCTGTGGACGGAGGCCGGAGAGGGCGAAAAAATCACCCTCTACCGCGCCCTAGATGAGCGCGACGAGGCCGCCTATATCGCTTCCATGGCTCGGCAGGCGTCCCAGAAATATGGCGCCGGACAGGTGGCGGTGCTCTACCGCACCAACGCCCAGTCGCGCGTGTTGGAGGAAGCCTTTGTGCGTTCGGGCACGGCCTACCGCGTCTATGGCGGGCTGAAGTTCTACGACCGCAAGGAGGTCAAGGACTTGATCGCCTACATGCGCGCCATCGTCAACCCGGACGACGACGTATCCACCCGCCGCATCATCAACGAGCCCAAGCGCGCCATCGGCGACGCTACGGTGGAGGCGCTGCTGGAATACGGCCGCGAAAACGAACTCTCCCTGCTCGGCGCGGCGCTGGATGTGGACAATGTGGCCCTGAGCACGCGCGCGGCCTCGGCGGTGCGGGGCTTTTCGGAGCTGATGATCGACCTGACCGAAGCCCTGTACGAGCAAAAACCCTCGGAATTCCTGGACACGTTGCTTCAAAAGACCGGTTACGCGCGCCAGTTTGAGGCGAACCCCAGCGACGAAAACACCGCGCGATTGGAAAATATCGAGGAATTGCGCGGCGCGGTCAGCGAGTTTGAACGTCTCAACCCCGAAGGCGGCATGACAGACTTCCTGGAAAACGTGGCCCTGATGACCGATCTGGACAATATGGAGGAACGCCCCGGCGCGGTGACGCTGATGACGCTGCACGCCGCCAAGGGCCTGGAATTCGACGTGGTGTTCCTCGCGGGCATGGAGGAGAACATTTTTCCCATCTCCCGCGCCCAGATGGACGAAAGCCAGCTCGAGGAGGAACGGCGGCTGTGCTATGTGGGCATCACCAGGGCGCGCAAGAAGCTCTATCTTTCCTGCGCGCATACGCGCATGCTCTATAACGCCCGCAACGCCAACGAGCCCTCGCGCTTCTTGAGCGAAATTCCGCCGCGGGTACTTGAGCGCGGCCGCGCCGGGGGACGCGAAAGCGTGCGCACCATGCCGCCGCCTCAGCATGCCCCGGTCGAGCGGAAAGCCGTAAAACCATTATGGAATGCTCCCCAGGCGGGCGGGGCGCTGGGCATCCCCGGCGTCACCAAGGGCTTTGTACCCTCTCCGGCCCGCAGCGTGCAGGCGGCGACGCTGTTTCAGGTGGGCGACGAGGTGATGCACCGCGTATTCAAGCGCGGCGTCGTCACCGAAGTGACCGGCAGCGGCGATGGTCAGCGCGTGCGCGTGCGCTTTGCCGATGGGCAGGAAAAGCTGTTCGCCGCCAACGCCGCGCCGATTGTCAAGGTGGGCAAGTAATCCGAAGAATAGCGGAGGGATTTTCTATGGATATGCGCGCGCTGGTAGACCGCCTCAACGAAACGGCTTACCAGTATTATACGCTGGGCGAGCCGACCATTTCCGACGCCGAGTGGGACCGCATGTACGACGAGCTGCGCCGCATGGAGGAAGAAACCGGCCAGCGCCTGCCCGACTCCCCCACCCGGCGTGTGGGCGCACAGCCCTTGGCCAACTTTGAACAGCACACGCATCTGGCACGGCTGTGGAGCCTGGACAAGGCGCAGAGCGAAGCGGCGCTTGTGGACTGGGCGGCCCGCGCGGACAAACTGGCCGGGGAAGCGGTGGAATACGTTGTCGAGCATAAGTTCGATGGCCTGACCATCAACCTCACCTATGAAAACGGGCAGCTCGTGGGCGCGGCCACGCGCGGCAACGGCATCGTCGGCGAAGAAATCCTGCCGCAGGTGATGACCATCCGTTCCGTACCCCTCGCCATCCCCTTTCAGGGGCGCATGGAGGTGCATGGCGAATGCTACATGCCGCTTTCAGCCTTCAATGCCTACAACAAATCCGCACCTGAACCGCTGAAAAATCCCCGCAATGCCGCCGCCGGGGCGCTGCGCAACCTGGACCCCGCCGTCACCGCCTCCCGCCATCTGGACGCGCGCTTTTACGACGTGGGCTATCTGGAGGGCAAAACGCTTTCCAGCCAGTGGGAAATGCTGGATTTCCTGCGCGAAAACCGCATCCCGGTGCCGGATTGCGAGCGCAGCGCCAAATCGCTGGAGGAAGCGCTGGCCATTGTGCATGAAATCGAGGAAAACCGCGCCGACCTGGACTACATGATCGACGGCGCGGTGGTAAAAATCACCGACTTTGCCGTGCGCGAACGCCTCGGCAACACCGACAAATTCCCCCGCTGGGCCGTGGCCTACAAATTCGAGGCCGAGGAAGCCACCGCCACGCTGGAGCAGGTGGACTGGCAACTCGGGCGCACAGGCAAGCTCACGCCCATCGCCATTGTCAGCCCCGTGGAGCTGGCCGGGGCAACCATCCGCCGCGCTACGCTCAACAACTATGGCGACATCCTCAGAAAGCGCGTGCGCGTGGGTGCAAAGGTGTGGATTCGCCGTTCCAACGAGGTCATTCCCGAAATCATGGGCCGTGTAGATGAATTCGTCCCCGGCGAACAGGATATCGAAAAACCCACGGTATGCCCGGCCTGCGGCAGTCAACTGGTGGAGCGGGGCGCGCACCTGTTCTGTGAAAACCGCGAGGGCTGCAGGCCGCAGCTGGTGATGCGGCTTTCCCACTTCGCCGGACGCGACGCCATGGACATCGAAACCTTTTCCGAAAAGACCGCCGCGCAGCTCGTTGAAGCGGGATTGGCGCATCGCTGCGCCGACCTTTACGCCTTGACAAAGGAACAACTCGCGGCGCTGGAGCGCTTTGGCGACAAGAAGGCGGAAAACCTCGTAAACGCCATCGCCGCCAGCCGCGGCCGCGCGCTCGACCGCTTCATCTTTGCCATTGGCATTCCCAACGTCGGCCGCAAAACCGCGCGCGACCTGGCCGTGCGTTTCGGTTCGCTGGAGGCGCTGGAAAGCGCTGGCCGCGACGATCTGCTCGCCATTGACGACGTGGGCGAAATCGTCGCCGATTCCATCCTCGGTTACTTTGCCGACCCGCTTTGCCGGGAGGAATTGGCCGCCCTGCTCGCGGCGGGCGTCAACCCTGTATGGGACGAGGCCCCCGTGGGACAGGCGCTGGCGGGCAAGACCGTTGTGGTTACCGGTACGCTGCCCACGCTCTCCCGCAAGGAAGCGGAAGCACTGATTGTGCAAAACGGCGGCAAGGCCGCGGGCAGCGTTTCCAAAAAGACCAGCTTCGTGCTGGCGGGCGAGGCCGCCGGAAGCAAGCTCACCAAGGCGCAGGCGCTGGGCATCCCCGTAGTGGACGAAGCCGGATTTTTGGCGATGCTCAAGGCGTAATGGGCAAAAATTACCGCCGTTGGACGATGGCTCCATCCAACGGCGGTTTTTTCATCCAACAACCCTGGCCAGCGGTTTGAATAAGGCCCTATAAACGCTAACGACCGGCAACGCTCACGCGCCCCGAATTTCCAGCTTCCGCGCCGGTTGCCCCTGGCTGCTCAAAGTGGCCAACGTCCTTCTTCCTTTGATTGCTGCAAGCCCGTTCTATTCTGATTGGGGCAGGCGTTTGCGAACGGGCGCATAGCGATCAGCCTTCCAGAATCCCGGCTCGAAAGAGAATACGTTTACAATACGCAACAGACTGCCGGGCAAAAGCGCCTGATGGCTGATGAATGTAAGGAAGCAAACTTGCAGGCAAGTGAGCTTCCATGGACGTAAGTAAGTGACCGCAGCCTGCATGTGCAGCTGACGCATGAAGAAAAAATTGCCTCTGACTCTTTCTTTATCAGGGCAATTTTCGCGTTTACGGGCTTTGTCAGCGCTCTGCGGCCGCTGGGCGAAGATGCCCGGCGGCCTGTATTTTACAACAACTTACTCAAAAACTCTTTCGCCCGCTGTGTCTGCGGGTTGCCAAAGAGGTTTTCCGGGGTGTTTTCTTCCATGACCTTGCCTTCATCCATGAACAGCACGCGGTCGCCCACCTCGCGGGCGAAGCCCATTTCGTGGGTGACGACCACCATTGTCATCCCCTCGCGCGCCAGAGACTTCATGACTTCCAGCACCTCGCCAACCATTTCCGGGTCAAGCGCCGAGGTCGGCTCGTCAAAGAGCATCACTTCGGGATCCATCGCCAGCGCCCGCACGATGGCGATGCGCTGCTTCTGGCCGCCGGAGAGCTGGTTGGGATAGGCGTCGGCGCGGTCTGCCAAGCCCACGCGCTTGAGCAGCGCCATGGCCTTTTCGTCGGCGTCCTGTTGCGGCATGCCCTTGAGCTTGCGCGGGGCCAGCGTCAGGTTTTTCAGCACCGTCATATTGGGAAAGAGGTTGAAGTGCTGAAACACCATGCCCATTTTCTGGCGATGGATGTTGATATTGACCTTGCTGTCGGTGATATCCACGCCTTCAAAGGTGATTTTGCCCTTGGTGGGCAGCTCCAACAGGTTCAGGCAGCGCAAAAACGTGCTCTTGCCGCTTCCCGACGGGCCGATGACCACCAGCACCTCGCCCTTGCGCACCTGGGCGTCCACGCCGTTGAGGGCATGTACTTTGCCATGGCCAAATTCCTTATAAAGCCCTTCCACCGTGATGAGCGCATCAGTGATCACTTGCACGCAGCCTCCTTTCCAGTTTGCCGACCAGCCATGTAAAGAACATGACCACCACCAGATAAATCAGCGCTACCGCAATCAGCGGCATAAACGCCGAATAGGTGCGGCTGCGGATGATGTCGCCCGCCTTGGTCAGATCCTGCACGGCCACATAGCCGGCAACTGAAGTTTCTTTCAAAAGGGCGATAAACTCGTTCATCAGCGAAGGCAGCACGTTTTTAATCGTCTGGGGTACGACAATATAGCGCATGGTCTGCAAATAATTGAAACCCAAGCTGCGGCCGGCCTCAAACTGGCCGTTGTCAATAGACATGATGCCGCCGCGGATGATCTCCGCCACATACGCGCCGGAGTTGATACCGAAAGCCAGCGCCGCCACCATCGTGCCATCCTTTGCGGCGGCAAAGATGACGTAGAAGAAAATCATCACCTGTACAACCACAGGCGTACCGCGCACGACGGTAAGATAGACCTTGCAAAGGCCGTTGAAAAAGCCGAACACGCGGCGGCCAAACGTGGGGCGCGCCGTTTCCTTCGTCTTGTCGTAAGTGGAGCGCACCGCCGCCACCAGCACGCCGATAATCACGCCAATAATCAACGCTACCAGCGTCAGAAGCAGTGTGTTTTTAAGGCCGTCCACGAGATATTCCCAACGGTTGGCCTTGATGAAGTTGAGTTCAAATTCGGCTCTGACCGACTCAAACCACTCTGCCAAAGAAGTCCCTCCTCCATCGCTTGCGTTTTGCCCATGCGCGCAAATAGGGGGCGTCTACGCGCTCCCCTATTTGCATCGTTCCAATGCGAACGGCGTTATTCCGCAGCAGCTTCCTCCGCGGCAGCCTCCTCAGCGGCGGCCTCCTCAACGGGCGCCTCCTCAGCGGCGGTCTCAGTGCTGGGGATGTACTTCTCGATGATGGCCGGGATAGTGCCATCCTCGGTCAACTCCGCCAGAGCGGTGTTGAACGCATCAAGCAGCTCGGTGTTGTCCTTGGCGAAGCAAGCGGCGTAGTCTTCCACCGCGTACTCGGTATCGAGGATCTTCAGGCCTTCGTTGGCGGCCACGAAGTTCTTGGCAGGTTCGTTGTCGATGATAACGCAGTCGAGCTTGCCGGTGGTCAGCGCCAGCACGGCGTCGGTGCCGGTCTTGAAGCGCTCAACGGTGCCAAGGCCCGCTTCTTCAATATCGCTGGTGGCGTAAATATCGCCCGTGGTGCCCTGCTGCACGCCAATGGAATGGCTCGCGCCTTCGGCCAGGAGGTCATCCACGCTGGTAATCGCGGAATCCTCGGGCACGATGACCACCTGGATGCCGGTGGCGTAGGAATCGGAGAAGTTCACAGACTCAAGGCGGTCCTCGGTGACGGTCATGCCGGCCATGCCAAAGGAATACTTGCCAGACTGCACGCCGGGCACGATCGAGTCAAAGTCCACATCCACAACTTCCAGCTCGTAGCCGAGCTTGTCGCAAATGGCCTGCGCGATCTCTACGTCAATACCGGTAACTTCGCCGGTTTCGTCGTCATAATACTCATACGGCGGGAAGGCGGCGTTGGTCGCCATTGTCAGCGTGGTGGTCTCGGCCATGGCCGCGCCCATCAGAAGCATGGAAAGAACCAAAAGAATGCTCAACAGCTTTTTCATGTTCTCAGCCTCCAAATTTATGCGCTCTCGCGCTTTGATGTGATGATTATACATCCGTTCCAGCGAAAATGCAATAAGTTCCGCATTGATTTAACAAAATATGCGCAATATGTGCATAAATATTCGAATATACATTTGCAACGGCGCTTGACAAGCCGCGCCCGGATGGGCTATGATGTCCATAGTACGCTTGGAGGTGGGCAATGATTATTCTCGGCATCGACCCGGGCCTGGCCACGATGGGCTATGGCGTCATCGAAGCAGAGGGGCAGAAGCGCCGGGTTGTGCAGTTTGGCACCATCAATACCCGCGCCGGCGTGCCCACGCCGCAGCGCCTGCGCTCGATTTTCCAGGGGGTCAACCAGCTTCTGGACATCTACGCCCCGGACGACGTGGCCTTTGAGGAGTTGTTCTTTTCCAAAAACGTCACCACCGGCATCGCCGTGGCGCAGGCGCGCGGGGCGGCGCTGGCGGCGGTGGCCACGCGCACGGACAATGTATACGAATATACGCCCATGCAAATCAAACAGGCCATCACCGGCTATGGCAGCGCAGACAAGGTGCAGATGCAACGCATGGTGAAGGCGCTTTTGAATATGAAAGAAATCGCGCGCCCCGACGACGCGGCCGACGCTCTGGCCGTGGCGCTGACGCACGCCAATTCCATGAATATGAAAAAACTGTTCAAGATACAGTAGGCGGAGGCAGGTATGTACGCACATTTTGACGGCGTGGTGGCTGAAAAGACCGCGGACAGCATTGTATTGGACGTAAACGGCGTGGGCTATCTTTTGCAGGTGAGCGCGCAGACGCTTTCACTGGCCCCGGCCGCAGGCGAACGCATGAAGCTATATGCCATTTTGAGCGTACGCGAAGACGCCATGGAGCTGTTTGGCTTTCACAGCCGCGAGGAAAAGCGCATGTTTGAGCGGTTGCGCTCGGTAAACGGCGTTGGGCCGCGCATGGCGCTGGCGATCCTTTCGTCCATGCCGCTCAATGACCTTTCCATCGCCCTGGTGGCGGGCGACGCGGCGGCTTTGACGCGCGTGCCCGGTATCGGCAAAAAGACGGCGCAGCGGCTGGTGCTGGAATTGCGCGACAAAGTGGACGAAAGCGAGCTGACCGGCCAAACCGCCGCTGCGGCCCCTGCCGGCAGCGCCGAAAGCGAAGCCATCGCCGCGCTGATGGCGCTGGGCTACGCCTCCTCGGAAGCCGCGCGCGCGGTCAGCGCCGTGGCGGGCCAGGCCAGCAAAGCCGACGAATTGATTTTCCTTGCCCTCAAGAGCCTCGGCTCCTGAACGGCTGCAAAAAGCGCCTTCCCGGTTTTCACGGGTGAGAGGGCGCTTTTTTGCATTCTGCCGCTTCAAAAATACAGCCCCAGGGTGCCGTTTCCCCGGGGCTTGGAGATACGCGCGCATTCGCGGCGATCCTTCGCGGCTCTTTTCGTGCCGGTCAATACGGGCATGCCTTAAACTTTCACAACCGGCTGGAGCGCATATCCACCGGCGGCGCTGCCAGCGGCTTCATAGAGATATTCCCGATCATACTGCGCTGCAGACGAAATTTCCCCACAGGGCGTTTCCACGCCGGGATTGCCCTGCTGAACAATGCCGCCGTTTGCGCCCGTGAACCCATGAAAACGCCGAACCCCAACATGAGGTTCGGCGTCAGAACGCTTCACGCTTAGCAGGCCGTGCTTAACGGCTCAGTTTTTCGTGAATGGCCTTCGCGGCGGTCTTGCCCGCGCCCATGGCGAGGATGACCGTGGCCGCGCCGGTGACTGCGTCGCCGCCGGCATAGACGTTTTCGCGGCTGGTCAAGCCGTTTTCATCGGCGATGATGCCGCCCCACTTCTGCGTCTCCAGGCCGGGTGTGGTGTTGCGAATCAGCGGATTCGGGGAATTGCCGATGGCGATGACCACGGTATCGACGGCGATGTCAAACTCGCTGCCCTGCTTGACCACCGGGCGGCGGCGTCCGGAGGCGTCCGGCTCGCCCAGTTCCATTTCCACACAGGTCATGGATTGCACATTGCCCGCCTCGTCGCCGTGAATGGCGGTGGGGTTGGTGAGCATGCGGAAGTTCACGCCTTCTTCCTTGGCATGATGCACTTCCTCCAGGCGCGCGGGCATCTCCTTTTCCGAACGGCGGTAAATGATGGAAACCTCTTCCGCGCCCAGGCGCAGCGCCGAGCGCGCCGCGTCCATGGCCACGTTGCCGCCGCCGACCACGGCCACCCGCTTGCCAACGCGCACGGGAGTGTCCGTCTCCGGGAAGGCGTAGGCCTTCATCAGGTTGATGCGGGTCAGGAATTCATTGGCGGAATACACGCCGTTGAGGTTTTCGCCCGGAATGCCCTGGAAGCGCGGCAGGCCCGCGCCGGAGCCGATGAACACCGCGTCGTAACCCTCGTCAAACAGCTCGTCCAGCGACACGGAGCGGCCCACCACCGCGTTGGTTTCAATCTTCACGCCCAGCGCTTCCACGGTGGCAATTTCCTCACGCACCAAATGCTTGGGCAGGCGGAACTCGGGAATGCCGTAGACCAGCACGCCGCCGGGGGTATGCAGCGCCTCGAAAATCGTTACATCGTAACCCAACTTGGCCAGATCGCCAGCACAGGTCAGGCCCGACGGGCCAGAGCCGACCACGGCCACGCGATGGCCGTTCGGGGCGTGCTTTTCCGGCGCGGGCTGGCCTTTCTGCATGGCATAGTCGGCGCAGAAGCGCTCCAGACGGCCAATGCCCACCGGGTCGCCTTTCACGCCGCGCACACACTTGGATTCGCACTGCGTCTCCTGCGGGCAGACGCGGCCGCAGATGGCGGGCAGGCTGTTGGTTAAGCGGATAGTCTCATACGCCTTTTCAAATTCGCCCTCCTTGACGTGGGCGATGAACTCGGGGATATGCACGCCCACCGGGCAACCGGTCATGCAGGGGGCGTTTTTGCAGCCGATGCAGCGCGTGGCCTCCTCGCGGGCCATGGCCTCATCGTAGCCCTGAGAGACTTCCGCAAAGTTGTGGCGGCGGACTTCCGGGGCCTGTTCGCGCGCGGGCAGCTTGGTCATGGATTTGTTATACATGCGCGGCGGCCTCCTTCATGCGGCAGATGTGCTTTTCCTTGCTCAGTTTTTCTTCGGCGGAATACATGCGGGAACGCTTCATGGCCTCGTCGAAATCGACCAGATGGCCGTCGAACTCCGGGCCGTCCACGCAGGCGAACTTGGTTTCCCCGCCCACGGTGAGCCGGCAGCCGCCGCACATGCCGGTGCCGTCGATCATGATGGGGTTCATGCTGACGACCGTATGGATACCGTAAGGCCGGGTCATTTCGCACACGGCGCGCATCATCGGCATCGGGCCGATGGCGACCACGTGCTCATACTTCACGCCCGTCTCAAGCTGCTCGCGCAGGGCGTCGGTGACAAAGCCCTTTTTGCCATTGGAGCCGTCGTCGGTCATGACGATGAGGTTTTTCGAGGCGTTCTGCAATTCGTCCATGAGGATGGCCAGGCCGATATTGCGGAAGCCGACGATCATATCCACTTCCGCGCCCAGCTCGGTAAGCGCCACGGCCTGCGGATAGGCGATGGCGATGCCCAGGCCGCCGCCGATCACCGCTACGCGCTTGCCCTTGACGTCGCCATACTCGCTGACGCGGCCAAGGGGGCCGACGAAGTCGAGCAGGCTGTCGCCCGCCTCCAGTTCGTCCAGGTGGATGGTGGTTTTGCCGACTTTTTGGAAAATAATGGTCACGCTGCCGCTTTCGCGGTCGTACCCGGCAATGGTCAGGGGGATGCGCTCGCCGTTTTCGTCGATGCGCAGGATAATAAACTGCCCCGGGCCAGCCTTCTTCGCTACGCGCGGCGCATGCACGCGCATTAGCGTGGTCGTCTCGTTGAGACGGCGCTTTTCAAGGATTTGAAACATAATTGGCCTCCGTTGTCTTTTATCCGACGGCGCGCGGCGGGAACGCTGTCCGCGCGCCGGGGCTTACTTGCTTTCTTCGTCCGCGGCCACGAGCGCGGGAGTAGTGGTAAAGCCCACGCCCAAGCGCTCCGCGCCCATTTCCACATAGCCGCGCGCATCATTGATGGTGCGAATGCCGCCGGAAGCCTTGACGCGGATGCGACCCGCCGCCTGCGAAACCATGGCCTGCACTGCTTCCGGGGTCGCGCCCTTGGCGGCAAAACCAGTGGAGGTCTTGACAAAGTCCGCGCCCACATCCACACAGACATCCACGCCTTCGCGGATGGTGCGCTCGTCCAGTTCGCAGGTTTCAAAAATTACTTTAACCAGAACGCCGCGCGCATGCGCTTCCTCGACCACGCCGGAAATCTCCGCGCGCACAACGGCCCAATCGCCGCCCTTGGCGGCGCCATAGTTCATTACCATGTCGATCTCATGCACGCCCATTTCCGCGTAGGCGCGCGCCGCCGCGCGCTTGGCCTCCGCGCCGCCGCAGCCATGCGGGAAATCCAACACGCAGGAAACCAGCGTATTCGTGTTCTTGCACATCTTCAGCGCCAATTCAATGTCGCGCGGTTGCACGCATACGGAGTACACGTCGTTGTCGATGCCGAGCTGGATGGCATTTCGCACTTCCTCGGGCGTCATGGCGGGCTTAAGCACCGCGTGATCAATGTAACGCGCAATCTTCATAATATTTTCAATCCTCCCGCAATTTGGAGCGGGCCTGCCCGCCCATTTTGTACAGTATATATCATAACATCACGGGGCCGCGCTGTCAAACCGAGCGCGGCCCTTTTCCATAAATTTATGCGTTTGTCCCCTGCTTCGGCGGGCGGAAATCCGCCGCGCCGCCGTTGTATGCCTAGCCGTCGAAGGCTGGATTGCTGGCGTAAGGGTTGCGTTTATCCAGCGTTTCCGTCACCAGGCGCAGTCCCTCGCCGAAGCGCTGGTAATGCACCACTTCGCGCTGGCGCAAAAAGCGAATCGGGGCAATCACGTCGGGATCGTCGGCCAGGCGCAGGATGTTGTCATAGGTGGTGCGTGCCTTCTGCTCGGCAGCCATTGATTCGTGCAGGTCGGTGACAGGATCGCCCTTGGATTGGAAATACGCGGCGGTAAACGGCGTGCCCGAGGCCGCCTGCATCCAAATCCCATCGGTATGGTCGATATAATAATCGGCAAAGCCCTGCTTCTGCAACTCTTCGGCGCTCAGACCTTTGGTGAGCTGGCGGACGATGGTTCCCACCATTTCCAAATGCGCCAGTTCTTCGGTGGCTACATCGTTCAAAAGCCCGGCCACGCGGCGGTCGGGCATGGCATAACGCTGCGAAAAATAGCGCATCGCGGCGCCGAGCTCGCCATCCGGCCCGCCGAGCTGGCTGATGATGGCTTTGGCAAGGCGGGCGTTTTTGTTTTTGATCTTCACCGGGAATTCCAGGCGTTTTTCATAAATCCACATAAGCAGCCCTCCTATTCGAACGGAAAGGGCCGCTCGACCCAGTTGTAGCGGCGCGCAGACAGAAGGCCATCCACAGTGAGCGCGCCATGCGCCTGCTCAAAGGTGGAAACGGCGGCCTGGCGCTCGCTCAGGGCGTTTTTCAACGCTGCCAATGCGCGCGCGTCGTCGGGATGCGTATCGAGATAAAGCTGCAATTCCGTAGCCAGGAAGCTCCACTCGTTTACCGCGCGAAGATCCGTTTCATAATTCATGCGCGCACCCCCTTCCCCAGAAAGGGCATATCCAGCGCCGCAAAAGCCGTGCCGCGCGCCAATGCGTCGGCAGGCGAGAGCGTGCCTTCCCACCGCTGCCAGGGCATACAGGCCATCGCCAGCGGAGGGCATGTCATTTTATCGTTGTTCATACGTCTGTCTCCTTTGCGTTCTCGGGGCAAAACGCCCCGCGGCATCCTATGCCGCGCCGGAAAGGGGCGTTCTTGCACATGGATGTCGAAACAAGGCCGGGATTTTTGTTATATTTGTATTTTCCATCGTAAGTTAACGGCATTTCGGCGAAATCTCAATATTCATTTGGTACTATATCAGTGTTGGATGTTTCTTCATGATCTTCTCCTTTTTAACGGGCCGCCACGATCCGCAGCGTGGCGGTTCGTCCCTTTTTGGGCGCGCGAAAGCGCCGGGCAATCGCTCGCCCGGCGCTTTTTTCGATGCGTATTGATCATACAGAAAAGGCCGCCGCGTAATTTGGCGAAAGGAACCGCTTCGCACCCGCGGCGCTCCGCCCTACCCCTTGCGAATAAAGAGCACGCCCAGCGTATTGGGACCACAGTGATTGCTGATGGTACAGCCGGCCCGTGTTTCCAGAAGTTCTGCAAAGCGCCCTTCTTCCGCGCAGATTTCCTTGACCGCACGCACGGTTTCCGGCGCGCAGGTGGTATAGGTAACGAAGGCGCGCTCTCGCTCGATGTTGTCGCGGCCATGCAGCCGGTCGCGCGCGTACTGGCGCAGAACCTTGTCGTAAGAGCCGCGGTACTTCCTGCCCACGCCCATTTTGCCGTTTCGCACCTCGATGCAGGGTTTTAAGTGCAGAATGTTCGCGCCCAGCGCCGCCAGCGCCGAGCAACGGCCGCCCTTGTAAAGGTAATCCAGCCGCTCGATGACAAAGCTGGCCTCTATCCGCAGGGTAAGCGCATTCATGGCTTTCTGGATGGCCGCGCCGTCCTCACCCGCCTGCGCCCGCTTTGCCGCCTCAATGACCACCAAGCCCATGCCTGTGGAGAGGTTGCGCGAATCCACCGGGAACACGCCCGGCACCTCCTGCGCCGCCAGGCAGGCATTCTGGTAGCAGGCGGACATTTCCGCGCTGATGGTAATGTGCACCACCTCGCTGCCGTCCTGCGTCAGGCGGCGAAACAGGGATATGTAATCCTCCACGCTCACCGCCGAGGTCTTTAAGAGCTTGCCAGTCTTGTCCACATAGTCAAAGATGTCCTGCGGGCGAATCTCCATGCCGTCGCGCAGGGATTCGCCATCCCGAACGATGTACAGCGGCGCGATTTCCAAGCCATAGCGCGCAATCAACTCTGGCGACAGGTCGCAGGTGCTGTCCGCCGATACCCTGACCATTCCCCATTGCCTCCCTTAAATTATCGCTCTTTGCCGATAAAGAATACCGCGATGGTGCCCGGCCCGGAGTGCGAGCCAATCACCGGTCCAACATAGTTGAGCACGTTGAGCTCCAGCCCCGTGCGCTCCTTGATCATTTCCGCGATGAGGCGGGCGTCCTCCTCGCAATCGCCATGGCTGATAAACAATGTCTGATCCGGACGGTCGAGCATGGTTTCCTTCACCTTGTCCGCGATGGCGCGCAGGGAAGCCTTGCGGCCGCGCACCTTGGAAACGGGGATCAGCCTGCCCTCGTTGTCCACGTGCATGACCGGCTTGATGCTCAAAATGGAGCCGATCACCGCCGCCGCCGCGCTCACGCGCCCGCCCCGGCGCAAAAATTGCAGATCTTCCACCGTGAACCAGTGGCAGATGTGCAACTTGAGATCCTCCGCGTAGTCGCGCAGCGCCTCCAGCTCCATGCCCTCGCGCTTTTTCTGCGCCAGAAGGTACACAAACAAACCCTGGCCCAGCGAGGCGCACAGTGAATCCACCGTATACACCTTGCGCTCCGGATAGCGCTCCATGAGTTCGCGGCCCACGTTCGCGCCTACGGAACAGGTGGCGCTCAGGGCGGAAGAAAAGCCGATATAGAGCACGTCGCGGCCGGCCTGCAATTCCGGCTCCATCACCGCGACAAACGAACCCGCGTTCGCGGCCGATGTCTTGGCCATCGCCCCGGCGCGCAGACGGGCATACAGCTCCTGGTCGGGAATGCCGCGCTCGTCGGTGGTGTTCAGGTACTGCTTTCCCTCCATCGTAAGGGAAAGCGGCACAACCTTGAGTTCAAGCTCCGCCGCCACATTATCCGGCAAATCGCACGAGGAATCCGTAATGATCGTATACTCCGCCATGTGTGTCCCCTCCGTCTGCTCGCCGCCCCGCGGCTATTGTTTCGTTCATTAATAATAATTATAACATAGCCACGGCCAAAGCGCAATGCGCGCGGGCAGAAAACGACCGCTTCTTACGCCTTTTTTCGCCGCCTTGCGCGCACAACCAACGCCACAAGCGCGCCCAATGCCAAAATAGCCGCCAAAACCTGCGATACGCGCACCGGGCCGAGCATCAGGCTGTCAGTGCGCAACCCCTCTACCACGGCGCGTTCCACGCCGTAGAACAGCAGATACCACAAAAAGGCGTCGCCGCGCTGCCGAAAGCGCCCGCCGCGCTCCATGAGCAGAATAAACAGGACGATGAAAAAGCACCATACGGATTCATAAAAGAATGTGGCCAGGTGCCAGCAGCCGTCCGCCTCGATATACACGGAAATGGGAAAGCGGCAGAGTGCCGGATTCGTTACAGCGTAACCATAAGCTTCCTGATTGACGAAATTCCCCCAGCGCCCCACGGCCTGCCCCAGCGCCAGGGAGGGCGCGGCCAGGTCCGCAAGCGACAAAAAGGGAATTTTACGCACGCGGGAGAATATCCACCCCGCCAGCAGCCCCGCCAGAACGCCGCCATAAATGGCCATACCGCCCTCGCGCACGGAAAAGATGCGCCAGAGGTCGTCCTTATAGAAATCCCACGAAAAGGCCACGTAATAAAGGCGCGCCCCCACCAGCGCGCAGGGCACGCAGACCAGCGAAAGGTCGATGGTCGTATCCTTGGGCAATCCCAGGCGCTTTTCGCGTTTTACCGCCAATAAAACGCCCAAAAGCACCCCCAGGGCAATCAGCATGCCATAGTAATGCAAGGAAAAATTTCCCACAATCAGTGCGTCCCGCGTCCATTCCACCACAATTTCGCCTCCCGAATCTTCCGTCATTATAATGATTTCGTCTAGGTAATGTCAAGAGTGGCCGGTTGCATCTTGCCTCCGAAGCGATTATAATATAATAGTATACGGTGGGCAGAAGTGTCTGCTTTTATGCGTCGCGCACAAAATGCGCCGCAATCAAGAAGATTTGGAGCGAGGGATTCCATGCGCCGAAAACGGGTGACCGGAAGGTTTTACATCTTCCTGTTGGCGATACTGGTCATCGCCTTTTTGATCGTTCGCCCCCACCTGCGTTTTGGCACAAGGCAGGCGTTGATTGATGTGGGCACAACCTCCTATGTGCAGCAGACCGACGCGGTGATCATCCGCGACGAGGAGGTATATTCCTCCGGCACCATCGCGCGTGTGGAATACGTGGCCACGGAAAACACGCTGCTCAATGAGGGCGATACCATCGCCTACCTCTACTCCACGGGATATTCTGAGAGCGAGCTGACGCGGCTGGAGGAAATTCGCGCCAACATACAGGCCTACCACAAGACGATCCTCAATAACATCATCGACTCAGACCTGGAGCGCCTCGACCGCATTGTGGACATGACGGCGCTGGAGCTCAAGTCCCTGGTGACGCACCAGACCACCGGCAACCTGCTCTCCCTCACCCGTCAGTTGGAGACGGCCATGGTCAACCGGCAGGAATATATGCGCGCCAACCAGCGCGAGGATCTCAATCTCAACCGCCTTTACCAGCAGGAAAACACGCGCCTGAATTCCATCGCTTCCTGGCGGACAGAGGCCACGGCGGACAGGGAGGGTGTAATCTCCTTTTATACCGACGGTTATGAGAGCGTGCTCACGCCCGACATGTTGGACACCCTGACCCCCGCGGATATCCGCACGGTCATGTCCGGGGGCAGCCTGGGCGAAGAGTCCTCGCGCCTGACCAACATTTACCGCCTGGTGGATCAGGATACCTGGTATGTGGCCATCCTCACTGACGGCCGCACCTGGAACCCAGTGCTCGACCAGGAATACTACCTGCGCTTTGAAGGCTTCGAAGATCTGGTCTATACGGCCAAGGTCACGCGCGTACAGAATATCGACAACGAAGTGCTGGCTGTGTTCATGGTGGAAGACCCGATAGGGCCGCTGATCTATCAGCGCAGCGGCCGGGTGACGCTCAGCAGCGAGTTGACTGGCCTGTTGGTCGTATCCGAAGCGCTCTATAATCAGAACGGTCAGACCGGCGTTTGGCTCTACGATGTGCCGGAAGGAACGTTCGTGCCCGTGGAAGTGCTCTCCAACGACGGCAACAACGCCCTGATCCAGCCCTTGGTGGAAAACGCTCTGCAAAGCGGCCAGATCGTGCTGATCAAGTAGGTGAAAAAGCAATGGAACGCGAAATGCTGGAAAAAAACCTGCGCATTGTGCGCGCGCGTCTGGATGAAGCCTCCGAGCGCTGGGGGCGGGTGGAAATCTGCGCGGTGACCAAGACCGTCGATGTGGAAACGATCAACCGCGCCGGCGAACTGGGCGTGCGCATCATCGGTGAAAACCGCGTGCAGGAGCTTGCCGCCAAAAAACCGCTTCTCATGCCGGAGCTGGAAGCGCACCTGATCGGCCGTTTGCAGCTGAACAAGGTCAAACAGGTTTTGCCGCTGGTCAGGATGATTCAATCGCTCGACCGGCGCGAGCTTCTTGATGAAATCGACCGCCGCGCCCAGGCGCTGGGAGCGCCGATGCCGGTGCTTATACAGGTCAACATCGCCCGCGAAAGCCAAAAGGCGGGCGTTCTGGAAGAAGATCTGGAAGCCTTCGTGCGCGATGCCGCCTCTCGGCAGGGTGTGCGCGTGGAGGGCCTGATGTCCATCATGCCGCTGGTAGATGACCCGGAAGAGGTGCGGCCGTACTTCCGCCGCATGCGCGCGTGGTTCGACCGCCTGCGCGAAGAGGGCATAGCGGGCGCGCAAATGCGCGTTTTGTCGATGGGCATGTCCGGCGACTACATCGTCGCCGCCGAGGAAGGGGCGACCATGGTGCGCCCCGGACGGGCGCTGTTCGGCGCCAGGATATAAGCAGGGAGGAATCGCAATGGCTCGCAAGCAGGGCGGCGTAAACAAATTTCTGAACTTCATCGGCCTGGTAGACGACGATGAGCCACAGAGGGCCGCGGCAGGCGATGGGTACGCAGACGGCTATGGCCGTCCGTCTACCTATGTGCCCAAGCAGCAGCGCTCGCGCACGGAGGATACCCGCCGGCGTACCATCGTCAAGGACGAGCGCTCGCGCTATGGCTCGGACCGCTACGGCTCCACGCGCGTGTCCACGCCCACCTCGCGGCGCAGTACATCCACGGGCTACGACTATACGCCGCGGGAGAGCACCCGTTCCAGCGCCTACGAGCCGTCTTCGCAGCGCACCCAGACGCGCGTGCAGCGCCAGCGCACGCTGATGTGTTCGCTGAACACGCTGGAGGACTGCTGTGACGTCATCGACAGCCTCATCGCCGGCAACGTGGTGGTTTTGACGCTGGATGAAATCGACCCCAAGCTCACCCAACGCGCCATCGACACGCTCTCGGGCGCGGTGTTCGCCCTGAGCGCCACCATCCGCAAAGCCTCCGACCGCACCTATGTGCTGGCGCCCAATACCGTCGAGGTCAACGAAACCTATGACGTGGAGCGGAGGTTCTGATCCATGACCATGTACTCCGTCATCGATGCTGTGCGGGTGTTTTTACGTCTCCTCAGCCTCGCCATGTTCGTCTACTGGATATTGACGCTTCTGCGCTTCAACAGCCGCCTGGTGGAGCTGTTGGCCAAGTTCATCTATCCGTTCGTGCGCCCCTTCCGCCGCCCGGCGATGTGGGTGATGCGCCGCACGGGATGGCCCATCGACTTTACCCTCTGGTTTGCGATGATTGGCGTCAACATCGTCAGCGAGCTGCTGCTCGTGCTCTACGCCCGCGTCTTCCTGCCATTGGGGTTGTATTGAGCATGGATGTGGAAGCAAAGCGCCTGCGTGAATTGGCCATGCGCGCCGCGCACACGGGCGTTTGCGCCTGTACGCGCTTTCTGGAGCCGCCCAGCGAAGCGCTCTGCCGCGCCGCCGCCAACGCCGCGGGCTGCGCGGTCGCTTTCTTTGGCGGCTATGACGGCGCAGAACGCCGCGTGGCGGGCTTTTATTCGGGGGATTCCGGGGAGCTTTCCTTCCCCATCCGCCGTCTTTTGCTTTCCTGGAACCCGCGCTACGGCTCGCCCGGCCACCGCGACATATTGGGCGCGCTGATGGGCCTGGGCGTGGCCCGGGAAACGCTGGGAGACATCGCCCTGCTCAAAGAGGGCGCGCTGGTTTTTGTACACGCGGACGTGGCGGACTACGTGCTGGGCAACCTGGAGAGCTGCGGGCGCGTGAAGGTGCGCGTTTCCGCCTGCGGCGAAGAAGTCGTACCGCCGGAACCGGAAGGCGCGCTTGTGTACCGCACCGTCCCCTCCGAGCGGTTGGACGCCGTGCTCGCCGCTGCCTACGACCTTTCGCGGCAGGAGGCGCAATCCCTCGTGCGCGCGGAACTGGTCAAGGTCAACCATGTGGTGGAAACGAGGGGCGATTGCCATCTTGATGAGGGCGATATCGTCTCCGCGCGGGGGCTGGGGCGCTTTCGCCTGCGTGAAATCACCGGCCTTACCCGCAAGGGTCGCGTGGGAATGCGTTTGTTCGTGTACGGAAAGTGAAGAAAATTCAACTTTTCCGATAAAGGGGAGGATTTTATCCCCCCACGACGAATACCGAAAGAGGACGATTCTACGATCGCGCATTGTAACCAACGCGCGCACTGCAACGAAAGGGAGAGAAAACATGCCGATCAGTGTCAGGGATATTCAGGAAAAAGAGTTCAGCAGACAGAAGCGGGATGGCTACAACATCGAAGAAGTCGATGATTTTCTCGACGAGATCTCCGATCAGTTGAGCGTCCTCATCCGCGAGAACATGGCGCTGGCCGAGCAGGTCAAGACGCTGCAGGCGGAGAACGAAAAGCTCGCCGCCTCCGCGAACGCTCCGGCCGTGGAAGCCGCCCCGACGCCCGCGCCCACACCCGCGCCCGCACCTGTGGAAACAGTCGCGAGCACGGAAACCGCCTACGACGAGCCGAGCTATTTTAAAAACCTGGAGCTGGCCATGCGCGACACGCTGGTCAACGCCCAGCGCATCGCCGACGATACCGTGGCCGAAGCGCGCAAGAAGGCCCAGGAGTTGATCTCCTCCGCTGAGGAGCAGGCCGCTACCACCGTTTCCAACGCCAAGGTGGAGGCCGAGGGCGTCAAGGCCGAGGCCGACAACATCCGCAAGACCATTGCTACCTACCGCGCCAACTTCCGCCGCCTGGTGGAAGGGCAGGTGCAGGTACTCAAGGAGACGGATTCCCTGTTTGACTGACAGGGCCGGCGGGCAGGGCCATCGAGCCCCACCGCCGCAAGGCCATCCGGCATGCGGATTTCCGATTGGAGCGCATGTATACCGCGCTTTAAAACCGCTTCGTGGGGCGGCGTGGCAAGAAAGCCGCGCCGCCTCGCGCTATTTTGCGCGCATACCTTCCCCCGCATGCGGGAAACCTTTGCCAGAGGAGGGGACGCGCGTGAACGACGAACTGGAGCGGCGCCTGGAAAAGCTGGCCGGTACGCTGGAACGGATGCAACTGGATGAATATGTGGAACATATTTCCAACCGCCGCCGTCTGATCTTTGACAACCTGCTTTACGGCATGCTGCGCGGCTTTGGCTTTACGCTGGGCTTCGCAGTGCTGGCGGCGTTGTGCGCGGTAATCCTGAAAAATATCGTGGTGGAGAATATCCCCGTCATCGGCGGATTTCTCGCGGAGGTCATCAATGCGATTCAGGCAAGGATGTAACATGCTCTGGCTGGCGATCGTGGCGTTCGCGCTCGACCGAGTCACAAAGCTGTGGTCGCTGACGCTGGACGGCCCCATCCCGGCACTGCCGGGAATTTTGAACTTCCGGCCAGTGCGCAATTACGGCGCGGCCTTTGGCGTATTTTCCGGGCGCACGGTGCTCTTGGTCGCGCTGGTGCTGGTTTTATGCGCGGCGCTGCTGTTCGTGCTTTTCCGCTTTCCGCAAATGCAGAAAACGGCGCGCGCCGGGCTGTGGCTGGTGTTCGCGGGCGGGCTTTCCAACCTGTACGACCGCCTGCGCTACGGCTATGTGATCGACTTTTTGGAATTTGACTTCATCCGCTTCCCGGTGTTCAACGTAGCGGACGTGTGCGTCGTGCTGGGCTGCGTCCTGGCCTTCATCGCCCTTTTGCGCGCGGAGGGAGGGCAAAAACATGGCTGAAAACCTCTACTGGCATGTGGAACCCGGCGAGGCCGGGGAACGGCTAGACGCCTACATAACCGCGCGCACGGAGCTGACGCGCTCGCGCGTGGGCAACCTCATTGGCGAAGGGCAGGCGCTTGTCAACGGCGCGGCGGCGAGCAAGGCCGGCTTGCGCCTGCGCGCAGGCGACGAGGTACACCTGGAAATCCCGGAAGCACGCGAGCCGTCCCTGGATGCGCAGGACATCGACCTGCGCATCGTTTATGAGGACGACGACCTGGCCGTCGTTTACAAGCCCTCGGGCATGGTTGTGCACCCGGCTGCGGGCAACCCGGACGGCACGCTGGTCAACGCCCTGCTCTTTCATCTGGACAACCTTTCCGGCGTGGGCGGGGAAAAGCGGCCGGGGCTGGTACACCGCATCGACAAGGACACCTCGGGGCTGCTGCTCGTGGCCAAAAACGACCGCGCCCACGTATCCCTTGCGGAACAAATCAAGGAACACAGCGTGGAGCGCGCCTATCTCGCCATCTGCATCGACCGCTTTCGGGAGCCTCTCGGCGTGGTGGACGCGCCCATCGGCCGCCACCCCTCCGACCGCAAAAAAATGGCCATCCGCGAAGGCGGACGCCGTGCGGTGACGCACTGGCGCGTGCTGGAGGAACTGCGCGGCTGTTCCTATATTGAAGCGCGGCTGGAAACCGGGCGCACGCATCAAATCCGCGTGCATATGGCCTCCATCGGCCATCCAGTGCTGGGCGACCCGGTGTATGGGCCGAAGAAATCGCCCTATCCCGTCGCCGGCGGGCAGCTTTTACATGCGGCGGTCATCGGCTTTGACCACCCCGCCACCGGCAAGCGCATGCGCTTTGAAGCTCAGCCGGAGCCGCGGTTTTTGGCCTGGCTAAAGCGCCTCGAATTGCGTTGACAGAGGCCGGAAAATCGCTTATAATGAATATGACCTATCTTTCAAGGAGGTGGACTCGCGTGGACGACTGCGGCGGAAGTCGAAGGAAACCGGGCGCATGGGCCGCGCGTGTTCGCTGACCCATCGCTTGTTTCCCCATCTTTCTGCTGAACGGCGCCGCCCGTTGGGGCTGACGTCTACTTTGTATTGCGAAAGGAGTGCGGGAAATGATTGAAACCATGGAAAACGTCTTGGAAAACACGGCGGGCGCAATCATGACGCCCGAATTTGTGCGCCTGCGCGCGAACATGCGCGCGGACGACGCCATTCGCGCCGTGCGCGTCTCAGGGCTGGACAGCGACGCGATTTACACCATTTTCGTCACCGGCGCGGACGGCCGTCTGCTGGGCACGCTGGAAATGCGCACCCTGTTGGCCGCGAGGGACAACGCGACGCTGGAAAGCCTGATGGACACGGCCTTCTACGCCGTAAAGACCGGCGACGACCAGCAGGAAGCGGCCATGCTGGTGCGCAAATATGACCTGATCAGCCTGCCCGTCACCGACGAATCCGGGCGGCTGGTGGGCGCAATCGGGGTCAACAACATCGTGGACGTCATCGAAGAAGAAGACACTGAAGACTTTGAGCGCATGGCCGCCCTGGTGCCCAATGAGGACGATTACGCCGCCTCCAGCGTCTGGACACTGGCGCTGCACCGCCTGCCCTGGTTGCTGATTCTAATGGCCTCGTCGGTACTGTGCGCGTGGCTGATTCAAAGCTACGAGGCCCTTTTGCTGGCTTCGGCGATGGGCGGCGTGATGGTCAGCAACATGCCGATGCTGATGGACACGGGCGGCAACGCCGGCTCGCAGTCCTCCACATTGATTATCCGCGCCCTGGCGTTGGACGAGCTTGCCCCGCGCGACACGGGCGTGGCGCTGGGCAAGGAACTGCTTACATCGCTCATCTGCGGCCTGGGGTTGGGCGCGGTCAATTTCCTGCGCATGGTTCTGATTTCCGGAAACACGGCGCTGGAGGCGGCGGCCATTTCGCTGGCAGTATTCCTCACCGTGGTGGCGGCCAACGCGCTGGGCACCCTCTTGCCGATGCTGGCGCGGCTTTTGCGCCTGGACCCGGCGCTGATGGCCGGCCCGCTTTTGACCACTGTGGTAGACGTGCTTTCGCTGATGATTCTCTTTGAACTGGTAACGATGATCGCCTGAAAAACGCTTCCTCCGTTCGCGGGGGAAGCGTTTTTTCAAAAAGGCTCACAACCAGCGGCAGGCGTCCATATCCACGCGGCCATCGGGCCGGAAGGCCACGCCCTCGTCTTCCAGCATCCGGCGCCGCATGGCGGGATCGCCGCCGGCGGCGATGGAACCATCTCGCATCACCACGCGCTGCCAGGGCAAGTGCGGCGGGCAGAAGCGCATGGCACGCCCCACCTCGCGCGCCGCGCGGGGACGGCAGAGCACGCGGGCAATCTGCCCATAGGAAATCACCTTGCCGCGGGGAATCTGGGCCACGAGGTCGTATACCTGCTGATAAAAGGCGTTCATGCGTCCTCCCTGAATGTCGAAAGGCCGCCCCGCCATTTGGCGGAGCGGCCGCAGAGCGCTGATAAAGCCTGCAAACGCGAAAATTGCTTTCTCAAAAAGGAATGGAAAAGCAATTTCCGCTTACTGCGTCAGCAAACTTGCAGCCTGCGGTCACTTACGTCCATGTAAGCTCCCTTGTCTGCAAGTTTGCTTCCTTGTCTTGCAATCTTTCTCATCCCTCTGGCAGTCTGTTGACTTCGTCAACATCCTGAAGCCGCCCCGCCATTTGGCGGAGCGGCCACCGGCTCCCGTCGCCCTTGCAAGGCGCCGGTTATTCCTCCTCGTCGTCCCCGGCTTCCTCGTCATCCTCGAAAAGCTCGTTCTGGACGATCTCGATGAGCTTGTCTGCCAGCTCCTCGGCGACGGGAACAAATTCCTCCTGATCGTCGCCGACGGCAACGACTTCCATGATGTAGGCGTCGCGCTGATGATCGCAATCATCGCCGCACTCCTCGCATCCGCATTCGTCGTCCTCGTCTACCTCTGCCAACAGAGCGTATTCCTTACCCTCGTAGAAGAAATAATCGAGCACCTCCATGGTGATTTCGTTGCCCTCATCATCCTCAAAGACGACGAGATCCAGTTCCTCATCCATTTCGTCACGCTCCTTTCTTCGGTGTATTGAACAGGCCCCGCCCATTCGCACTTATTATACCCGCTGTATGCAAAAAAATCAACAGTTATTTGCGCTTTGGGGCTACAAAATCGCATCCGGCGGTGGTACAATAAATACAATGCTTGAAAGGTGGAAAAAACGATGATCCGTGGCAAATTCCTGACCTCGCAGGACGATCCCAGCGCGGTGATGGATATACGCAAGCGCGTGTTTGTGGACGAACAGGGCTTTTCGCCCGATACAGAAATCGACGGGTATGACAAACTGGCCGTCTACGCCCTCGCCTTTGACGAAAACGACCGCCCGGCGGGCACGGGGCGGCTCTATATCGACGATCACAGCCATTTCCAGATTGGCCGCGTGTGCGTTCTGCGCGAGGCGCGCGGGCAGGGCCTTGGCGACCTCATCGTGCGCATGCTCCTGTACCGGGCGCTGGAATTGGGTGCAACCGCGGTGTATATCGGCGCGCAGCTTCCCGTGGTGGACTTTTATGCCCGCTATGGTTTCAAGCCCTACGGCGAGGTGTATGACGACGAGGGCGTGCCCCACCGGATGATGAAGGCCGAGGCCGAAGAAATCAATCTGGAAGGCAGTTGCGGCGGCGCGCGCCGCTGTCAAGGCTGCGCGGGCGACTGCTCGGCCTGCGAGGAACGGGCGTCGGAAAAATAGCCGGCGTATTCGCGCCGCACGTTTTCCAACATACCCTTCGCCGCATCCAATACGCAAAAGCGGGCCGCGGAAGAAATGCCACCCTGCATGCACAGGCCCGCTTCTTCCAGAGCGATGTGCAGTTTGGAGATGAGCTTGAGCAGGGAACGCGGCGAATTGACAATGGAATCTGAGCGCTGGCGGTAACGGTACAGCGGCCTGTACAAATGGCGCACGCTTTCCGCCGCGAGCATCGCCCGCAGGGAAAACAGTTCGTCTTCATAGAGAAGGCCTGCGTCAAAGCGCAGGCGCTTTTCTTCTGCAAAGGCGCGGCGCATGCACTGGCTCCAGACCATGCAACGGTAATCACCGGCGCGATACATATCCACATACAGTTGTTCGCCGTTCCATCGCCCTGCATAGGCGCGCGAGCGCCGCAGTATGTCCGGAGGGATTTCCCGTACCTGCGGCGTGCAGAATACTTCACACTCGAACAAAACCATATCCGGGCGTTCCTGAAGGATACAAGCGCGCATCGTCTCAAGCGCATCGCACATGAGCAGATCGTCGCTGTCCAGAAAGCATAGGTATTCCCCCTGCGCCGCCTCCATTCCCCTGTTGCGCGCCGCAGAAAGCCCGGCATTTTCCTGGCGGATGACGCGCACACGCGCATCTTTTTGGGCAAAAGCGGCGAGAATTTCAGCGCAGCCATCTGTGGAACCGTCGTCTATACAGATAAATTCCGCATCTTCCAATGTCTGTCCCACTGCGCTTTGCAGGCATTCCTGCAAATAACGCCGCGTATTATACACCGGAATGATCACGGAAAACAGAAGCTCCCGCATGCTACCCCACCTTTCTGTGCAAACACTATGCAGAAGGCGGGGTCTTTCATGCGCTTTTACGGTTCTTCCTCCAGCGCCTGCAAAAACGCCCGGTCTTTTTTATCGAGCGGTGCGCTCTTGAGCATCTCCGGGCGGCGCTGGCGGGTGATTTTCAGCGCCTGTTCGCGCCGCCAGCGCTCGATGAGGGCATGGTTGCCGTTGAGCAGCACCTCGGGCACCTCGCGGCCGCGAAACTCGCGCGGGCGCGTGTACTGCGGGTATTCCAGAAGGCCGGTGGTGAAACTCTCGTCCCCGGCGCTTTCGCTGCTGCCCAGTACGCCGGGAATCAGGCGCGAAACCGCGTCGATTACCACCAACGCCGCCAGCTCACCTCCGGTGAGCACATAATCGCCGATGGAAAGCTCCTCCGGGAAGCACATCTCCAAGGCCCGTTCGTCCACGCCCTCGTAATGGCCGCACAGGAGCATGAGCTCCGTCTCGCGGGAAAGCTCCTCCACCACGCTTTGATTAAGCGTGCGCCCGCGCGGGGAAAGGTAGATACGCCGCTGCCCCGCCTCCATGTGCGCCTCGCAGGCGTCCACAATGGGCTGAGCCAGCATCACCATGCCCGCGCCGCCGCCGAAGGGGTAATCGTCGGTATTCTTATGCTTGTTTTGCGAATAGGCGCGGATGTCGATCAATTCGACCTCGAAAAGCCCCTTTTCCAGCGCCCGGCCAACGATGGATTCGCTTAGCGCCGCGCGCAGCATTTCCGGGAAGATGGTCAGCACCTTAATCCTCATCAAACACCGCCACTTCCCGCATCCGCGCCGCCGCCAGCACCATTTCGCCGGAGGCGAGATCGACCTTCTTTACCACGCTCTTGAGGGCGGGCACCAGCACTTCCCCGCGCGGGCCCTGAAAGACGTATACATCGTTGCCGCCGGGCTGGAGCACGTCGCGCAATGTGCCCCATTCGCCGCCCTCGTCGTCCACGCCGCGCAGGCCAATCAGGTCGCAGAGGAAGTTCGTGTCCTCATCCAGCGGCACGGCGTGGGCGCGGTCGATGTAGAGCAGCTCGCCGCGCAGCTTTTCAGCGGCGTTGCGGTCGGTCACGCCTTCGATGGAGAGAAACACCGCGTCCGCCGCGCGGCGGTTGACCGTGAGGCGCAGGGGCACATATTCCTCCCCGCGCTTGAGATAGGCCAGCGTCAGGCCGTCGAAGCGCTCCACATCGCAGGTAATGGGGCGCAGCTTGATTTCGCCGCGCACGCCCTGCGGCTTGGTGATTTCCCCGATGACGAGGTAGTTTTCCATAGATGCCTCCCAATGACAAGAGGCGGCCTTCGGCCGCCCCAGGATGTTGACAAAGTCAACAGACTGCCAGAGCGATGAGAAAGCCTGCAAGACAAGGAAGCAAACTTGCAGCCAAGGGAGCTTACATGGACGTAAGTGACCGCAGGCTGCAAGTGCAGCTGACGCAGGAAGCAAAAATTGCCTCTGATTTCTCTTTGTTCAGGGCAATTTTTGCGTTTGCAGGCTTTGTCAGCGCTCTGAGGCAGCCTTCGGCCGCCCCGTTGAAAGCATGGAACGCACGGCGGCGGCCCCGCCGTCCCCGTGCCGTTCCGTTTAAATAATCTCCACAAACACCGGCTTGGGGCTGTGCACGGACGCGGCCTTGACCACCGTGCGGATGGCCTTGGCAATCCTGCCCTGTTTGCCGATGACCTTGCCCATATCGTCAGGATCCACACGCAGCTCTACGACGATGCTGTCGGCGTTTTCCACCTCGCGCACGTCCACCGCGTCCGGCTTTTCCACCAGCGACCGGGCGATATACCTGACCAATTCCGCCATGCTTACAGCACTCCGCCTTTCTTCAG
>DSTMC04003__coassemble_739_pt1 | contig 48079 bp, 40 predicted proteins | sample DSTMC04003__metabat2_low_PE_048 | metagenome-assembled genome bin DSTMC04003
TGACCCACGGCTTAGAAGGCCGTTGCTCTATCCGGCTGAGCTACGGGCGCATCCATCGCAAACAGGGAATAGAATCCCGCCGACAGAAACAAATTATAGCATGTTTTGCCCCGCTTGTCCATACCTGTGAGGGCAAAATTCAATATTTTACCTTGGGAAAGCGCTGCCAGAGTTTTTTTGCCGCGCCGTGCCCTCTGGACAAATCGCGCCCGCTCCACTATAATAGGATGGGAGAGGGACAGGAGTATGGAAAACGTTTTTGACGGGCGGCTGAACTTTTGCGGCCGCGCTGTCGTCTAAGGAACGCAAATACTTCAAAAAAGAGGTGACGGCCATGTTCAAACGGCTTTGGGCGGTTCTTCTGGCAGTGCTATTGCTTCTTTCGACGGCGCATGCCGCTTCCATCGCGGTGGATTTTGCGGACACGGCCGCGCTCATTGATGCGGAGGGTACGGAGATCGTCGCCCCCGGCACGTATAGCTTCATTTTTGCCCTGGACGCGGATGGCACGCTCTTTTGCGGCGGCAGCGAGGTAAATGGCACATACCGCTACGCCCTGCTCGATGGCGCGGGCAACCGCCTGACGGAGCAGGCGTATGATATGTTCTTCCTTGAGGACGGCGTGGTGCTCTTTACGCAAAACGGCCTGTATGGGGCCATGACCACATCGGGCAATGTGTTGGTGGAAGCAAGCTATACGCAGCTTGTCAGCAACGGCGCGGGAGGCTTTCTGGCCATTACCACCGATTGCTTCGACGACCAGCCCGACGGCCTGTACCTGATTGACGCCGAAGGCAACCAGACCGCCACCGGCGTGCGCACGCTGGGCACGCTGAACTGGTTTTCCGGCGGCCTGATGCCGCTGCTTTCGGCGGAAAACAACCTTTTCGGCTATGTGAACGCCTCGGGCCAGTGGGCGGTGTCCCCACAGTTTGCCTATGCGGGGCCGTTCATCGGCGAACGCGCCCTGGCTTCGCTGTCCACGGGCTACGGCTTGATTGACCTGACGGGCAACTGGGTGCTCACGCCCAAGTATTACAGCCTTACCTATGAGGACGAGGCGCTGGCTTTCGCCGTGGAACCCGATGGCACGGCCATCGGCTTTGATCCCGAAAGCTGCGCGGAGATCTTCCGCATAGAGGGCGAGGCGGGCGATTATTATGCCGCCTACGATGGCGTGGTGCAGGCGTTTGGCGCCAGCGCCACCCGCTTGTATGATTACAGCGGCCGCCTGATTCACGAAGGTTCCGCGCAGGCCAGCTATGCCCGCGGGGTGAACGGGCAGTATATACTCACCGACGGGGTGTGGGGCTCGGAATGCTGCCGCCTCATCAATGCCGACGGCACGCTGAGCGAAAAGGCCTGGCAATCGCTGTTCCCATTGTTCACAGTGGACGGCAAGGGCTATTATGGCTTTATGGCGTTCGACGTCACGTCCGAGTACAGCGAGGCCTTGGGCGAGGAACAGTATACGTGGGATTCGGACAGCGTGCGCTACGGCGTGGTGGACGAAAGCGGCGCGACCGTGCTGGAAGCCCGCTATGAGGAAATGTCCGCCGCGCGGGATGGCCGTCTGATCGTCCGCGAAGGGGACGTGCAGGGGTTGATTGACGTGCAGGGCAACTGGGTTTATCAAATTGACCTGGCGCGGGAATAGCCGCCGGGCGTGGGCCGGTCCATCCGGGGCCGCGCGCGGCCGCCCCTGGGCCGGCCGCGAAAGATGACGGGAATTGGCGCGCTGTCGAGAAAAAATAACTTTACAAATCCGCGCGCGCCTTGTATAATACATTAGGTTAGGGGGAAACCGATTTGGCCAATACGCTGAATGTGTCCCAGGCGCTCAAGCTCCCGGGACAGATCTTTCCGTTTTCAGCGCAGATTGATGTTGAGAGCGCCGAGGTGTTTGGCGAAACGGTCTGTTTTTCCCAGGCCGCGCTGACAGGTACGCTGCTTGGCGCGGGCGATACGGTGACGGTGCGGGGCGAATTGCGTTGCGAGGCGACGATGAGCTGCGCGCGCTGCCTGAGCCCGGTAAAAGTGCCGCTCCGCGTCGATGTGGACGAGCGCTTTTCCCGCCGCGCCGCTGAAACGGCGGACGATGCGGAAATGCGCCCCATCGAGGAATCGTGCATCGACCTGACAGACTGCGCGCGGGAACTGCTGGTGCTGGAATTGCCCATGCGCGTGCTCTGCGCGGAGGATTGCAAGGGGTTGTGCCCCGTGTGCGGCGCCAACCGCAATGAGGTTTCCTGTACATGCCTGGAGGATGGGGAAGGCGCTTTGGCGCCCGACGCGCCGCCGGGTTCGGGGCGGTCGGAGCCCGACCGTTCCGCCGGAGAGGTTATAACCCCCTTTTCGGCATTGAAGGCAATGATTGAAGGCGATGAGGAGGTGTAACAATGGCCACTCCGAAGGGAAAAATTTCCAAGGCGAGAAAGCATTCGCGCCGCAGCGCGCACTGGAAGCTGTCCGCGCCCGGAATCGTCAAGTGCCCCCGCTGCGCGAAGATGAAGCTCAGCCATCGCGTGTGCAAGCACTGCGGCTACTATGACGGTCAGCAGGTCATTACCATCGAGGAAAAGCAGGCGAATAACTAGCTTTTCAACCGGGAGCCGGCGTTTTAGGCGTCGGCTTTTGCTGTTTGTTGGGGAGGACGCGCCATGAAATCCTATCGCAAGGAGCTGTTTTTCAACCTGCCCACCCGCCGCGGCCTGCGCAATATTACCCGAGAGGTGCAGGCTGCCATTGACGAAAGCGGCGTGCGCGAAGGTCTGTGCCTGGTCAACGCCATGAACATCACCGCCAGCGTTTTCATCAACGATGATGAAAGCGGCTTGCACCAGGATTTTGAAACCTGGCTGGAGGGCCTCGCCCCGGAAAAGCCGTATAGCCGCTATCACCACAACGGCTATGAGGACAACGCCGACGCGCATCTCAAGCGCACCATTATGGGCCGGGAAACCGTGGTGGCCATTACCGGCGGGCAGCTCGATTTTGGCACCTGGGAGCAGATTTTTTATTACGAATTTGATGGCAAGCGGCAAAAACACGTGCTCATCAAGATCATCGGTGAGTAGCGGGCACGAGGGCCACCGCGAACGCCTGCGCCTGCGCGCGCAGATGGATGGCGTGGAAACGCTGCGCCCGCATGAGCTGATCGAGCTTTTGCTCTATTATGCCCTGCCCCGGCGCGATGTCAACGCCCTGGCGCACGATTTGGAGCGGCGCTTCGGCGGCATTCGCGGTGTGCTTACGGCTGCGCCGGAGGAATTGGCCCGCGTTCCGGGTATGGGCATGCGCGCCGCGCGCGTGCTGGGGCGCATCGGCAATTTGTGCGCCGCCTATGGCGCCCTGCATGCCGGGGACAGGCCGCAAATGGGCAATTTGCACACCTTCCGCGATTTCGCGGGCCGCTACCGCCGCCAGGTGGAGGGCGAGGAGACGTGGCAGTTTTGCCTGAGCTACGAAGGCAGGCTGCTGCTGGCGCGCCCAATCGCGCCCGGCACGGCTTGGGCGGAGCCGGAATACCTGCGCGGCGCGCTTGCCGATGTCATTTCTTCGCACGCCCGTGGCGTGTTGCTGGCGCAGTTTGTGGAAACCGCCCGCCCCGCGCCGGACGATTACGACCTGGCCAACACGCGCGCCTATGCGCGCACGCTCCGGCAAATGGAGGTGCCGCTGCTGGATCACCTGCTGGTGGGCGGCGAGGGGGATTACAGCATGCGCGACCGTGGCGACGTTACCCTGGAGCCGTTTGCCGGGGAGGCGGCGGCCATTGGCGAGCGCTATATGGCTCAGCCGCCCGCCTGGGGCAGCCCGGGCGCGGAGGAAGTGGATTGGCTGGACTTTGATGGTTTTGACGCAGGCCAGCCACAAATTTGACAAATTTGCCCTTGCGCTTTATAATAGGCAGGAGGGGCGCTTTGCGCCGCCCGGCTTTCGCGCCGCGGAGGACGAGCTTTTACGGCAAGGAGGATGAACATGACCGAGACGCCACGCAAGCGCAGGCACGGCGACCGCCGCGACGGCATCTGGCTGCGCGACCTCGACCCCATGCACGGCTTTACGCCTTACCTGTACCCCAACCGCGCCGACAACGAGGCGTTTATCGAAGAAGAAGTAGACCTGACCAACATCAACCGCTATATTGATGAAAAAAATGCCCAGAACCCGGAGTTTAAATACAAGTATTTCCATATCATCCTGACGGCCATCGTCAAGGTGCTCACCCTCAAGCCGCGCATGAACCGCTTTATTGCCGGCAACCGCGTTTATCAGCGCACGGAACTGACTTCCGCGTTCGTGGTCAAAAAGCAGTTCAACGAGCAGAGCGAGGAAGCGCTGGCCTATTTGAAGTTTTCGCCGGACAGCACGCTGGAAAGCGTGCGCGAACAGATTTACAAGGAGATCACCACCTTCCGCAAGGAAAACAAAACCGACAACTCCACCGACGGCATGGCCATGCTTTTGAAGCTGCCGCGCATTGTTTTGCGGCTGGTGATGAAAATCCTCTTTTTCCTGGACTATCGGGGCATCGTGCCCTATTCGCTGGTTAAAACCGACCCGAACTATTCCTCGATTTTCATCAACAACCTCGGCTCCATCAAGTTAAACGCCGCCTACCACCACTTGAACAATTGGGGCACCAATTCGCTGTTTGTGGTAATTGGCCAAAAATTCCAGGCCCCCGTATATGATGAAACGGGCTTTCAGGGCATGCGCGAAATGCTGAAGCTGGGCATCACGCTGGACGAGCGCATTGCCGACGGCTACTATTATTCCCGCGCGATCCAGCTTTTCAAATACCTGCTGGAGCACCCGGAGCTGCTGGAAAAACCGGCCAGCGAGCCCGTAGAGGGCTTTTAAGCCGAAGATCAACGCCGCGCCGCCAGAGCACTTCTGGCGGCGCGGCGTTTTGGGCTCATGGGAAAACCCGGCCCGGCGCGTTGAAGAAGCAAAGGCGGCGGCCGCATATGTGGACGGAAAGATGTGCTGTTACGAGAAGATTTTACCGGCGTTTGTCGCGGACGGCGGCAATCCGGAAAGCTGGATGGAAGCCGCCAGGCCGGAAAAGCACGGATTGTTCGCGGCGGGGCGTGCCCCCCAACAAGCAAAACCTCCGCTACGGCAGGTTGCCGGAAACGGAGGCTTTGCGGGAGCGCGGCCACGCCCCGCGGCGGCTTGTCAAAAAAAGGATTTTCGACAAGCGGAAGGCGGCGGAATTGCTGTTCCGCCGCCCAATTTGGCTCTGCTTAAACGTTCTGTTCCAATACTTCCCGGTGATAGGTGACGTTGGCTTCCTCCACCCACTGGGCAAGCTGCGCCTCGTAAGCGTCATAGCGCTGCGATTCCAGGGCCTCGGCTTCCAGCGCGTCGCGCACGTCGTCCAAGGGGATATCCCCGGCCGGCACCTCGGCGTTGAAGTAGAGAATGTGGACGCCCTCGCTGGTGCGCACCGGCTCCGATACGTCGCCCGGGTTTTCCAGCGCCATGGCCGCCGCCTTGATGGCCGCGTCATAGGTGGTGGAGGCTTCGCTGATGTAGTAGCCGTCGCTTTGCACGCTGGCAAGCTCATACTGGGGATCCTGGCTGTACTCGGCGATCAGGCTGTCAAAGTCCGCGCCCTCGGCCACGCGGTTCAGCACTTCCGCGGCGGTGGCCTCCAGGTCGGCATAGAGCGTATCCAGCTCGGCGTTCAGCGTGGCAATTTGCTCCGCGTCCTCGGTTTCATCCAGAGAATCCAGCGTGAAGATGATCTCGTTTACGCGCATGCTGCTTGTAACGTCGAAGGGGATAAGCACCTGCTTGAAGGTGCGGTAGCCCGCGGGATTGTAGACCACGACCGTCTCTCCGTATAGGCGGGCGTATTCGTACTGGCCGGGATTGGCGTCGTAAGCGGCGCGCTGTTCGGCCAGGTCGTCCTCATAGGTCTGCTGAATCTGCTCATCGCTGACGGTGATATTCTGCGTGGCATAGTCGCGCAGCTTTTCCTCCCACCATTCGGCTTCGATTTCAGCGCGGATGGTTTCCTCCGTAATGCCGTCGCTTGCCATGCTTTCAATGGCGTCCGCGCGGGCTTCCTCGGCGGTCATGGTGCCGTTGTTGCGCGTATAGAAAGCCAAATCCTGCTCAAAGCGCGCCTGTACCGCCTCGTCAATGGCAGCTTCATCCTCGGCGGTGAGCGTGGTCAGTCCCAGTTCCTCGGCCTTGGCGCGCTTTACATATTCGGTGACGATGCTGTCAAGCGTTTCATCCATCAGCGAATCGGCGTAGGCGCTCACATCCTGCCCGTTGAGCAACTGGCGGTTGACCTCGGCGTTGTAGGCGTCGATCACTTCATTGCTCATGATCTGTACGTCGCCAAACTCGGCCACCACCGCGGGTTCGGCCGTCGGCGCGGGGGTGGAGGTCAGGGCGTCGCTGTCGTCCAGGAATACGTTGTTGGCGTTGACCGGCTCATCCGCGCCGGTGAGCGCGCTCACCACGTCCGGGTCGAGCATGGACTGCGCGCCGTCAAATACGTCGGCGTTGGGGTCGATGCCGTTGTCCACCAGCACGCTTTCCAGTTCGTCGATGCGCTGGTTGGCGTTGGCGATCTGCTCCTCGCGCTCCGCGAGCAGGCTGCTGTCCGAACGGCCGCCGAGCAGATAACCCAGGCCGCCGCCCACCACGAGCGCCACCACAATCAGGGCGATGGCGACCGCCTTGGGCACGCCGCGGGGACGCCGCCGGCGCCGGCGGTGCGTAGGCGCTGTATCGGACGCATGCTGCGCCCGGCGCGGTTTTTCATTGGCCATATCGGTTCCTCCTCCCATATACACGGGTATTCATCATCAGTATAACACGAATATGCGCAAAATGGGGCGTTATCGAAATATCCGCACAAAATTGCTATATCCGCGTCACGATTGGCCGAAATGTGGTATAATAAGCGCATGTACCCTGCAAAGGAGGGGCGCGGATGGCGCATCTTGTCGTTGATTTTTATTCTGACACCCTGGGTATGGAGACGCGCATGCACGTGCTTTTGCCCGAATGCCTGACGGAAGGGAAGGCAAAAACGCTCTATCTGCTGCACGGCATGTCGGACAACGAGGGCCTGTGGATGCGGCGCACGTCCATCGACCGCTATGCGGCGGCGAAGAACCTGGCCGTAATCATGCCCGACGGCGGCCTGGGTTGGTATACGGACATGCGTTGCGGCCTGCCCTGGTTTACATTTGTGGCCCGGGAGCTGCCCGCCCTGTGCCGGCGGTTTTTCCCCATCCTCTCCGACCGGCGGGAGGATACCTTCGCGGGCGGCGTTTCCATGGGCGGTTACGGGGCGCTGAAGTGCGCCCTGCGCGCGCCGGAGACGTTTTCGCGCGCCATCTCCCTTTCCGGGGCGCTGGACGCCGCCGACATCGCCGCAAACGGCGGCGCGCTGGCCCCGCAGAATTTCTGGGAGGACGTATTTGGCCCGGCGGCGGGCGTGCCAGGCTCGGAAAACGACCTGTTTACCGCCGCGGAGGCGCTCAGGGATTCGCCCCTGCGCCCCAGCGTGTACATGTGGTGCGGCACGGAGGACTTCTTATATAATATGAGCGCGCGCATGCGCGGCCATCTGCGCGCGCTGGGGTATGACCTTACCTATGAAGAATCCCCCGGCGACCATCAGTGGCTTTACTGGGACAAAAAGATTGTGGACGCGCTTGATTGGCTCGTGCCCGAAGAGGAGGGAAATCCATGGCGTTGATCCAGTTCGAGGCCTTTTCCGACGCCCTCGGCAAGGCGTTTTCGGCGCAAATTGCCCTGCCGGAGACAAACCGGGGGCCGTTCCCTGTGCTCTGGCTTCTGCATGGCGCGGGGGACAACGACAGCGGCTGGTTCCGCAACACCGCCATTGAGCGGCAGGCCACGCGCCGAGACCTGGCCGTGGTCGCTCCCGCCGCGGGCATGAGCATGTACGAGGACATGGCCCATGGCCAGCGCTATTTTACCCACATCGCCGACGAGCTGCCCGCGCTGCTGCGCCGCCTGCTGCCCCTGTCGGCAAAGCGGGAGGACAACTTCATCGCCGGCCTGTCCATGGGCGGCATGGGCGCTTTGAAAATCGCCATGCGCCGCCCGGAGCAGTACGAAGCCGTGTGCTGCCTGTCCGCCGGGCACACCAACTACCGCTTTCACGAACCAAAGGCGGGCACGCCGCGTGCCAACCGCTATTTCATCGCCTATGGCGAGGGCGGCCCTTTGCCCGGCGAGGAAGAAACGCTTGAGCGCGCCCGGGCGCTGGCGAAAGACGCCCCCTGCCCGCGCGTGTGGCATGCCTGCGGCGCGCAGGACGCGCTCAAGAGCAACGCCCATCTGACGCGCGAATTCTTCGAGAGCCTCCCCGGCAATCCTTTCCAATATGAATACCACGAAGCTCCCGGCCGCCACAACTGGGATTTCTGGGCGGAGCGCGTGCCGGAAATGCTCGATTTCCTGTTGCGCGGGCGGGAGGAGAGAAGGACATGAGCGCGCTCAAGGACTTTCGCGCCGCAATCTTTGACCTGGATGGCACGCTTCTGGACAGCATGTACGTCTGGCGCCGCGTGGACGAGTTGTTTTTCGCCGAACGCGGCCTGCCCCTGGACGCGGACTATGCCCGCGCCATCGCCGGCATGAGCTACCGCGAAAGCGCGCTGTACACCAAGAAGCGCTATGGCCTGGCGGAGCCGTGGGAGGAGATTGTTGCCATCTGGACGCGCATGGCCGAGCGCGAATACCGCGAAAACGTGTGCCTGAAGCCCGGCGCGGAGGCATACCTGCGCCAGTTGAAGGCGCGGGGCGTGCGCCTGGCGGTGGCCACGGCCATGCCGCCGGGGCTGTTTGGGCCGTGCCTCAGGCACCGTGGCATCGAGGAGCTGTTTGAAGTCACCCTTTCGGTGGAAGACGCGGGCGGGCGCGGCAAGCTGTCCGGCAAGGTATTTGCGCTGGCGGCGGAAAGGATGGGCGTAAAGGGCGAGGACTGCGTGGTGTTTGAGGACGTATACGAGGGCGTGGCCGGGGCCAGAAAAGCCGGCATGCGCGCCGTGCTGGTCTACGACGAGGCCTCCGCCCACCGCCACGGCGACGCGGCGAAGCTGGCCGAGCGGGTGATTTACAGCTTTGAGGAGCTTTTGGAGGGAAACGATGCCGGGCAAGGCGGCGCTTCCTGAATATAAAGGGCCGGGGACGGCGTATGCGTCCCCGGCCCAGAGCGCTGCCAAAGCCTGCAAACGCAAAAATTGCCTTGCTGAAAGAAAAATCAGAGGCAATTTTTGCTTCCTGCGTCAGCCGCGCATGCAGCCTGCGGTCACTTACGCCTATGTAAGCTCCCTTGGCTGCAAGTTTGCTTCCTTGTCTTGCGGGCTTTTGCATCCCTCTGGCAGTCTGTTGACTTTGTCAACATCCTGGTCCGGGGACGGCGTATGCGTCCCCGGCCTTCGTCTGTCAAAGGGGTGGGAGAATGAGGATCGGCCCGCGCTTACATCAGCGGCGCGAAGATGCGCAACACCTCGCGCGCCATGCGGCGCGGCCAGCGCGCCTCGCAGTCCTTGGGCGTAATCTGGCGGCAGCGGGCGATGGTTTCCAGGAAATCGCGCTTGACGTCCAACACCGTCTCGCCGCCGTAAACGCACACGCCGCATTCAAAGTGCAGATAGAGGCTGCGGTAGTCCATGTTCACCGTGCCCACCGTGGCCACGGCGTCGTCGCAGGCGAACGTCTTGGCGTGGTTGAAGCCGCCGGTGAATTCGTAGATCTTCACCCCGCCGTCGATCAGTTCGCGGTAGTAGGAGCGCGTGGTGTAATGCACCAGCCGCTTGTCCCAGTTTTCCGGGGTGAGTATGCGCACGTCCACGCCGCTCTTGGCCGCCAGCGTCAGCGCCGAGAGCATCAGGTCGTCCACAATCAGGTAGGGGGTGGAGATGTATACGTATTTGCGCGCCCCGGTGATGATCTGCATATACACGCGCTCGGCCACGTTTTCCGCGTCCAGCGGGCTGTCGCAATAGGGCTGCACATAGCCGTTGCCGGGAATGGGCGGCGGCATGTGCGTGGGCGTGAAGCGCTCGTAGAGGGGCAGGCGGCGCGTGGCCAGGCCCCACATCTGCAAAAACATCAGCGTCAGCCCCCAGGCCGCCTCGCCCTCCACCATGATGGCCGCGTCGCGCCAGAGGCCAAAGCGGTTGACGCGGTTGATGTATTCGTCGGCCAGGTTCGCGCCGCCGGTAAAGGCGGTTTCGCCGTCGATGGAAACGATCTTGCGGTGGTCCCGGTTGTTTTGCAGAACCGTCAGCGCCGGGCGGAAGGGGCTGAACACCTCGCACTGGATGCCCTTGGCGCGAATTTCCTCGCAATAATCGCGCGGCAGCTTCAAAAAGCAGCCGAAGTCGTCGTAGAGCACGCGCACTTCCACGCCCTCGCGCACCTTTTGCTCGAGAATCTTCAAAACCGAGCCCCACATCTCGCCTTCCTGCAGGATGAAGAACTCTATAAATATGTACTTTTTGGCCTTGGGCAGCTCGCGCAGCAGGGCTTCAAAGAAGGTTTCGCCGCTGGGGTAATATTCCACGCGCGCGGCGGGATACACCGGGAAGCCCACCCCGTTTTCCAGATAGCGCGCCAGCCGCATCGCGCACGGCCCCTGCGCCTCGGCCTCCGCCAGCGCCCCCTCGTGGCGGGGCAGGCGGCGGGTGAGCGCGGCCTGCGAGCTTTCCACTTGCTTGCGGAAGCGGTATACGCTCGGCTGCAACTGCATCAGCAGGTAAAACGCGCCGCCAAAAATCGGCAGGGAAAGGATTGTGAATACCCACGTCAGCTTATAACCCGGCCGTTCGTGTTTGCTGACCACATGGATGGCCGCCAGCGTGCTCAGCAACGAGAAAAACAGCGATATCAGCCACGAAGCCTGGCTTCCACTCAGGATCAGGTAGCCAAAAAAGGCGATTTGCAAAATCAGCAGCAGGATGATGAACAGGCGGTGGCTGAGCACACCGCGCAGGCGTTTATTTTTCATAAATACCCCCCGCTCGCAGTATAGCACAAAGCGGGGGGAAAGAACAGTATTTTCCATGAAAATCTTTCGCAAAGGCGCCGGGGCGCCGGGGCCGCCGCGGGGTTTTCGCGCCTGGCCGCATTGCCGTTGGTTGGCAAAACGCATTCGCGCCTTCCAGCCGGTCCCTGCCGGGCGCCAGAGCCGCGCCCATTCCATCAATCCGGCTCGCGCGGGCACGCTTGGCCCAGCAGTTCGCGCAAAAGCGCCTCGGCCATGCGCGGCTCGGCGCGGCCGTGGGTTTTGGCCATCACAGCGCCCATCAGCCCCTTGAGGGCGTTTACGCGCCCGGCGCGGTACGAAGCCGCCAGCGCCCCGTTTTCAGCGAGCACGGCCTGCGCGATGGGCAAAAGCGCCTCGCGGCCGGAAATCTGCGCCAGGTTCAGGCGCTTCACGGCCGCCTGCGCGCTCTCGCCGCTTTCCAGATGCGCTTCCAATGCCTTTGCCGCGCCGCCGGCGCTGAGCGTGCCCGCGGCGAGCATTTCCGCCAACGACGCGAGGGCTTCGGCGGCGGGGGCAATGTCCTCCGGGTCGCGGGCGAGGCGGGAGACAACCAGGCGCTTGAGCGCCCCGCGCGACGGCGTGCGCTGCCACGCCGCTTCAAAGCGCGCGCACAGCGTGGGCGCGGCGGCCAGGGCGCTGGCCTCGCGCGCCTCAAAGCCGTAGGCCGATTCCAGCCGCTCGCGGCGCGCGTCCGGCAATTCGCCCAGCGCCGCGCGGCGCGCTTCAATCCACGCCTCGGAAAGCGCCAAGGGCGGCAGGTCGGGGTCGGGGAAATAGCGGTAGTCGTCGGCGTTTTCCTTGCGGCGCATGGGGAAGGTCTGGCCGCTTTCGGGGTCGAAGCGGCGCGTTTCCTGTTCCACCGTGCCCCCGGCGCGCAATACGGCGGACTGCCGGGCGTACTCGGCCTCGATGGCGCGCTCGACGTTGGCGAAGGAGTTGAGGTTCTTGATTTCCGTGCGCACGCCCAATTCCTGCCCGGGGAAGCGCACGGAGATGTTCACGTCGCAGCGCATCGAGCCTTCCTCCATGCGGCACTGGCTCACCCCCGCAGCCACGAGGATGGCGCGCAGGGCGCTGAGGTATTCGCGCGCCTCCCGCGCCGAGCGCATGTCCGGCTCGGACACAATCTCAATCAGCGGCACGCCGCAGCGGTTGAAGTCGATCAGCGTTTCGCCCGAGGGCGTGTGCACGAGCTTGCCCGCGTCCTCCTCGATGTGTATGCGCGTAATGCCCACGCGCTTTTCGCCGGTCTGCACAAACCCGTGCGCGCACAGAGGCAGGTCGAACTGGGAAATCTGATACGCCTTGGGTAAGTCGGGGTAGAAGTAGTGCTTGCGGTCGAGCCGGGAAAAGCGGGCGATTTCGCAGTTCGTCGCCAGCCCCGCGGACACGGCCAATTCCACCACCCGGCGGTTGAGCACCGGCAGGGAACCCGGCAGCCCCATGCACACCGGGCAGCACTGCGTGTTCGGCTCCGCGGCAAAGGACGTGGGGCAGGCGCAGAAAATCTTGCTCCTGGTGTCCAGCTCCACATGCACTTCCAGGCCAATCACCATTTCATAATCCGCCATCAACTACACCCCCTGTTCCAGCGCGTAGGCGGCGCGCAAAAGCGTGCGTTCGGCAAAGGCCGGGGCGGTGAGCTGCGCGCCTACCGGCATGCCGCCTTCGCCCTCGCCGCAGTTGACCGAAATCGCCGGCAGCCCGGCAATGGAGGCCGGTACCGTGCATACGTCGCCCAGATAGGTCTTGACCGGGTCTTCGTCGCGCGCGCCCAGCTTGCCCGCCACCGTGGGGGCGACGGGGGAGAGGATCACGTCCGCGCCTTCAAACACGCGCGCGTAGTCCCGCGCCACCAGCGTGCGCACGCGCAGGGCCTTGCCGTAGTAGGCGTCGGCGTAGTGCTCGGAAAGGGCGAACGCGCCCAGCATGATGCGGCGTTTCACCTCCGCGCCGAAGCCCTCGCTGCGCGAGCGGGCGTACAATTCGTATAGGTCTTCGTACTTTTCCGCGCGCCGCCCGTAGCCAACGCCGTCAAAGCGCGCCAGGTTGCTGGACGCCTCGGCGCTGGAGAGCACATAGTAGGCCGCCAAAGCGTGCTTGAGCGCTGGCATGGACACTTCCTCGATTTGCGCGCCCAGCCGTTCAAGCCGCGCCGCCGCGCCCTGGATGCTCTTGCGCACGCCCCCGTCCACGCCCTCGCCCATCAGCTCGCGGGGCATGGCCACGCGCATACCCTTTACGCCGCCTTCCAGCCCTTCCAGATAGTCTCCGCCGCCGCGCGGGGAGGAGGTGGCGTCGCGCACGTCGCGCCCGGCGATGCAGTTCATCACCAGCGCGCAGTCGCGCACGGTTCTGGTCAGGGGGCCAATCTGGTCCAGCGAGGAGGCAAAGGCGATCAGCCCGTAGCGGGACACCGCCCCGTAGGTGGGCTTTAGCCCCACCACGCCGCAGAACGAAGCCGGCTGGCGGATGGAGCCGCCCGTGTCCGAACCGAGGGCGAACACGGCCTCGCCCGCGGCCACCGCCGCGGCGCTGCCGCCCGAGGAACCGCCCGGCACGCGGGAGGGGTCGCGGGGGTTGCGGGTGATGCGGAAGGCGCTGTTTTCCGTGGTGGAGCCCATGGCGAATTCGTCCATGTTCGCCTTGCCCAGCAGCACGCAGCCCGCCGCTTCCAGCCGTTCGGCCACGGTGGCGCTGTACGGGGGCACATAGCCCTCGAGCATTTTCGAGGCGCAGGTGGTGGCCACGCCGCGGGTGGCCATGTTGTCCTTGAGCGCCATGGGGATGCCGGTCAGGGGCGATGCGTCCTCTCCGGCGGCGAGGCGCGCGTCGGCGCGCACGGCCTGGGCAAGCGCCATTTCAAAGGTCGTGGCCAGGTAGGCGCCGGTCTCGCCGTCGCGCGCGTCGATGCGGCCGATGTAGGCGCGCGTCAGCTCCACAGCGCTGATTTTCCGCTCCCGCAGGGCCCGGGAAAGGGCCGCGATGTCCATTGCGAATACGTCCATCCGTGTTCACCCCCTAAAATGTTTTGGGCACGCGCACCATGCCCTCGCGCACGCTCGCGCCGGCCAGCAGCTCGTCGCGCGGGAAGGGCGGCGCGGCCTCGTCCTCGCGCAATACGTTCACCGGGTCGCCGGGGTAGCGCATCGGCTCCACGTCCTCGATATCGAGGGCGGCGATTTCCCCGGCGAAATCGACGATGGCGCGCATGTCCCGCGCCAGCGTCTGCTTTTCCGCGCCGGTGAGGGTGAGGCGGGAAAGTTCGGCTAGCCGCTCCAAATCCACGCCGTCTCCGGCGGGAGCGCGGCGGCGGATGTGCGCCTCGATTTCCGGCTGAATCAGCTTGAGCACCTTGAGCTGCTCCTCGTCCACAAAGTCCGGCGCGCCGGTGAGCGGGCAGGAGCCGTCGCGCAGCTTGGGGAAGGCCACCACGTCGCGCAGCGAGCCGCGCCCCAGCAGCAGCATGGCCAGCCGGTCGAGGCCAAAGGCGAAGCCGGCGTGCGGGGGTGTGCCGTAGCGGAAAGCGTCGATCATAAAGCCGAAGCGGGCCTGAATCTGCTCCGCGGAGAAGCCCAGGGCCTGGAACATGCGCCTTTGCACCTCCCGGTCGTGGATGCGCACCGAGCCGCTGCCCAGCTCCACGCCGTTGAGCACCGCGTCGTAGGCCTGCGCCCGCACCCGCGCCGGGTCGCTCTCCAGGTAGGGAAGGTCTTCTTCATAAGGCATGGTGAAGGGGTGGTGCATGGCCACGAAGCGGTTTTCCTCCTCGGAAAACTCAAACTCGGGAAAGTCGGTGACGAACAGGAAGTTGAATTTCTGCGGGTCGCGCAGATTGAGCAGGTCGGCCACGCGCAGGCGGAGCTGCCCGAGCACGCGGCGCGCCACGTCCAGTTTGTCGGCGCAGAAGAGAATCAAATCGCCCTTCTCCGCCCCGGCGCGCGCGAGGATGGCCGCGAAGGTTTCTTCCGAAAAATACTTGGGCAGGATGGAATTGACGCTGCCGTCGCCCCGCAGGGCAATCCAGGCCATGCCCCTGGCCCCAAAGCGCACCGCGTCCGCGCCGAGCTGGTCAATCACCGCGCGCGGGAAGGCCTCGCCGCCCTTGGCGTTGATGGCGCGCACCACGCCGCCGCTTTCCACGCACTTGCGGAACACGGAAAACGAGCAGTCGCGCATGAGATCGGTCATGTCCACAATTTCCATGCCAAAGCGCGTGTCGGGTTTGTCGGTGCCGTATAAGTCCATGGCCTGCCGCCAGGTCAGGCGCGGGAAGGCGTAGCCCAGCTTGCGCCCCATCATGCGCTCAAACAGATGGGAAAAGAGTTCTTCCAGGTGCATAAGCACGTCCTCCTGGGTGACGAAGCTCATCTCCATGTCCACCTGGGTAAATTCGGGCTGGCGGTCGGCGCGCAGGTCCTCGTCGCGGAAGCAGCGCGCCACCTGATAGTAGCGGTCGACGCCGCCCACCATCAAAAGCTGCTTGAAGATTTGCGGCGACTGGGGCAGGGCGTAGAACGCGCCCGGGTGCACGCGGCTGGGCACCAGGTAGTCGCGCGCGCCCTCGGGGGTGGACTTGGTGAGCACCGGCGTTTCCACCTGCAAAAAGCCGCGTTCGTTGAGGAATTCCTCCGCCGCCTCGACAAGGCGGGCGCGGAAGCGCAGCGCCTCGAACATCTCCGGCCGCCGCAAATCCAGATAGCGGAAGCGCAGGCGCAATTCCTCGCGCACATGCGCCGCGTCCTCCAGCGGGAAGGGCGTGGGGTCGGCGCGGGAGAGAAGCGTCAGGCTCGAGGCGTACAGCTCCACCGTGCCCGTGGGAATGAGCGGATTGACCGTTTCCGAATCGCGCAGGCGCACCACGCCCCCGGCGCGCACCACGCTTTCGGCGCGCACATGGCCCGCCAGTTCAAACATCTCCGCGGGCAGGGCGCTCTGGTCGCACACCACCTGCATCACGCCCTCGCGGTCGCGCACATCCAGAAATACCACGCCGCCCATATCGCGCACGGTGTCCACCCAACCGGCCACCGCCGCGCGCTCGCCCACATGTTCGGGGCGGAACAGGCCGCAATAGCGCGTTCGCATCATTGTATCATCGCCTCCTCTGAGCAATACAAAAAGCCCTTCGCTTCCGGAATCCTTTCCGGAGGACGAAGGGCTTTGCAAAAACAAGCGCTCCGCGGTGCCACCGCCGTTGCCGGCGCAAGGCCGGCCTGCTCTGCCGGTACGGCCCGAAGGGGCTTATACCGTGGCGGCTGTAACGCGCCGCGCGCGGCCGGGTCTACTGACTCCCGAAGGGGCGTTCGGCCGGCTGCTCGGAGCTGTTCTTCGCCGGAAAATCTGTGCCGCGCTCCCACCAACGGCGGCTCTCTGGAACGACCATTTCCGGGTACTCGTCTCCTCATCGCAGGAGATAAAAATTATGGAATGGATTATACGCCGGTTTTTCGGCGCTGTCAAGTTGCAATTTTGTAAACTTCACACCCCGTAAAGCGCGCGCCGGGAGCGGAGTGTGGAGGCCCGATGGAAAAAATCCTGCAAAAATTTTCCATCCGGCGCGCGCCAGGCAGGGGGCCAAACCCCCATGCCAACGCTGGGATATGGCCCGCCCGGACGGAGGAAGGCAAACCGGGCGGGCCGGCGAGATTTATTGCACGCTGAACAACATCTCGCCATAGGAGGGGTAGGGCCATACCCTGGCGTCGACCAGCGGCTCGGCCGCGTCCACGCTTGCGCGCAGGGTTTCCATGGCGGCAAAGACCTTCTCCCGGTATGCCATGGCCCGCGCCTTGGGGCACTCGATTTTATCCGCCTCCGCAACGGCGGCTTCGAGGGCCTCCTTGCCCTTGAGGATGTCGGTGGAAAGCCCTCCCAGCTTCACGGCGACGGCCTTATCCGCCTCGCAGGGGATGCCCAGCGCCGTCTTGGTTTCCACGCCGTCCGCCAGCCTGGCGGTGTACTTGAGGATAGCCGGGAGGATGTCGCGCCCGGCCATGTCCAGCATGGTCAGCGCTTCGATGTGCAGCACTTTTACGTAATTTTCCAGCAGGATTTCCTGGCGGGACTTCAGCTCGATTTCGGTAAATACCCCGTGGCGGGCGAACAGGGCGATATTTTCCGGCGTAGCCAGGTGCGGCAGCGCCTCGGCGGCGGACTTCCAGTTCAAAAGCCCGCGCTTTTCGGCCTCGGTGACCCACTCGGGGGCGTAGTTGTTGCCGTTAAAGACGATGCGCTTGTGGGCGCGGATGGTTTCGCGGATCAGGGCGTTCAGCTCCGCGCCGAAGTCCTCGGCCTTTTCCAGCTTATCGGCGAACTTTTCCAGTTCGTCGGCCACGATGGTGTTGAGCACGATGTTCGGCCCGGAAATGGAGAACGTGGAGCCGAGCATGCGGAATTCAAACTTGTTGCCCGTAAAGGCAAATGGCGAGGTGCGGTTGCGGTCGGTGGTATCCTTGGCAAAGCGCGGCAGGATATCCACGCCGATGTTCATCTCCACCTTTTCCTTCTTGTCGTAGCTCACGCCGCTTTCGATGGCGCTGAGGATGCCGGAAAGCTCGTCGCCCAGGAACATGGACACAATCGCCGGCGGCGCTTCGTTCGCGCCCAGGCGGTGGTCGTTGCCCGCCGAGGCCACGGAGATGCGCAGAAGGTCCTGATGCTTGTCAACGGCGGCGATTACGGCCACCAGGAACAGCAAAAACTGGGCGTTTTCGGCGGGGGACTTGCCCGGCTCGAGCAGGTTCAGGCCCGTGTCCGTGCTCATGGACCAGTTGTTGTGCTTGCCGCTGCCGTTCACGCCGGCGAAGGGCTTTTCGTGCAGAAGGCAGACCATGCCGTGGTGGGCGGCCAGCTTTTTCATCATTTCCATGGTGAGCTGGTTGTGGTCGGTGGCGATGTTGGTGGTGGAAAACACCGGGGCCAGCTCGTGCTGCGCCGGGGCGACCTCGTTGTGCTCGGTCTTGGCCAGCACGCCCAGCTTCCACAGCTCCTCGTCCAAATCCTTCATGAAGGCCAGCACGCGTTCCTTGATGGCGCCGAAGTAGTGGTCGTCCAATTCCTGGCCCTTGGGCGGGCGCGCGCCAAACAGCGTGCGGCCGGTGTAGACCAGGTCGGGCCGCCTGTCGTACATGGCTTTGTCGATCAGGAAGTATTCCTGCTCCGGGCCGACGGTGGTCGTCACCTTCTTGACCTGCGTGTTGCCAAACAGCTTGAGGATGCGCAGGGCCTGCGCGCTGAGCGCCTCCATGGAGCGCAGAAGCGGCGTCTTTTTGTCCAGCACGTCGCCGGTGTAGGAGCAGAAGGCCGTGGGGATGCACAGCGTGCCGTCCTTGATAAAGGCGTAGCTGGTGGGATCCCAGGCCGTATAGCCGCGGGCTTCGAAGGTGGCGCGCAGTCCGCCAGAGGGGAAGGAGGAGGCGTCCGGTTCGCCCTTGATTAATTCCTTGCCGGAGAACTCCATGATTACCTCGTCGCCCTTGGGCGAGATGAAGGCCTCGTGCTTTTCGGCGGTGACGCCGGTCATGGGCTGGAACCAGTGGGTATAGTGGGTGACGCCTTTTTCCAGCGCCCAGTCCTTCATGGCGTTGGCCACCACGTCGGCCGTCTCGCGGTCGAGGCCGTGCCCCTCGGCGATGATTTTCTTGAAACGCTTGTAGGTGTCGTGCGGCAGGCGCTTTTTCATCACCGCGTCGTTGAATACCATCGAACCAAACAATTCGGGCATACCAGACATGTTTCCACACTCCTTTGAAACGCAAAAAGCGCCGCGAAGCCACCCCTGCCGGGGAACCTCGCAGCGCCTTTGCTGTCGATGCAGGCATTATATTCCTGCCGGGCGCGGTTGTCAAGCGGTTTCATCAACACTTAAATTTTTTTGCCTGCAATTAACATAAGAGCGGCGAAATTTACTTGACTTGCAGGATTGTGCGGGTTTATAATGCGTTTATCATATTTTTTGCGCGGTAAATCGCGAATATTTGCATGATTGGTGATGGTAAAATGCAAAAACAACAAATTGAAGGCCAGGTACGCATCCCTTCGGGCTGCGCCATCTCCGGCGTGATTTCCACAGAAGGGCGTCAAATCAACGGCGGCGAAATCGCCGAATCCATCGCCGCCATGCACGAGCGCTCCAACGGTCTGGGCGGCGGTTTTGCCGGTTACGGCATCTACCCGCAGTACGCGCAATACTACGCCCTGCACATGTTTTACGACGACGCGGCCGCGAAAGCAGAGTGCGAAGGGTATCTGGAGCGCTTTTTCGATATCGTGGATTTGTCCCGCATTCCCGTGCGCAAGACGGCGGCCATCACCGGCGCGCCGCTGATCTGGCGCTACTTTGCCGCGCCGCAGGCCAACCAGCTTGCCGAAAGCCAGCTGGACGAGGCCGAATACGTGGCGCGCCATGTGCTTTCCATAAACGCCCGCATAAAGGGGGCCTACGTGTTTTCCAGCGGCAAGAACATGGGCGTTTTCAAGGGCGTGGGCTACCCGGAGGACATCGCCGAATACTTCCGCCTGGACGAATACGCGGGCTATTGCTGGACGGCGCACGGCCGCTATCCCACCAATACGCCCGGATGGTGGGGCGGCGCGCATCCCTTCGCGCTGCTGGATACCTCGGTGGTGCACAACGGGGAGATATCCTCCTATGACACCAACCGCCGCCATATGGAAACGTTGGGCTACGACTGCACGCTTTTGACCGACACCGAGGTCATCGCCTATATGATCGACTACCTGGTGCGCAAGCGCGGCCTGACGCTGCAGGAAATGAGTGCCGTGGTCGCCGCGCCGTTCTGGTCCACCATCCAGGCCATGGAGCCGGAAAAACATGCCCTGCACAAGTACCTGCGCGCCAACTTTTCGCCCATGCTCATCACCGGGCCGTTTTCCATCCTGGTGGGCTTCACCGGCGGCATGATGGCCCTCAACGACCGCCTGAAGCTGCGCAGCATGGTGGTGGCCGAAAAGGGCGAGCGCGTATACGTGGCCAGCGAGGAGTGCGCCATCCGCGTGCTCGAGCCGGAGCTGGAGCGCGTGTGGGCGCCCCGGGGCGGCGAAGCGGTGGTCATCCGTTTGAAGGAGGGCGTGTGACATGGCGATTGATTTTCTGTATCCCCAATATGAGGTTGTGCGCAACGAAAGCCGTTGCATTCAGTGCCGCGTGTGCGAGCGCCAGTGCGCCAACGAGGTGCACCGCTACGACGCCGACCTGGACCGCATGCTCTCGGACGAGTCCAAGTGCGTCAACTGCCACCGCTGCGTGGCGCTGTGCCCCACCCGGGCGCTGAAGATTGAAAAGAGCCGCCATACCTTTGCCGAAAACGCCAACTGGCCCGCCGAGGCCATTTCCGATATTTACCGGCAGGCCGGCTCGGGCGGCGTGCTTTTAAGCTCCATGGGCAACCCGAAGCCCCTGCCCGTCTATTGGGACCGCCTGCTGCTCAACGCCTCGCAGGTCACCAACCCCTCTATTGATCCCTTGCGCGAGCCGATGGAAACGCGGGTGTTCCTGGGCAAAAAGAGCGAGCAGATCCACCGCGACGCCCAGGGGAACATCATCCCGGAAATGGCCCCGCAGCTCGATTTGAAGGTGCCTATCATGTTTTCGGCGATGAGCTACGGCTCTATCAGCTATAACGCCCACGAATCGCTGGCGCGCGCCGCCTGCGAACTGGGCACATACTACAACACCGGCGAGGGCGGCCTGCACGAGGACTTTTACCAGTACGGCGCGCACACCATCGTGCAGGTGGCCTCGGGGCGCTTTGGCGTTTCCAAGGGCTATCTGGAAGCGGGCGCGGCGGTGGAAATCAAGATGGGCCAGGGCGCGAAGCCCGGCATCGGCGGGCATTTGCCCGGGGCGAAGATTGTCGGCGACGTCAGCCGCACGCGCATGATTCCCCAGGGTGCGGACGCGCTCTCCCCGGCCCCGCACCACGATATCTATTCCATCGAGGACTTGCGCCAGCTCGTCTATTCGCTCAAGGAGGCTACCGAATACAAAAAGCCGGTGATTGTCAAGATTGCCGCCGTACACAACGTGGCGGCCATCGCCAGCGGCATCGCCCGCAGCGGCGCGGACATCATCGCCATCGACGGCTTCCGCGGCGGCACGGGCGCGGCCCCCACCCGCATCCGCGACAATGTGGGCATCCCCATCGAACTGGCGCTGGCAGCGGTGGACACGCGGCTGCGGCAGGAGGGCATCCGCGGCAACGTATCGCTGGTGGTGGGCGGCTCCATCCGCTCCAGCGCGGACGTGGTCAAGGCCGTGGCCCTGGGCGCGGACGCGGTGTATATCGGCACGGCGGCGCTGCTGGCGCTGGGCTGCCACCTGTGCCGCACCTGCCATGCCGGCAGGTGCAACTGGGGCATCGCCACCCAACGGCCGGAGCTGGTGCGCCGCCTCAACCCCGATCTGGGCTACAAGCGGCTGGTCCGGCTGGTGACGGCCTGGCAACACGAAATCAAGGAAATGATGGGCGGCATGGGCATTAACTCCATCGAGGCGCTCAAGGGCAACCGCCTGATGCTGCGCGGCGTGGGCCTGACCGCCAAGGAACTGGAAATCCTCGGCGTCAAGCACGCCGGAGAATAAGGGGGGACGCGCGTGAAACGGGTATACGTGGATGAAAAATGGTGCCTGGGCTGCCATCTTTGCGAATACTACTGCGCGTTCGCCAACTCCGGCGGCACGGATATGGTCAAGGCTCTCAAGGGGCGCAAATTGCAGCCGCGGCTGCGCATTGAGGAAAAGGGCGGCATCAGCTTCGCCGTGTCCTGCCGCCATTGCGTGGAACCGCTGTGCGTGAAAAGCTGCATCAGCGGCGCGCTTTCCAGCGCGGATGGCGTAGTGGTCATTGATGAAAACAAGTGCGTGGGCTGCTTTACCTGCGTGCTGGTGTGCCCCTATGGGGCGTTGACCCCCAGCGGCGACGGCGTGATGCGCAAATGCGAGCTGTGTATTGAAAACGCCTCCGGCCGCCCGGCCTGCGTGGCGGGCTGCCCCAACAAAGCGATTGTGTTTGAGGAGCGTTGAGCATGAAATACGTGATCATCGGCAATTCCGCGGCGGCCATCGGCGGCGTAGAGGGCATCCGCTCCCGGGACAAGACGGGCGGGATCACCCTCGTCAGCGACGAGAGCCACTTCACCTATTCCCGGCCGCTGATTTCCTATCTGCTGGAGGGCAAGACCGACCGGGAGCGCATGCTCTACCGGAGCCGGGACTTTTACGAAAAAAACGGCGTCACCGCCTTGCTGGGGCGGCGCGCCGAACGGCTGGAAGACCACGCCGTGGTGCTCGACAGCGGCGAACGGCTGCCCTTCGACCGCCTGCTGGTGGCCACCGGTTCTAGCCCCATCGTGCCGCCGGTGCCGGGGCTGACGGATTATTACACGTTCATGACCCTGGACGAAGCCCTGCGCCTGGAGGCGGCGCTGACAAAGGAAAGCCGCGTGCTGATTGTCGGCGCGGGCCTGATCGGCCTCAAATGCCTGGAAGGCATCGCCGCGCGCGTGGGCGAGGCCACCGTGGCGGACCGCGCGCCGCAGATCCTGCCCAGCGTGCTGGACGCGGAAGCCGCCGCGCGCATGCAGGCGCACATTGAAAGCGCCTCCGGCGCGAAATTCCTGCTGGGTGATTCGCTCGCGCGCGTCGAGGGCCATACCGCGCATCTGGAGAGCGGCAGAGAAGCAGAGTTCGATATCCTCGTGCTGGCCGTGGGCGTGCGGCCCAACACGGCGCTCGTGCGCGAGGCTGGCGGCGAGGTGCGCCGCGGCATCGTCGTCGGCGACGGCGGGCGCACCTCCCTTGCGGACGTGTACGCCGCCGGAGACTGCCGCGAGTCCCGGGACGTGACCACCGGGCAGGAGCGCGTGCTGGCGCTGCTTCCCAACGCCTACATGCAGGGCCATAGCGCTGGCGTGAACATGGCCGGCGGCAGCGAAGTGTTTGACAAGGCCATCGCCATGAACGCCCTGGGCCTGTTCGGCCTGCACGCCATCACCGCCGGCAGCTACATCGGCACGCCGCGCGAACATGTGGACGCGAACCAGTATAAAAAGCTGTTTGTGCAGGACGGCCGTCTCAAGGGCTACATCCTGCTGGGCGACGTGGAACGCGCCGGCATCTACACGGCGCTCATCCGCGAACAGACGCCGCTTTCGCAGGTAGACTTCGACCTCATTTTTGAAAAGCCGCAGCTCATGGCGTTTTCGCGCAGCGAGCGCGTGCGGCGGATGGGAGGGCTTCCGCAATGACCATCGACGCTAAAGGCATGGACTTTCAAACCCTCAACGCCCTCGTGCGCGACAGCGCCGACGGGGAAATCACCATCGAAAATTGTCTCGGCCAGCGCTACATCGGCGACGGACTGAACGAAAAGCAAATCGTCATTCATGGCGTGGCCGGCAACGGCCTGGGCGCGTACCTGGACGGCGCGCGTATCACCGTATTCGGCAACGCCCAGGACGCCATGGGCGATACCATGAACGCCGGTGAAATCGTCGTGCACGGCTCCGCGGGCGACGCGGTGGGCTATGGCATGCGCGGCGGGCGCATCCTCATCCGCGATTCGGCGGGCTACCGTTCCGGCATCCACATGAAGGCCTATATGGAGCGCGTGCCCGTGCTGGTGATCGGCGGCTGCGCCGGCAGTTTCCTGGGCGAGTACCAGGCCGGAGGCCGCATCATCGTGCTGGGCCTCGGCCATGAAAATGAGCCGGTGGTGGGCAATTTCACCGGCACCGGCATGCACGGCGGCGCCATCTACCTGCGCACGCAGGCGCAGCCCCCGCAGCTTCCCCCGCAGGTGATGATGCGCCGGGCGGACGCGGCGGAAATGGAGGCCATCGCCCTCGACGTGCGCGCCTGGTGCGCGCAGTTTGGCGGCGACGCGGAGGAAATCCTCTCCGACCCGTTCCAAATCCTGCTGCCCAATACGGCCAACCCCTATAAACAGTTGTATACCCATAGCTGAGATAGAAGTGCGGAGGATAAAGCATGTATGCGCTGACGTTTCGATATGCGCAGCCAGAGGATTGCGGGCTGATTTTGGGGTTTATTCAAGCGCTCGCGGAATACGAGGGAATGCTGGAGGAAGTGGTGGCGACCGAACCCCTTCTGCGGGAATGGATATTTGAAAATAAAAAAGCGGAGGTTTTGTTTGCCTGCGAGGACGGAAGGGAAGTGGGCTTCGCGCTGTTTTTCCATAACTTTTCCACCTTCCTTGGCCGGGCCGGTATTTATCTGGAGGATCTTTATGTGATGCCGGAATATCGCGGGCGCGGATACGGGAAGGCGCTTTTAAGGCGGTTGGCAAAGATCGCTGTCGAACGGGGATGCGGACGGCTGGAATGGTGGTGCCTCGATTGGAACCGGCCCAGTATAGATTTTTACCTGTCCCTGGGGGCGGAGCCGATGCAAGACTGGACGGTGTACCGCATTGCCGGGGATACGCTGGCAACCCTGGCGGAAGGATAATTTTCCGCATTCCGGCGCTTGCCAATGGAGGGGCAGGTTTTCACGGCTGGCGCGGCAATCGCAAAGCAACCGGGACGGTTTCACGCCCCGGTTGCTTTATCTTTCGGCTCTGCCCTGCGTTTCAAGGACAGAAGAAGAGGGATCGGCAAAATGCCGGTCCCTTTGTTCAGCGTTCCGCGCGGATCAGGGCGCGCACGGCCTCGACCGCCGTGCGGATGGCGCTGGAGCTGTCGTGCGTTTCGGGGTTGGAAAGCCCCTGGCGGGCGCGTTCTTGGTTCCAAACGGCGGTGAGCACGCAGCCGGCGCGCACGCGCAGCGTCTGGGCGACGATGAACAGCGCGGCGCTTTCCATTTCCGAAGCCAGGCAGCCGGCCTTGATCCAGGCGCGCCACTTGTACTGCAATTCGTCCCCCACAGGCATGCGCTCCGGGGAATGTTGGCCGTAGAAGGAGTCCTTGCAGTGCACGACGCCCGTGTGGCAGGGATAACCCAGCGCCCGCGCCGCCCGCGCCAGCGCGTTGGTGACCGTCAGGTCGGCCACGGCGGGATATTCGATGGGGGCGTACTCCCGCGAAGTGCCCTCCATGCGCACCGCGCCGGTGGCCACCACCAGGTTGCCGCCGATAACTTCGGTTTGCATGCCGCCGCAGGTGCCCACGCGGATCAGTGTGCGCACGCCCGTCTGGCACAATTCCTCCACGCCGATGGCCGTGGAGGGGCCGCCCATGCCGGTGGACATGACCAGCACGTTTTCGCCCTCCAGGCTGCCCAGCCAGGTGGTGTATTCGCGGTTCTGGTGGTAAAAGCGCGGCGCGTCCAGCAGCGCGGCAATGGATTCCACCCGGCCGGGGTCACCGGGCAGTATGGCGTATTTAGCCGCGTGCGAATCGTCAAAGCCGATGTGATACATGGTTTTCATTTTGAGATCCTCCGATCTTGCGCCTACGGGCGCATAAAAGCCGGTCAAGGCGCAAAAGCAACTTTTCCAGCCGCCGCCGCTTGCGGAAAGCCACGGGGTCTTCCGCCTCGCACAGCGGCTCTACAATCACCGTTTGCATGCCCGCCGAGTTTCCGCCGAGGATGTCGGTAAAGAGCTGGTCGCCGACCACCATGCAGGCGTCCGGGGCGTGGCCCAGCGCCTGGGCGGCGCGGTCGTAGCCTTCGCGCCGGGGCTTTTGCGCGTGGGAGACATACTTGGCCCCATAGCGCCGTGCAAACGGTTCGACGCGCTCGGGGTCGTTGTTGGAAACAAACGCCATGGGGATATCCGCGCGCCGCAATGTGTCAAACCAGGCTTCGGCCTCCCGCGTCGCCTCGGGCGCGTCTACGCGCGAAACGGTGTTGTCAATGTCGAGCAGAAGCGCGCTGCATCCGCAGCCGCGGATAAATTCGGGCGTCACATCCGCGACGCCCCGGGCATAATACATGGGAAAAAAACGTCTTTGTGAAAGTGCTTGCATGGTTCCTCGTCCCCCTCATTCGTCGGCGTCGATAATGGCGTCGGCCCGGCAGTGGCGGCAGCGGGTGAATTGCTCGATGCAGTCGCCGCATTGCGCGCGCACGCTGTCGATCAATTCGCGGCTGGGCGCTTCGCGCCTGCGGGCGTCCGGGCGGGGGATGAGGGGCAATACGTTGTGAATATAGGCCCCCAACTCCGCCACGCGGCGCGCCACCAGGGGGATTTCGCGGTCGTTCTCGCCGGGCACGAGCACGCTGTTGACCTTTACGCACAGGCCGTGCGCGGCGGCCAGGCGGATGCCCTCGAGCTGGTTGGCGAGCAGGCGGCGGAAGGCGCCGCCGTCGCGCCTTCCCTCCACATGTTCGTAAATCAGGCGCGCGCAGTCCACCGTCAGGCAGTTGACCGTCACCGTCAGCGTTTCCACGCCCAGGCGGAGGATGCGTTCGAGCCGCTCCGGAAGCAAAAGCCCGTTGGTGCTCAGGCAGATGTGAATATCGTCAAACGCTGCGCGCACCCCTGCGATGGTTTCAAACGTAGCTTCGTTAAACAGGGGTTCGCCCGGGCCGGCGATGCCGACAATGCGGATGGGCGTGCCGCCCTGGCGCACGCGGCGCACGTGCTCCACGGCCTGCTGCGGGGTGAGCACGCCGCTGGTCAGGCCAGGCATGCAGCCGTGCACGCAGGTGTCGCCCCCGGCGGGGTTGCAGAAACTGCACTTGATGTTGCACTTCGGCGCCACGCTCAGGTGCATGCGCGCCACGCGCGCCGGGGCGTTTTGAAAGCAGGGATGGGCGAATTTCGGCGCGTTGCCGGGCAAGTGTCTCAGCTCCTTCGTCTGGCGTAGGGGTCCAAAGCGTCGTTGAGGCCGTCGCCAAAGATGTTGAAGGCCACCACGATCAAAATCAGCGCAATGCCGGGGAAAAGGATGTACCAGGGGCAAACCGTCATATAGCCGCGCGCGTCGGAAATCATATTGCCCAGCGAAGGCGCGGGCGCGGGAATGCCGTAGCCAAAGAAGCTCATGCCCGCCTCATACATGATCGCGCCGGGTACGCCCATGGAAAAGGATACGATAATCAGCGAAAGGCAGTTGGGCAAAATCTGCTTGACGATGATCCACAGGCCCGAAGCGCCCAGGGCACGGGAGGCGCGCACATAGTCTTTGTTTTTGAGCTTGAGCGCCTGGCCGCGGATCAGCCGGGCCACGTCCGGCCAGCCGACCAGCATAATGGCGATGCAGATGGTCATCAGGCTTGGCCCGAGGATCAACGTAATCACCATGGCCAGCAGCATCACCGGGAAGGCGAGGAAGATATCCGTTATGCGCATGATCAGCGCGTCTACCCAGCCGCCGTAATAGGCGGAAACCACGCCCAGCGTCACGCCCAGCAGCATGGTCAGGCCGCGGGCCACCACGCCCACCAGCAGCGATACGCGCACGCCGTAGAGCACGCGGGAGAAGATATCGCGGCCGAGCTGGTCGCTGCCCATAATGTTTTGCAGGCTCGGCGGGTAGGGCGGCAATATGGTTTCGCCGTCCACGATGCGGCGGCTTTCAATCGCCTCGGGGTCAAGGGCGGGGATCAGCGGGGCAATCACCGCCAGGATAACAAACAGCACGATCATGCCCAGGCCAATCATGGCGGCCTTGTCTTTTTTCAGGCGCTTCCAGGCGTCGGAGTAGAGGCTGCGGCTGCCCAGGTCTTCGTTTTCCAGCATTTTGCGGTAACGGGGGTTTTTCGGCAGATAGTTGCCGTCGCGTTCTTTTTTCATTACGCCTGCCCTCCCTTCTGGCTGACGCGCACACGGGGATCCACAAGCCCGTAGAGTATATCCACGATCAGGTTGACGCCGCAGATGGTTACGGCGAGCACCAGCACCGTGGCTTGCAGGGCGGGCATGTCCTTATAAAACAGCGCGTCGTAGCCGTATTTGCCGATGCCCGGCCAGGAAAAGACGCTTTCGACGATCATCGTGCCGGTAATCAGGCGGCTGATATCCGTGCCGACCAGCGAAAGGATGGGGATCAGGGCGTTTTTCATCGTGTGCCGCCAGATGATGAACCGCTCCTGCAACCCCTTGGCCCGCGTGGTGCGGATATAGTTTTGCGGCAGCACCTCCAGGAAGGCCGAGCGCGATACGCGCGCCATCATGCCCGCCGAGGGGATACCCAACGTCAGCGCGGGCAGGATGATATAGCGGTCAAAGCCCACGCCGTAGCCCGAAGGGGGCAGCCATTGCAGCGTCACCGCGAAAAGGAGCTGCAAAATCAGCGCAAACCAGAATTGGGGAATTGATAGCCCCAGCACGCCGAAGGCCGTCACGCCGCGGTCCACCAGCGAGCCGCGCCGCACGGCGGCGATCATGCCCAGCATGACGCCCAGCACGATGCCCACCACTTCAGTGGCCAGCGCCAGCGTAATCGTCTTGGGATATACGTTTGCCAGCTCCGTGGCGATATCTCTGCGGCTGTGGTAAGAGCGGCCGAAATCCCCGTGCAGAAGATCTTTGATATAGTTAATATATTGAATGTGGATCGGCTTGTCCAATCCATAGGCTTCGCGGATACTCTGCACAGTCGCTTCGTCGGCATAGTCGCCGGCGATGATGCGGGCGGTGTCGCCGGGCAACACGTTGACCAGCAGAAACACGACGATCGTCAGGCCGATCAGGACGGGAATCATGATCAGTAGCCTGCGGAGAATGTACTTGAACATAGCCATCCTGCTTTCCTGCAATTTTGGAGGGCACGGCGGAGAAGGCTCCGCCATGCCCATGACCGGACGTTACTTGTCCAGCCAGACTCTGTGATACGTGGTTACATCCAGCGCGCTGGGGCAATAGTTCTTGACATAGGGCTGGCACACATCCACATAGATGTTGTGGTCCAGATAGGCATAGGGCAGGTCTTCGAGCACCATGTCGTCAATCTGGCGGTAGAGCTCGTCGCGCTCGGCGTCGTCTGTAGAGGCGCGGGCCTGCTCGATCAGGGCGTCCACTTCGGGGTTGCTGTAACGGGCGTAGTTGCCGGCGGAACCGATGTTGCTGGAATGGAAGGTGGTGTAGACCATCGCGTCCGGATCGGGATAGGCGGCCACCACGTTGCCCCAGGCGATCTTGAACTGGCCGTTGTCGCGGGCCTCGTTGTAGGCGGTGTTGTCCATGGCGGCAATTTCGATGTTGATGCCGATCTCCTTGAGGTTCTGCTGATAGATCTCAAGAATCTTGATATTGTTGTTCCATGCGGGGGTGATTACCTGGAACACCTCGTCGATGCCGTCCGGATAGCCGGCCTCGGCCATCTTTTCCTTGGCAAGTTCGAGATTGCGCGGGGATTCGGTGCATTCCTCGCCGCCGCCGAGCATGTCAGGCAGCAGCAGGCGGTCCGCATAGGAGGCGCGGTACTGCAGAAGCTCCAGCACAGCCTGGGTATCCAGCGCGTACCACACAGCCTCGCGCAGCGCCTTGTTCGAGCCGAAGGGCTCCTGCTCCATGTTGAACATCAGGAAGGCGGTGTGCAGCGTGTAGGCGTAGCCGATGCTGTCGGCGTAGGTGGGATCGCTGGTGATGCGCTCATAATGCGCGGGGGTGATCCAGGCGATATCCAGCGTGCCGGCGTCGAATTCGACGATGCGGGTGTTCTCATCGTTGATCACGCGGAACTTCACGGCGTCCAGATACGGGCGGCCTCCCCAGTAATCCTCAAAGGCGTTGATGGTCAAATCCTGGTTGAAATTCCACTGGCCCAGGGTGAACGGGCCGGCGGCGACCACGTTCAGGCCAAAGTCCTCGCCGTACTCCTCCACGGCTTCCTGCGGCACAACCGCAAGGCTGGCGGAGGCCAGCATGGAGATGAACGGGGCAAAGGGCTCGACCAGGGTCAGCTCGAGCGTATAGTCGTCCACGACCTTGATGCCGGTGATCTCGTCCGCTTCGCCGTTCTGGAACTCCTCAAAGCCGACCAGCTTGTTGAGCATCCAGGCCGCGGAAGAAGCAGTTTCGGGGTTGGCGATGCGCTCAAAGGAGTACTTGAAGTCCTGCGCGACCACTTCGCGGCCGTTGTGGAACTTCGCGCCTTCGCGGAGGATGAAGGTCCAGGTCAGGCCGTCCTCAGATACGCTCCACTCCTTGGCGATGCCCTCCTCGATGCCGGTGCCTTCGGGATTGAGGCGTACCAGTCCCTCGAGGATGTTGGCGGCCACGATGTTCTGATCCCAGGCGGTAAGGGTTGCCGGGTCAAAGTTCATCGGGTCGGCCGATACGTAGGCCACCAAGGTGCCGCCGTACTTCGGTTCTTCGCTCTCCTCCGCAAGCGCGAAAGGCGCGCACAGCAGAGCAAGGGCCAGCAGCAGGGATACCAGTTTTCGGATATGCATTTGTCTGTCCTCCTTGCGGTTTTTATATAGGCGGGGCAGGGGTTTGGCCGCCCCGCGTATATCAGTCGTCATACAGGTGGCACATAACCTGCGAATTGCCGACGCAGTGCATGGAAGGGGCCTGCGTTTTGCATTTTTCCATGGCCTTTGGGCAGCGGGGATGGAACAGGCAACCCGTGGGCAGGTGCACCGGGCTGGGCACGTCGCCGGAAAGCACATGGGAGAATACGTCCTCGCGCGCGTCCACGTCGGGAATCGCGTCCAGCAGCGCGCTGGTGTAGGGGTGCAGCGGCTGGCGGAACAGCGTGTCCGTGTCCGCAAGCTCGACGATTTTGCCAAGGTACATCACGCCGACGCGGTCGCTCATATAGCGCACGACGTTCAGGCCATGGGCGACAAACAGATAGGTATAGCCGTAAGCGCGCTGCAAATCCCGCAACAGGTTGATGATCTGCGCCTGCACCGACACATCCAGCGCCGATACCGGCTCGTCGCAAACGATAAAGCGCGGCTCGACGATCAGCGCCCGGGCAATGCCGATGCGCTGCCGCTGCCCGCCGGAAAATTCGTGCGGATAGCGGCGCGCGTGACCCGGCTCCAGGCCGACGCGGGCGAGCATTTCCATCACGCGGTTGTGAATTTCCGCCTTGCTCAACCCGCCGTGGATGCGCAGCCCTTCGCCGACGATTTCCTCCACCGTCATGCGCGGGTTCAGCGATTCAAAGGGGTCCTGGAATACAATCTGCATCTGCCGGCGCAGTTCTCGCTGCGCCGCACCGGTGGTTTTGTGTACGTCTTTGCCGTCGAAGGTAACGCTGCCGGAGGTGGGCTTGTCCAACCCCAGCACCACGCTGCCCAGCGTGGATTTGCCGCAGCCGGATTCGCCGACCAGGCCGAAGGTTTCGCCTTCGCGGATTTCAAAGCTGACGCCGTTGACGGCCTTTACGCTGTCCACCTGATGCAAAAGCACGCCGCCGCGAATGGGAAAGTGCTTGACCACGTTGTCAAGCCGCACCAGCACATCGCCTTTTGCCATGGTTCAATCCTCCTTTTCCCGCAGGAAGCAGCGGGCGCTGTGTCCGGGGCAAACCTCGCGCATTTCCGGGGCCGCCTGGCTGCATTCGCTCCGGGCCAGGGCGCAGCGCGGCGCGAAGCGGCAGCCCGAGGGCATATTGGAAATATCCGGAATGTTGCCGGGAATGACGTTCAACGGCTCGCTGCGCGGCTGCGACATGCGGGGGATGGAAGCGATCAGCCCCTGCGTGTAGGGGTGCAGCGGATGGGCGATCACTTCCGCGGTCGGCCCTTCTTCCACCACCTTGCCCGCGTACATGACCACCACGCGCTCGGCAAAGTTGGCCACCACGCCAAGATCGTGGCTGACCAGGATGATCGACATATCCAGCTTTTCGCGCAATTCGCGCAACAGCAGCAGGATTTGCGCCTGAATCGTCACGTCCAGGGCGGTGGTCGGCTCGTCGGCAATGAGCAGCTTGGGGTCGCAGCAAAGGGCCATGGCGATCATCACGCGCTGCTTCATGCCGCCGGAAATCTCAAAGGGATAGCACTTCAGGCGCTTTTCCGGCTCCGGGATGCCCACCAGGTGCAAAAGCTCGATGCAGCGCGCCCGCCGCTGCGCGGCGGAAAGCTGCAGGTGGGCCCTGAGCGTTTCGTCCAGCTGTTTGCCGATGGTCAAAACGGGGTCCAGAGAGGTCATCGGCTCCTGGAATACCATGCCGATATCCTTGCCGCGCAGGCGGCGCATTTCGCTTTCGCTTGCGCCGATTATTTCGCGCCCCTCAAAGAGGATGCTGCCTTCGGATTTGAAGGATTTGCGCGCGGCAACCAGCTGGATGATGGACAGGCAGGTGACGGTTTTGCCGGAACCGGACTCGCCGACCACCGCCACGATTTCACGCCGGCCCACGGCGAGATTGACGTCCTCCACGGCCGGGACCAGGCCCCCGTCGGTATAAAAGGACGTTGTCAGCCCTTTGATGTTCAGCAAGGGCGCTTCAGTCATCCGGATCACACCTTTCCATCTGCTCAATCGCTGCATAGAGAACTTCGGGATCCAACGGCCGGGGGCTGGCGGCGTGCTCCAGCGCCAACAGGCGCTCCGCCAGGGCGGTCAGGGCGCGCTTTTCGGCCTCCGCCCCCTCCGCTTCACAGACCACGTGCCGCCGCAGTTCCTCGCGCTTGATGCGCTGCGAACAGGGGATTTCCCCCAACAGCGGCGTGTTGGCCATCTGCGCAAACGCATGCGCCAGGCGTTCCTCGCCATCGAAGCCGCGCGCGTTGAAAATCAGCCCGCCCACCTTTCCGCCGACCGCCTCCATGCCGCGCAGTATGTTGTTTGCCGCCAGCAGGGAAGCCTGTTCGCCGGAAGTGACCACGCAAATCGTATCGGTAAAGCCGCGCGTCACCGGCGTGGCAAAGCCGCCGCACACCACATCGCCCAATACGTCGTAGAGCACCACGTCCGCCCGCTCGTAAGCGCCGCTTTTTTGCAGCCATTCCAGGGCGATGAGAATGCCGCGCCCCGCGCAGCCCACCCCGGGGCGCGGGCCGCCGGATTCGCATACCAGCAGGTTTTCGCGCACCGGCAAGAGCACTTCCTCCGGCGCCGCCGCGCCGCTTGCCAGCGCGTCGTAGCGCTCCATCAGCGAGGGAAGGAGCCGGGAAGTCAGCAGCCGCGCCGTGTCCTTCTTGGGGTCGCAGCCCACCAGCAGCGTGCGCAGGCCGCGCCGCGCCAGGAGGACGGCCAGATTCACCGCAATGGTGGTCTTGCCAATGCCGCCCTTGCCGTAAATGGCGATTCGCCGCCCGCTCATGAAAGCACCTCCTCCGCCAGAAGCCGCGCCAGGGCGGCGGCCGCCGCGTAGCCGAGCGTTTCCACCGGTTCTACCACGCGCCAGACCGGCTGATAAAAGGGCACATAGCGCCAGGCCTCGTCCAGCTGCACATTGGAAGAAGCAAACACCAGCTTCGCCCCGAAATCCCGGAAGCGTTCCACCAGTTCAAAGCGGCCCAGATCTTCGTGGAATTCATCGCATACGCGCTGCCATTCGACGCCGCCGGCGGCGCGATCCACGCTCATGCACACGCGCGCGCCTAGCTCGTTTTTGAGGAAATCCGCCAGCGCGTAGGCATACCAGCCCGCGCCTTCCACGCCCACGCGCACGTCCGCCCCGCGCAGGGCTTCAGCGTAGGGGCGCAGTTTGGCGGCCCAGGCGTCGCGCTCCGCCGCCGCCGCGGGCTTGAGGGGCAGGCCCGCAGCCGCGGAGACATGGCGCAGGTAGCGCCAGCTTCCGGCCACGCCGATGGGCGCGGCGGAATCCAGGCTGGCGCGGTCCCACAGCAGGCCGGTGGAAATCTTGCGGGCGCGGCGGTATTCGTCCCCGCCCGTCAGAAGATCGCTCCCGGCAAACAGGCCCCGCACAAAGCGCGCGTCCATCGCCGTGGCAAACAGCGCTTCCAGCGCGGCATAGTTTTTTTCAAAGGCATAATCCGTCAGCGCCAGCCCGTCCAGGGCCAGAGCGTCTTTGCCGCCCCCGTCCAGGGCGAACTTTTCCTGGAACAGGGCGTATACGCGCGCGCAGGCGTCCACCTCGTCCCCGGCCAGGGCGCTGCCGTCAAAGAGCAGGGCGCTCTTGCCGGTATAGCGCTCATATTCGCGCAGCGGCGCGGCGGCATCCTCGCCGGTCATGGCCGTGGCGCAGGTGAGAATGACGAAAAGCAATTCGGGGTGATAGATTTCCCAGGCTTTTTTCAGCGCGTCCGCCAGGCGCTCGTTCGCGCCCATGACCACCTGGGTCTGCTCCACGCAGGTGGTGGGCAAAAGCGGCTCCACGCCCGCATAGAGCATGGCCAGGCGGTGGCCCGACGAGCAGCTCACCGGGCCGTGAATCATCGGCAGGACGCCCGGCATTCCCGCGACGCATTTCAGCGCCCCGAGGATGCCGCAGCCCGTCAGCGGTTCCAAACGTTCTAGGTGCATACATATCCCTCGATCTCGTTGGCGGTAAAGCAGTTCTCCACGAACGAATGCCCATCCATGGCCATCAGCATTTTGTTGCCCAGGTTGACCGCGCCTTCATAGCCGACGTGCGTCACGGTATACACCGTGATGGGGACGAAGGGAATGCCGTGGCGCTTGCAGGTGTGCTGCTCCTGATAGCCGCCCATCCACACGTCGAAATCAAAATGCGTCGCCGCCCACTCCAAATCGTCCAGGCCCGGCGAGAGGATAAACGTGCCCACCTTGAGGCCGTGGTCGCGCATCAGGTGCGCCAGGTCCTTGCGGCTCCAGAAGTGCGGCCAGAACATGCAGGCCACCTGGATGTCCATCTCATAGTCGTTCAGGGCGTGCAAAAGGCCGATCACCCGCCCCGGGCCGCCGCTTACAAATACGCGCTTTCCCTTGAGCCGGGCCTTGTTTTCCAGGAACTTTGGCTCGTAGCGGGCGCGCATGGCGGCGATTTGGGAAGATACGTCCAATTCCAGGGCCGCGGCGATGTTTTCCAGCCATTCCGTCGTGCCGCTGAAGCCGTAGGGGGCGCGGTTGCCCGCCAGGCGCAGGCCGTGCTTGTCCAACGTGTCGAGCATTTCCCCCATCAGCGAGGAACAGACCACCGCGTTGACCGAGGCGTTCATGCTGCGCTCGATGTCCGCAAGGGTGCTGCCGCCGGAGACGACTGTGTTCACGGGAATGCCCAGCTCCTTGAGCATCGCCATGCAGCAGCCGATTTCATGGTTGCGCTGGCGCGACGGCCACATCCACCCCACAAGGTTCACCGATTTTTCCGGCGTGCGCGGCTTTTCAAGCAGCGGGCGGTACAAAGCCTCCAGCGCCGCGTTGTAGCCCGCCCATTGGTTTGCGCCGGAGATGCCGGAAACGTTGAGCTCCGTCGTCTCCACGCCCGTGGCCGCGGCGATGGTGCGGGCGATGGCGGCCATGTCCGCGCCGCAGACCGACATTGCGTCGGTCGGCAAAAGGACGATGCGCTTTGCGCCGCGCTTGCGCGCCAGCTTACCAAGGCTTTCGAGCCACGCCTGGCGCGGCGTAAAATCCCCCAGCACGATTTGCGATTGCGTAAATTCGAGCACGGGGAGCGGGCGCTTGCCCAGGTCGAAATCAATTTCGCCCCAGGCGACGATGGTGAAGTTCAAATGATAGGCGCAGCCCTTGGCGCCCACAATCACCGCCAGCACGTCCTCCATGGTCATGAACATGCGCAGGGCGGAGAACATTGGGCCAAGAACCTGATAGTCGGCCCAGAAAGATTCCGTATATTCCTGCTCGGGATGTTCGACAAATTCCTCAAGCGTTCCGATGTATTTGCGCATAAAATACTCCCCTGTGCGCGCATAAAGGCCGCGCTCAGTATTTTACCAGGCGTTCCCCCGCCAGGACTTGTTTTTGCACTTGGGAAACCGCATCCGGCTCCAATACGCTCAAAAGCAGTTCGCGCATGGAGGCGTCGCCCTGCCGGACGACGGCGACCGCTGTACGCAATTTGACGCGCGCCGCCTCGGAAAGTTCCAGGGGATGAAAGCATAGCCCGGCGTGGCTGCCGAGGGAAGAACGGTCGCATATGGCGGCCTCCACCCTGCCCTGGCGCACCATGTCCGCCAACTGTACGTTCAGATATTCAGCCGGTTCCTCATCGCGCATGGAAAACAGCGCGTGTAGCGCGCACTGGTCGTAGGAATGGTCGTCAAAGGCGACTTTCGTTTCGCCGGGCACGTAGGGGCGCCCCTCGCGGGTAACCACGCCAAGATCCCCGGGATATTCGCCAATCCTGCCGACGGATTCTATCGCGTCTTTGCGCACATTGACCGCGGTTTCATAGGCAAGCAGGCTCATGATGGCAAAATCGCACTTTTGTCGCGCCAGTATTTTTGTGCGGTTGCGGGAACCGCGGGCAAACAGGATGTGGATGGGAAGCTCTCTTGCGGAAATGGATTCATAAATGCCCGTTGCCAGGCTGCGGTAGTGGTGGTTGGCGTCCAGGGGCATCAGGCAGATCAGTTCGCCGTACCCGCAGGCGTCAAACAACTTGCGCCGGTCTACTTTGGCCAGAAACGTCCCGCGCGCGCCGCAGGCATTGAGCGTGATCGCACCCATGGCCTTGAGCTCCTGAAACGCGCTTTGCACGGTGCCGCGCCCGACGCCAAAGCCTTCGGCATATTGCTGTACCGGCCGTAGGTGGTTCATTCCATTCAGATACAAAACCAGCAGTTCCCGCGCCAAACGCTCGCGCACAAGCTGCTGCTTATTGATGGAACTGATCATGTACAGCCCTCACTTGTCAAAACGTCGCTTTTGTTCAATATACAGTATATTGTATATTTTGCGGGTCTAATTATAACATGCCATACGGTGTTTGTAAATATGCGAAAGAAAAACTTTTGGGGATATTTGCGGGAAAGCTGCGAAAAAAACCAGGCAGGGCGCGCGGAAAACGAAGGCTGGAAGACGCGAAAAGGCGCTCCAGCCCGTGTGTTTTGCAGAAAGCGTGCCAAATGGCGCCGCGTTTGCGCGCGCCATAAATTCCCAATGGATTTTGCCGCCTGACAGGCACGCGCAAGGCTCAGCGGGGCAAAATCATCTCTTCAAGGACGCGGCCGTCGGCCCAGGGCATTGCAAACCCCATCATGGCGGCCACGGTCAAAGGCTCGTCGATCAGCCGGACGCCCTGCAAGCGGGCGCCGTTGCGCGCCTGCGGCCCGTGCACCAGGAAGAAGGGCTTTTCGCCCCGGGCAGGGTCGTGCCCATGGTTGGCCATGTAGCGGACGCCGCTCTGCGCGGCCGGGGCCAGCCAGGGCCCTTCATCCATGCCGTCGCAGAAGTAAACGCCGTCGCCGCCAAGCAGCACGGCGGCAAAATCGCCGTCCAAATGGAAGCGCTCCACAGCCTGCGCCCGCGGCACGACTTCGGAAATGCCCAGGCCGCGCATGACGTCCGGCGCGCTGAACAGGCGGACCGCCGCGTCGCCGTCCTGTCCGGCGGCGGTATAGACAAAGGCGCTCAGGCAGGCGGAGTGCGCCTGCATGCGCCAGGCCGATACGCCGTCCGCCGTGGGCACGAGCAGGCCGCGTTCCCGCAAAAAACGGTTGGGCCAGGAGATCCGCGTCACCGGGAGCTGCCCGTGGTCTGAACAGAGGACGATATTGGTCTGCGCGAGAAGGCGCTCTTCCTGCAAGGCTTTGAGAAGCTGTCCCAGCAGCCGGTCGGTGTTTTCCAGCGCCGTGGCAACTTCAGGGCTGTGCAGGCCATGGTAGTGCTTGGCGTTGTCCACCTGGCAGATGTGGACGTAGAGAAGGCGCGGCGCGCGGCGGCGGATGACTTCCCCGGCGATGGCCGTTACGAACCTATCGAACATCGGCTGGCGGAACCCCTGCGGGATCTCGCCGGCCTTTGGCCAGATTTCGCGGATAAAGTCCGCGCTGCCCGCGCGGCAAAAAGGCTCCAGGAAGGGGGAATCCGGCGTTTCGCCCCAGATTTCCGGCACCAGCGTATCAATAGGGCCGCGGCCCATGCAGGGCCACATCACGCAGCCCGTGCTCACGCCGGCCTTCCGCGCGGCGGCAAAGATGGTCGGCCGGGCGATTTCATCCGTATAGAAATACCAGGGGCGCTTGCGGGTTTGCGGCAGGAAGCGCTCGTTGTTGTATATGTGCGTGTGCATCGGCCAGCAGCCGGTGGCCATGGCCACATGGCAGGGATAGGTCAGCGAGGGAAACACGGAGCGGACCCCCGTGGCCAGCGCGCAGCGCTCCAGAAGGCGTGAAAAGTTGGGCAGTGCCGCCGCCGCGCGCAAGTCTTCGCCCGTCATCGCGTCGATGGAGAGCACCAACGCCCTGCTTTGTTCCATTTGCGTTCCCTCCCTGAAAAACATGAGCACTATTATAGCAGCTTGCCCTTTTTCCGTCAACGCGGCCGCGAAAAACCCCGCGCCGCAGGGCGCGGGGCCAGAGCGCTGACAAAGCCTGCAAACGCAAAAATTGCCCTGAACAAAGAGAAATCAGAGGCAATTTTTGCTTCCTGCGTCAGCTGCACATGCAGCCTGCGGTCACTTACGTCTATGTAAGCTCCCTTGCCTGCAAGTTTGCTTCCTTGTCTTGCAGGCTTTCTCATCCCTCTGGCAGTCTGTTAACTTTGTCAACATCCTGAACCCGCGCCGCAGGGCGCGGGTTCAGGGGTGGGCGGGTTTATTCGCCCTCGTAGTTGTAAACGACGTCTACGGCGGCGAAATGTTCGGCTTCGTCCCCGAAGTCTATAAGGCTCCATTCCAGCTCACTGCCGCGGTAATAGACGGTTTCCAGGGCCACGGCGGCGTTGAAGCCCGAGGCGCTTTTCAGGCTCACGGGCCAGACGATGCTTTTGAGGGCCTCGTTTGGATAGAAGCTGTCGTTGCCATGGATGGAGAACTCGGTCACGCCGTCGGGGATGACCAGCGCTTCCACCTGTGAATCATAGGGCAGCACGCCGTCGCCGGATTCAAGGCCGTGGGGCAAAAGAAGCTCCGTCAGCGCCGGCAGGTAGGAGACGGGGTCGTACATGGAGGTGACGGCCGTCTGGGAAAGGTCGAGGCGCGCGAGGGAATTGCAGCCGCTGAACGCGCCCATGCCGATTTCCTCCACGCTCGCGGGCAGCGCCGCTTCGGTGAGGCCGCTGCCGTAAAAGGCCCCGCCGCCAATGGCTTTCAGCCCCTCGGGAAATTCGATATGGGTAAGCGCCGCCGTTCCGCTGAAAGCGTCGCCGTCGATTGTTTCCAGACTGGCGGGCAGCGTCACCGATGCAAGGGAAGCGCAGCCCGAGAAGCACTGTTCCGGAATCACGCGCACGCTGTCGGGGATGACGATGCTCTCCAGCTTCTCCGCGCCGCGGAAGCAGGCATAGCCGAGGTCCGTCACATCGCCGAAGAAGCGCACCGTCTTCAGCTCCGGCGCGCCGCCGAAGGCGCCGTTGATCTCGGGGATGGTGCAGGGCGACCAGACTTCCTCAAGGCTCGAGCTGAGGAAGGCGGTGCCGCCGTAGGCGGTGACGTCCTCGCTGACCACCAGCCGGCCGTAAAGACCCTCGTGTACGCCCGTGAGCGTCGCGCCCTCGTCGCTGAAAGTGAGGTACCCGCCCTCGGCCAGTTCGTCCCAGGTCATCTCCAATGCGCCCTCCACATAGAGACCGGGCTGCGCCCAGCCGCACACGGAGCACACGCCGTCCACCCACGTATGCTCGAGGCGGGGGCTGGTTTCGCCCTCCACCACCTCGCCGCACACGGAGCAGGTGCCCGTGCCGGTGTAGCCCTCGCGGGTGCAGGAGGCCTCCGCCGCGCCGGTCACATTTTCCAGCGTGTGCGGGAGGCGGGGGATGTCCTCGCCGTTTTCGAGCCATTCGCCGCAGACCGAGCAGTAGATGTTGCCGGTATAGCCCTCCTCCGTGCAGGTGGCTTCGGCCGCGTACTGCGGCTCGCCGGGCGTATGCGGTAATTTGTCGATTGGCTCGCCAGCCTTCAGCACCAGGTTGCAGTCTACGCACACCTCGTCGCCGGTGTAGCCCTCCCGTTCGCAGGTCGGCTCGCGGTAGCCAACCAGCTGCGTTTCGCCGTGCCCGGTGGCGGGAATGGCCTCGCCCGTGCCGATGGTTGCCCCGCACACGGAGCAGACAGTATCGCCCGTGTAGCCGTCGAGCGTGCAGGTGGCCTCGAGCGCGCCTTCGACCACCTCGGTGTGGGGCAGCATGGCGGTGGCTTCGCCCTCCGCGACGGTTTCGCCGCAGTCCAGGCAGACGGTGTCGCCGGTATAGCCTTCCTGCGCGCAGGTGGCTTCCACAGCGCCGGTCACTTCGGTGTTGCCGTGCTGGCAGCCGCAGGCGCTCAGCAACAGCGCCATGCCGAAAATCAGCAGCGTCAGAAACAGCTTTTTCATGGTTTGTTTCCCCTCTCTCAACATTGTACAGGCCGCAAAAAACTCCCCCGCGACATGCGGGGGAGCCAGACTGTCAAAACCCCCGGAGAGCGCGAGAGGGCTGAAGCCCTTTCGCGCTTTCAATCGTCTCCGGCGGCAGGTTGAAAACCCATAGGGTTTTCAAGTCGGCCAAGGCCGACCGATTTTGACGATTTGAAAAATCGGCAAAATCGCCTCGTGTGCGGCGGGGACGGGGCGATTTTTGCGTCGGGAAATCCTATTTCCCAGAGCAAAAATCGCTTCCTTGCAATTTTCGCTTGTGCCGCAAAGCGACGCGAGCGAAAATTGGTAGGGGTGGTAGCGGCGGGGGAGCTTGCTCCCCCGTCCGCCATCTTGTCAAAAATCTTTTTTGACAAGATGACTCCCCCGCGACATGCGGGGGAGCGTGCCGTTAATACTGCCGGAATCAGGCTCAGCCAATGACCTTCTTGGCGGTCGCGGCCACGTTTTCGGCGGTGAAGCCATACTCCTGGAACAGGAGCTTATAGGGCGCGGAAGCGCCGAAGTGATCCAGGCCGATCACCGCGCCGTCCAGGCCCACATACTTGTGCCAGCCGAGGGTGGCGGCGGCTTCCACAGCCACGCGCGCGCGCACGGCGGAGGGCATGACGCTCTCCTTGTATTCGGCGCTCTGCGCGTCGAACAGCTCAAACGACGGCATGGAAATCACGCGCGCCTTGACGCCTTCGGCCTTGAGCAGCTCCTGCGCGCCCATGCACTGCTCCACTTCGGAGCCGCTGGCCATGAGCAGCACGTCCGGCGTGCCTTCGCAATCGGAGAGCACATAGCCGCCCTTGAGGGCGTCCTTGCCGCTCTTTTCATACAGCGGCAAATCCTGACGGGTGAGCACCAGCGCCACCGGCTGGTTGCCGGTCATGGCCGCCACCCAGCCAGCCGCCACTTCCTTGCTGTCGGCGGGGCGGAACACGGTCAGGTTCGGGATGGCGCGCAGGCCCGCCAGATGCTCCACGGGCTGATGGGTGGGGCCGTCCTCGCCCACGCCGATGGAATCGTGCGTGAGGATATAGGGCACGTTCAGGCCCATGATGGCCGACATGCGCATGGCGTTCTTCATGTAGTCGCTGAACACGAAGAAGGTGGCGCAGTAGGGGCGCAGGCCGCCGTGCAGGCGGATGCCGTTGCAGATTGCGGCCATGGCATGCTCGCGCACGCCGAAGTGGATGTTGTTGCCCTCGGGCGTTTCGGCGGAGAAATCGCCCTTGCCCTTCATGTTGCTCTTGTTGGAGGGCGCCAGGTCGGCGGAACCGCCAAACAGGTTGGGCACGCGCTCGGCCAGGCGGTTAAGCACCACGCCAGAGGAATTGCGGGTAGCGCTCTTGCCCTCGAAGGCCCAGAATTCCTCGTCGTTCATCAAATCCACGGGGATTTCGTCGGCAAACCAGATATCCCATTCCTTCTTCAGCTCGGGATACTTCTTGGCGTACTTGGCGAACAGCTCGTTCCATTCCTTTTCGGCCTCGGCGCCGCGGCGGGCGGCCTCGCCGGTCTGCTCGTACACGCAGGCGGGCACGGCGAAAGGCTCGGTTTCCGGCCAGCCGAGGTTCTTCTTGGTCAGGGCCACGTTTTCTTCGCCCAGGGGTTCGCCGTGGGCGCTGGCCTGGCCGGCCTTGGGCGAGCCGTAGCCGATGGCCGTGTGGCAGACGATCAGGTTGGGCTTGTCGGAATCCTTGGCCACTTCCAGCGCGGCGGCGACTTCTTCGTAGCAGTTGCCGTTGTGCACGTCGATGACGTTCCAGCCGTAGGCGCGGAAGCGCTCGGGCACATTCTCGCGGAAGGCGATATCGGTATTGCCCTCAATGGAGATCTCGTTGTCGTCATACAGGGCGATGAGCTTGTTCAGCTTGAGGGTGCCCGCCAGCGAGCAGGCCTCGTGGGAGATGCCCTCCATCATGCAGCCGTCGCCGAGGATGCAGTAGGTGTAATGGTCGACCACCGGGAAGCCTTCGCGGTTAAACTTGGCGGCCAGGTGCTCTTCGGCCATGGCCATGCCCACGGCGTTGGCAATGCCCTGTCCCAGCGGGCCGGTGGTGGTTTCCACACCCACGGTGTGCTTGTACTCGGGATGGCCGGGGGTCTTGGAGCCGAACTGACGGAAAGACTTGAGGTCGTCAATCGTCAGGCCGTAGCCGAACAGGTGCAGAAGCGAATAGATCAGCATCGAGCCGTGGCCGGAGGAAAGCACAAAGCGGTCGCGGTTGACGAACTTGGGGTTGGCGGGATTGTGGGTCATCGCGCGCCCCCATACGGCGTAGGCCATGGCGGCCGCGCCCATCGGCATGCCGGGATGGCCGGACTTGGCCTTCTGCACGGCCTCGGCACTGAGAATGCGGATGGCGTTTACGACCATCTGTTCCTTGTTCATGGCGAACATCTCCTTTATCTGTGTCGTTGAGATACGTAAACCTCGGTGGTGTCTCTATTGTATCATATCCGTGCCGGTTTGGGCACGATTTTTGGAAATCTTCGCAAGAATTTACGTTCCTTTACCCGCAAGCGCGGCGCGCAGGGGGGAAAGGTCGATTGTTTCGCAGTCCGCGAGCAGCGCGGAGAGCTTTTCCAGCATCCATTTTACGCCCCCGGGCACGTCGCTTTCCAGGTTGAGCGCCATCACCGGGTCGTGTACGCTCAGGCGGAGCTGGAACCAGGCGCTTTCCACCTCGCCGCCGAAGTCGAAGAGGATGCGCACGCCCTCGCGGTTGTCCGGCGCCAGGCGCCAGGAGGGATCCTCAAGCGTGTGGGAAAGGATGGTTTCAATCGCGTCCTGCGCGGCGGCGCGCGTGTCGCCGGCGAGCACATCCAGGCGCAATTCCAGCGATTCCACCGGCTCCTGCAGGCCGTCCAGCAGGGAATAGAGGGTTTTCCCCTCGCGCTTTAAGTCCATGGCCTCGCAGATGAGCATGGTCACAAGGTACATGCCGTCGTCCAGGAAGTGGTTGTCGCGGAAGGCGGCGTGGCCGCTGGTTTCAATGGCCAGGGGGCAGTCGATGCCCTCGCCGTTTAAGCGGATGGCCTCGTCGATCACCTCGCGGTAGCCGCGCTTGAAGCGGTAGTGCGTGCCGCCCCATTCGAAGATGAAGCGCGTAAGCCCCGTGCTGGTCACCGAATCGGTGACGATGGTCAGCCCCGGCTGTTTGGAAAGCAGCATGGCCGCGGTCAGGGCGATGAGGCGGTTTTTGTTGACGAAGCGGCCGTCGCTTAAAACGATGGCGGCGCGGTCGCAATCCGCGTCAAAGAGCACGCCCAGGTCGGCCTCGTTTTTCACCACCGCCCGGGAAAGGGCGCGCATGGCCTCCGGGCTTTCCGGGTTGGGGGCGTGGTTGGGGAAACCGCCGTCCGGGGCCAAAAACTGGCTGCCCTCCACCCACGCGCCCAGGCTTTCCAGGAAACCGGCGTAAAAACCGCCGGAGCCGTTGCCCGCGTCCACAACCACATGCAGCCCCAGCAGGGGCCTGGGGGCGTCGTCGTCCAGCTTGCGCTTTACCAGCGCGCGCAGCGATTCCTGATAGCCGGAAAGCGCGTCGTGGGGCTTGACCAGCCGCACCGGTACGCGCGCGGCCATGGCCAGCTCGATCAGTTTATCCACATCCTCCCCGCGCAGGCCGCCTTCGCGGGTGTGGAACTTAAAGCCGTTGATCTTTGGCGGCAGGTGGCTGGCGGTGATCATCACCGCGCCGTCGGCGTTCGCGCCTTCGTCCAGCGTGGTTAAAAACACGGCCGGCGTGGAGGAAAGGCCGCAATCGAGCACGTCGCTGTCCGCGGCGGTGAGGCCGTCAATCAGCGCTGCCTTCAGGCGGGGGCCGGAGGCGCGCGGATCGTGCCCCACGGCGATGGTCAGGCGGTCGGGCGTGGTGTTTTTCTGCGCGGCGAGCCAAACGGCGAAGGCATAGCCGAGCTTTTTGGCAAATTCGTCGGTCAGCAGGGCCTCGTCGCCGCGGATGGAGCTGCCGCTTTTGAGCCGTGGCCATGTGCATGGGTCGGAAGTCATAACTGCCTCCTTTTTTCGTAATAGATTTCCTGGATTGCGCCCAGCTCGTCGCGGGGCAGGGCGTTTTCGCCGCCGTGAAGCTGGCAAAGGGTGAGCACCTTGGCGATGGACTCCACGCCCTCCAGCCGGTAGGCGGCCACAAGCGCGCTGGGGCCGACGGCCACCAGCCCGTGGTTGGCCAGCAGGAATACGTCGTGCGTGCGCAATACGTCCGGCACGTCCGCGTTGACCGCCTCGGTGCCGGGGCGGCCGTAGCGGCAGAGGGGGATGCGGTCGTAAAGCACGCGCATTTCCGGGTAGGCGCGCGTTTCAATGGGCTTGCCGGCCACGGCGTAGGCGGTGGCAAACGGCGGGTGGGCGTGCGCCACGCCCATCACGTCCGCGCGGCTTTTGTAAATGCACAAGTGCATTTTTGTTTCGCTGGAGGGGACGCGGCCGCTCTTGGCGTAAAGCGTTTCGCCGGTGGCGATGTCCACTTCCACCAGGTCGTCTGCCTCCAATTCCTCCTTGCACACCGCCGAGGGCGTGACCAGGATCGAATCCCCCAGCCGCACGGAAACATTGCCCTCGTAGGCGTTGACCATGAAGCGGCTGTAAAGCAGCTTCGCGGCCTTCAGGCAGTCCTGCGCCCTTTGCGCGCGTTCGTTGTTCATTGGGTATCCTCCTCCCCGGGTTTGCAGGAAATTACGTATTGATACAGCGGTGCGAGGCGCTCAAACCCCGCGCCGATCTCCTCTGCCAAATGCGCCGATTTCGCATGGGAGAAGGGCAGGGCTTTTTCCAGATAAAAGCTCTTGCACGCATACCATGGGCGCAGGATTTCGGGAACCTCCTCCGGCACGGCCAGGCGCTTGTAAGTCTCCCCGTGCAGGGCAAATTCGCCCGCCAGCGCTTCCCAGATGGCGCGGATCTCCTCGGGGGCGGCGCGCATTTGCCGCCGCAGGGCGTTCATCAGCGGGCGGTTGGCGGCATAAAAGCCCATGCCGAAAAACACGCCTTCCGCCTCGATTTCCGCGTAAAAGCCGGGCGTTTTGCCCTTGTCCTCCGATGGGCGGCGGAAGGAAATCCATACGTGGTCGCGATAGGGGGATTTGTCGCGCGAAAAGCGCGTATCGCGGTTGATGCGCGAAAGGGCGCGGTGGGGGCGGGCGTCGATTTCCGGGTCGATGGCCTCGATTCCCTTTGCCAGCGCCTCGGCCAGCGCCAGGCTGGGCGTGCGCACGTCGCGCAGGTACCATTCGCGGTTGTCCTGGAAAAATTCCCGGTTGTTGTTGAAGCGAAGGGCCATGAAGAAGGAGCGGGCGTCTTCGCTGTAACCCTGAAAGCTCATGTCTGGCCGTCCTTTTCGTTCTTTTCGGCGCGCCGGTGCGCGGCGCGCTTGACGGGTGTAAAGCGGTTGGTCTTGCCCAGTTCTTCCTGCCGCTGGCGGCGCTGTTGGGCGATCTTCTCCCGGCGCTGGCGGCGCTGTTTGCGCGAGGTAAGAAACAGCGCCACCGCCAGGCCGGCCAAAAGCGCCAGCGCGCCGATCATCAAAAACAGGAAGGAGGAGTTTTCGCTCAGCTTGACCGACTGCCCCGAAAACGGCGCGTCCTCATCGTCCAGCTGGTCGAGCCGCTGGCCGCCGGCGGTGATTTCAATCATCACCGGGACGCTTTCCACCGTGCGCGTCATGCCGCTTTCCGTGGCGTAATGCAGGGAAAAGGTCAGTTCGCCCGTCTGCGAAACGGGCACGTATACGCGCCGGTAGGTGGTAAATTGCCCGGCGAGGAAGGAAAACTCGCGCAGCGCCGTGCCGGTGCTGGTTTCGGTAAGGGTGGCGTCGCGGGCGTTGGCGTCGCCGGAATTGACGATATAAATGTCCACGGGCAGGTCGCCGGCGGCGGCAATCTGCGTATAGACCGGCTCGGCATAGACGGCGATTTCCCCGGCCCCGGCGGGCAGGGCGCGCAGGGAAACCGGCTCGGTGAGCGTTTCAATGGTGGCCCCGGACGAGCTCAGGGCGCGCACGCGCAGCTGGTAGCTGGCGTCGCCGCGCACGGGATATTCGTGGGTGATGGTGAGCGTCTGCGTACCGGCGCTCATGGTCAGGGCATCGGCGATCAGGCCGCCGTAGCTTTCGTCATAAACGGAGATATCGTAAAAATTGACGTTGCCCAGGCTCATGATGGTGAGCGTGGCGGTGACGGTTTCGCCCACGTTGGCGCTTTCGCGGTCAAGGGAGAGCGTGGCGGTGAGCTGTTCGTCGGCCAGGAGGATGCGCGCCTCATCCAGCGTCACCTCGTATTCCTGGCCGTCCTCGGCGGGCACGGTGTAGCGCAGGCGCGGGGCGGACACGGTGACGTCGTCAATGGTGACGCGGCTGGTGAACAGGCGCGAAGCGCCCACTTCCAATACGTCGGCGCGACCGGAATACTCGCCGGGGGCGTCGTCCACGCGCAGGTTTTCAATGGGCACATTGCCGGTGTTGCGCACGCGGTAGGTGATGGTCACCACATCGCCGGGGCGGGCGTATGTAGAGGTAAACTGGCGGGTAAACTCCACCTCCGCCTGGGCGATGGCGCGTTCGATGGGGCAATCCACGGTGTAATTGACCGTATCGCGGTCGCCGGCCACGCCGTCGTGGGAGAAGATGTAAACGATGCGCCCGTTTTCCAGTTCTTCCTCGCTGACCTCGTGGGCGCGGGTAAACACGCGGCTGTCACCGGCGTCGATCTGGCCGATGGGCTCGGTGCGCAGCCCGTCCGCGGAGGAGATATAGACGTTTTCGGCGTCGTAATCCGAAGTGTTGGTAATGGTAAAGGTAAGCGTCACCGCTCCCGGGTCCACCAGCTCGGCGGGGGAGACGGAAAAGCTGATATCCAGTATGTGCCGAAGGGGCGGCAGCGTGCCCGTGGGCGCGGCCTCAGACATGGCAAAGCCCCCCGCGCACAAAAACGCGAGGGCAAAGGCTGCGAGCAGCGCCGCAAACCTGCGCATGAAGTGGCATACCTCCTTCGGGGTTTGGAAAACGGACATGCTTCCCGGCAAAACGCCGCTTGCCGCGCAATCCTGCGGCCGTTCCGGCGGCGGTTGGGGCGGGATGCGTATTTTCCCGGATACAGGCCCCGCTCCCGGGCGGCAAGCCCTCGGGCCTGCCAGCCGCCGCGCGGCCAATCCGGACGGTTTCCAAACCGTTGAAACCACCGAAAACGCCAAACCTGACGCGCATACCGCCAGGTTTGATGTTGCGGGCGGCCTTGCAAACCCACCCCCGGGCTTCCAGAGGGGAAGCGCGGGAGGGTTTGGCTATTTTCTATTATTCACATCCCGCGCCGGTCTGTCAAGCCTTGTTTACGGTATAGGCCTGGCCAAAAGTTTCCACGGTGGCGGATTTGATCTTCTGTTCGCGGATGGGGCGGTCCTGCGCGCCGGTTTCGGTGTTGGCGATGGCGTCCACGGCGTCCATGCCCTCGATGACCTTGCCGAAGGCGGCGTACTGGCCGTCCAGATGCGGCGCGTCCGCGTGCATGATGAAGAACTGGCTGCCGGCGGAATCCGGGTGCATGGAGCGGGCCATGGAGAGGACGCCGCGGGTGTGCTTTAAGTCGTTCTTCACGCCGTTCAGGCGGAACTCGCCCACGATGCGGTAGCCGGGGCCACCCATGCCGGTGCCGGTGGGATCGCCGCCCTGGATCATAAAGCCGGGGATGACGCGGTGGAAGATGAGGCCGTTGTA
>DSTMC04003__coassemble_772_pt1 | contig 42493 bp, 36 predicted proteins | sample DSTMC04003__metabat2_low_PE_048 | metagenome-assembled genome bin DSTMC04003
TGCCCTTCTCGTTGCGGGTGCACTGGGCGGCGGTGAACTTGTAAGCGCCGTGGGAAGTGCCGATGGCGATAGCGAGGGAATCGACGCCGGTCTTGCCGACAAACTCCTCGACTTCCTCAGGACGGGTGTAGGACGCATCCTCAGCCGAAACGTTGACCTTGTCCTCAATGCCAGCCAGACGGCCGAGCTCGCCTTCAACCACCACGCCGTGGTCGTGCGCGTATTCGACGACCTGACGGGTGAGCTTAATGTTCTCTTCAAAGGGCAAATGGCTGCCGTCAATCATGACGGAGGAGAAACCGCCGTCGATGCAGCTCTTGCACAGCTCAAAGCTGTCGCCATGGTCGAGGTGGACGGCGATGGGCAGGTCGAAACCCGCGCTCTCCTCGGCGTCGGCAATGGCGGCCTCGATGAGCTTCATCAGGTAGACATGCTTGGCGTACTTGCGCGCGCCGGAGGAAACCTGCAGGATCAGGGGAGCCTTCTCTTCGATGGCAGCCTCAGTGATGCCCTGAATGATCTCCATGTTGTTTACGTTGAAAGCGCCGATGGCGTAACCGCCGTCGTAAGCCTTCTTAAACATCTCGGTAGTGGTGACAATCGCCATTTGGTACACTCCTTTCCTAATAAGAGCCTACATTTATTATAGCAATATTCTCCCGAAAAGCAAGCGCCCGCGAGGGAATAAGCGGCGAATTTACCAAAAATGAAAGTGACATAACCCCTTGCTGTATGCAAAACGCGCTGGACGCTCAGCGCTGGCACTGCGGGCAATAGACGCTGGAGCGGCCGCCAATGGTCGTGCGCACAAGCGGCGTTTGGCAACGCTGGCAAGGCTCGCCCGCATGCCCATAGACGCGCAGCCAGGGCGTGTTGCGGTATTCCTTGCCCGCGGTGCGGCGGTACTCCTCCGCCGTGACGATATTTTTCTCCGTAAAGAAGCACATGACTTCGCGCACGCAGGATGCCAGGCGATCCCATTCCGGACGGTCAAGGGAACATGCCGGACGGTCGGGGCGGATGCGCGCCGCGTGAAGAATCTCATCGGAATAGATGTTGCCAATGCCAGCGACGATGCCCTGATCCAGCAGGCAGGTCTTGACCGCCCTGCGGCTGCGCGCGCAGGCGGTGCGCAAGTATGCGGCGTTGCAGGCCGGGCTATCCGGCTCTGGGCCAAGCTTTGCCAAGCCGGTAAAAGCATCTTCCTCTCCGGCGCGCAAAAGCCATAAGCGCCCAAAGCGGCGCATATCCGCAAAGCGCAGCTCCTGCCCATCGTCCAGCGCAAATACCGCGCGCGTATAGGCTTCCGGGGCTTCCCGGGCAGGAACGAGCAGCAGGCGGCCGGTCATGCGCAGGTGAACAACCAGACGCGCGCCGTCATCCAGCGCCGCGACGAGGAACTTCCCCCGTCTGCTCAGGGCTGCGAACCTCCGGTCCGTCAGCGCGGCGCAGAAGGCACCGGCGTCCGGGTGCGCCACTACATCCGGCGTTAAAAGGCGCGCCGCGCACACGCGCCTGCCCGTCAGGCCGCCCTCCAGAGCGCGGCGAACCGATTCCACTTCCGGAAGCTCCGGCATACAAATTCCTCCTTTGCAACAGAACGCCGGGGCGAGTCCTAACCCGCCCCGGCTGTTGGCCTTCCGGCCCGCGATCAACCCTTCAAGCCGCCGCGCGCTACGCCGCGCACGATGGACTTGCGGGCAAACAGGAACAACAGGATCATCGGCAGCACCACGACCGTCGAAGCGGCCATCAAAAGTTCCGGGCTGGAACCGGCCTCGGTGGTGAACACCTGCAGGCCCCAAGGCAGCGTGCGGTTGTTGGTGGAGGAAATCACGTACATCGGCCACATGAACGAGTTCCAGCTCGCCAGCGCGTTGAGCAGGATGATTGTCACCAGCGATGGCCGCGCCATCGGCACCAGGATTCGCCACAGATAGCGCCAATTGCTGGAACCGTCGATGCGCGCCGAGTAATACAGGCTGTCCGGCACAGTGGCAAAGAAATTGCGCAGGATGTACATGTAGAAAATCGAACTGGTAAACGGCAAGATCAGGGCGGGGATCGTATCCCACAAACCCAGGGAAACGATGGTAGAGTAGTTGGTAATGATGAGCATCTCAAAGGGGATCATCATCAGGGATAGAAGCAGCGAAAACAGCACATCCCGGCCCGGGAACTTCAGCCGCGAAAAGGCAAACGCACCCAGGATGGTGGTAAACGTAGTCAGCGTCACCGAACAGACCATGACCACCACGGAATTGAGAAAATAGCGGGCGAACGGCGCCATGCTGAATGCTTTCTCAAAGTTGACCAAGCTCAGCGACGAGGGCAACCACTGGGGCGGGAACTTATTGATCTCCGTGGGCATCTTAAATGCCGAGGAAAACATCCAGAAAAACGGGAAGATCATGATGATCGCGCCCACCGTTAGGAAAAAGTACATGAAAAAGCGAGCGATCCTTCTGCGTGCCATTTTCTCACCTCCTGTGCTGCCATTTTTTCTGAATAAGAAGCTGTACCATGGTGAATACGAAGATGAACAGGAACAGTATGATCGCGGCGGCCGCGGCCACGCCGTATTCGCGCGCCTCCATCATGGCGTAGCGTATGTAGTACACCACCGTGTAGAGGTTGTAAAACGGCCCCGGATCACCCTTGAACAGCGGATACAGCTCTGAAAACACCTTAAAGCAGGAAATGGTATTGACGATGCACACCAGGAAAATCGTCGGCGCCAGCAGCGGCACGGTAATGCGGAAGAAAATACGCAGGGAGCGCGCGCCGTCCACCTTGGCGGCAGTATAATACTGCTCGTCGATATTTTGCAAGCCGCTGAGCAGCAGGATGATGGTGAAGGGCAATATATTCCATATGCCGAAGATTACCAACGCCGGCATGGAATACTGCGCCTGCGTCAGCCAGCCGATGGGCTCGACGCCGAACCAGGAAAGAATGTAGTTGATAATGCCGAAGCGTTCGTTGTACATCAACCGCCATGCAAGGCCCACGGCAGTGATAGAGGTAACCATCGGCAGAAAGTACGCCGTTTGAAACAACGCCGAAAAGCGCAGCTTCTGGTTGAGCAGATAGGCCACCACCACAGCGATACACGTGGAGATGGGCACCACCAGCACCACGTACTTAAGCGTATTGCCAATGGCCTGGCGGAAGCGCGAATCATTGAGGACGGTGGCGTAATTGTCCACGCCCCACTGGGCGAATTCCCGCGTCAGATAGGAATAGTCCTCCTTAAATGACATTACGATGACGTTGATGACCGGATAGAGCGTAAAGGCAATGACACCGATAAAAAACGGCAACAGGTACATATACGGCTCTATGCGCGAAAAGCGGGCGTGGCTGGTGAGGTCGCGCTCGATTCTGGCAGGCTTCTTCATTGTATCCTCTCCCCCGTTTCCGTATCAAAGAGGAACACGCCGCGCTTGCGAAGGGCGACGTTGACCATCTGTCCGGTCTTGAGGCCATCTTCGACGCTGATGTAGGCGCGGAACTCACTGGTGCCAAAGCGCAGATAGGCCATTTCCTCCTTGCCCATCTGGTAAATCGAGCGCACCTCACAGGCAAGCGGCCCTTCCGGACCGACCAGGGCGCTTTCCGCGCGCAGGGCCAGCGTCACCCTGCGGCCCTCGCCCGCCTTCTCACAAAGGGGGAAATCACAGGATGCGGAGCCGTCTTCCAATTCAAAGCGGCCGTTTTTCACCACGCCATGCAGGTTGTTGATGGGCGGGTTGCCGAGGAAGTCGGCCACGAACTGGTTAGCCGGTTCATTGTAGAGGTTCTGGGGCAAATCGTTCTGCTGCAAAACGCCCAGCTTCATCAGCACGATGCGGTCGGAAATGGACATGGCTTCCTCCTGGTCGTGCGTGACAAAGATGGTGGTCACGCCCGTGCGCTGCTGGATGCGGCGAATCTCCTCACGCATTTCCAGGCGCAGGCGGGCGTCCAGGTTGGAAAGGGGCTCGTCCAACAAAAGCAGCCTCGGGTTTTTGACCAGAGCCCTGGCGATGGCCACGCGCTGCTGCTGGCCGCCGGAAAGCTCGGCCGGGCGGCGCTTCATCATCGTATCCACATGCACGAGCTTGGCAATCTCCATCGCACGCTCCAAACGCTGAGGCTTGGGCACTTTCTGCACTTCCAGCGGGAAGCAGATGTTTTGCAGAACCGTCATGTGCGGATAAAGCGCGTAGTTTTGGAACACCAAGCCGATGCCACGCTTTTCCGGGGGCATGTTGGTCACATCTTCGTCGTCAAAATAGATTTTGCCGTCCGTGACCGGTAGGATGCCCGCCAGCATGTTGAGGATGGTAGACTTGCCACAGCCCGACGGGCCGAGCAGGGAAATCAGCTCGCCATGCTCCAGCGTGGCGGAAAAATCCGATACAGCCGTGACATCGCTGAATTTCTTGGTCAGATGCTCGAGAGTTACTCGCATGCGCGTCGCCCCTTTATTTAAGGTTTATCCTTTGTTTCCTCAGCGGAGGATCTCCGTCAGAACCCTGCCGTCCACATCCGGCATATCAAAACCGAGCATGCGCGCCATGGTGGGCGCCTCATCGACGATGCAGGCGCGTTTTACCACCGCGCCCGTCTTGACGGCGGGACCGGCGCAGAAAAATGTGGTGCGATGGTCAAGGGTGGGCAGGCCCCCGTGCGAGGCCATAGCGGTCTTATAATCGCCCGGGTGGGCGTCCATGTAAAGCGGGTCGGCGGGCGCAAAATTGAACGCCACCGGCGGATCGCACTCCACAATGAAGGAGAACGGGCCGTCCAGATGGTACTTCTCGCGCGCCTCCTGCTTGGTAAATACGTGTTTGAGATCGTATTTGCCGCTTTCACGTGCCTCGAGAAGCACGCGGTAGATGCGCTCAAGCAACGCCTCGTCCTGCGGGTCGCGCGCCTCAATCCAACCGGAGATGCCAGTGGAGTGGCAGTAGGCGTCCCAGTTGCCCAGCGTGCCGTCGGGGTTTATATTCTGCAGCCCGGCCTCCTGCAAAACGCGGTTGAAGTTCAGCACGCGCTTTACATCCGTTTGGCCGTGGTCGCCCATAATGACAAAATTCGTATTTTCAAAATCGCCATAGCGACGGATAGACTCCATCAAAACGCCCAGTTCGCAATCGTGCTTTTTGAGCTGTTCACGGGCAAAATCCGTATCTACGCCAAGATCGTGGCGGATGCTGTCCAGGTCGCACATTTTTACGAACATCACGTCCGGCTGCTGATAATCGCGGATGATCTCCGGCGCGACGGCGTTGGTAAACATATCCAGGCTGCCGTTGATGGGCTTGTTCAGCCCGCGCAGCAGGTGCCCGTATTTCCAGAAATAGCGGTCGAGCAGCTCCGGGGTGGAGCAGCCCTCGTAATACTGCCGTGGATTGTTGCCATGGTAGCCCATGGGCACGATCATCGGCAGGTTATAATCCACATCAGCGCCGGCGCTCACCGGCCAGTTGATCAGGCAGGTCTTATACCCCTGCTCCTTGGCGTATTCGGCAAAGAACTTCTTTTTGACCATATCGCGCCGCGTGAACCACGGCACGGGATGCACGCCGGCCTTGACCATTTCGTTGTGGGAAATGCCATGGCGGTCGGGATAGCAGCCGGTCATAATGGAGACATGGCAGGGATAGGTAAAGGACGGATAGACCGGCAGCATCTCCTCTACCAGCGATCCGCGCTCCAACAGGGAGCCAAAATTGGGCAGCGTGCGCATATATGCGACGTCGATTTCGCACAGCGCATCAATCATGAACACAAATAATTTATTTTTCATGATCCCTCCAACAGTGCATAAAAGGGTAAGGCCACTTAAACAGAGGATTGACGGGAAATCCCGTCAATCCTCGCAATGATAAGGCGTTTAGCCCTGCATCGCCGCATTAGAGGTAGCAACGCAGTTGGCCAGCGCATCTTCCACGCTCATGCCGCCAGCGACCATGGTCGCAGCTTCTTCGAGCGCCTCGCGCACAGCGTAGGAGCCGGAAATGGTCGGCAGCGCGCCTGCAGCGTCAAGGTTGGCCTGCACGGCCGCCAGAGACGCAGGCATTTCAGCGGCGAACTCCTGATAGACCTCGCTCTGCTCCTGGGTGGTGCCATAGGGAGAAATAGCATTCATGGCAATAGCCCACTGAGCGTTGTTGTCGGGCTGGAGGAAGAACTTCACAAACTCATAGGCGCCGCGGTTGGCTTCTTCGCCCTGATTAAAGACGATGGGGCCGCGGTTCCAGCTCGGATACCAGGCAGTGGTGATGGTGTTGGGCAGCGGGGCCACGTCGTACTCAAATCCATCGGGCACGATGTAGGGCACGCCCGCGCAGGAACCGGAGTAGGAAGCGACCAGCTTGGCGTTGAAATCGTCAGACCAGTAGTCGCCGGTGGGACGCAGGCCAAAGTAGCCGGCCTGCACGTTGTCGCCAAACCACTGCAGCCACTCGCGGGTAGACTCGGTGTCAAAGAGCACGCACTTGTTCTCCATGTCGATATACTCGTTGCCGGACTGCATGATGAGCATGGTCATCAGGTCGGTCAAAGAGTCAGCGGCAAAGCCGGGAATGCCGTAGGTCTCATAGATGGCCTTAGCCTGCTCGGCCAGTTCTTCCCAAGTGGTGGGAGCGGAGAAGCCCATTTCGTCGTAGATGGTCTTGTTGTAGAAGAAGATCGGGCCGGTGGTGACGGCCGGGAGGGCATACATGCCGCCGTCGATGAAGCCGACGGTCTCCGCCTTGATGGCCTCGGGCAGGGAATCATAGATCTCCTTCATCTCGGGATCCTCGTTGATATACTGGCTCATGTCCACAACCAGGTCGCCCTCGATGTAGTCCGCGGCGGTGGAGGCATAGTTGAAGATGATGTTCGGCCCAACGCCATTGGCTACGGCGTTGTACACGGTGTCCTCAAATCCGGAATAGGCCTGGGACTGCACGATGACTTCGTACTGATCCTGACTCTCATTGAAGGCATCGGCAAAGCCCTGCAAGGCAACCTGCTGATCGTCGGTAAAAGTATGCCAGATCGTGATCTCAATCGGGTTCGCGGTCTCGGCCATGGCTACGCCGCAGATCATGAAAATGACCGCCAGCAGAGCCGCCAACATGGAACGGAATTTCATCTTTGGTTCCCTCCTGCGTTTTTTTGTAGTTGTCTAGCAAAAGCGCATCTTCGCGCAATTACCCATTACAAACACACCCGATAATTGTATTTTAGCGCGCAATGACACAAAAGTACACAGTCTTTGAAGTTTTTTGGGTAAAGTGTCTGTTATGCAGGTGGCAGGTCCTCTGGCCTGCGGTTGTATTTCGGGCCTAAGGCCGAGTATTGGCGGGCAATCCAGCGGCAGATGCCATCCAGCCCCGGGTAGAGCATGCGTTCGGAAATGTTGATATAATCCAGCTTATCGCGGATTTCCAGCTTAACCTCGCTCGGAATGATGATTTTATAGTAATCAATCTCCTGCTGCTCGAGTATGTCGGACAAAAGCACTTTCGGGTCGCTGACCACGGAAAACAGGGCGTACTGGTTGGCGATGCGGTCGAGCATGGAAGCCGGCTCAAAAAACATGGCGAAGGGTTCTTCGGACATAGCCTGCATATCGTCAAAATCGTGCATTTCATCTTCCAACATGCCGATGGAGAATATGTTGCTGTTGGTATCCTCCAAACGCTTGCGCAAACGCTCGGGCAGGCGTTTTTTTACTTCCGTGGCGTCGATGCACCAAATCGCGCCGTCACGGTCGTAGGCATCGGTATCCTCGGTGGCAAAGTGCGCGGCCACCAGCGGCGAATACGACCAGTCCAGAAGCCGCGTGGGCAGCCCATAGTGTTGCGCCACGGGCAAAAGCTGCCAGAAGCCGGAATACTGGGCAAGGTCGGCATAGCCGTATTTGCGGAAACTGCGGAACACGGCCTGCTCCAGCTTGAGATTGTGCCCGCACACGCGGTTGAGCGATGGCACCAGCCGCCAATCCTTGTCCGCCGCGCCGCGATAGATTCTGTTGGCGCGGTAGCGCATGATTTTGTCATCCCAAACGTCGTCAAAGACGGCCTTTTGCAGATCTTCCCAGTTTTGGATGACGATTTCCAGCATGACTTCCTCCGCACTTCAACTTAGCACTTTAGACATTCCTATGACATATTCGACGTGCAATCGTAAAATTCCTGCCACTTTTTGCCGGCGACACAAAGATTTTCCATATCCATCTTGCAATCGTGCCGAGCGTTTACTATAATAAGGCATGGAACGTTCTGCAATAATGGAGGGTATTTTATTATGGATGCAAAAAAGATCGTTCGCAAAGCTCTGGAAAACAAGCTGGTCGTCCCCGCGTTCAACATCCCCCATCTGCCGATGTTAAAACCCATCGCGCAGGCAGTGCTGGATGAAAACTCCGTGGCCATGATTCAGGTAGCCCGGCTGGAGTGGGAAAAATTTGAATCCGAAAGCCTGGAGCGCGTCGCGGAGGAGTACGCCAAGTATGCCAAGGAAGGCCATACGCTTTTGCACCTTGACCATGTGCCCGTCATTGACGAGGATCATCTCGAGGTGGATTACCTGCCCATCATTCAGCGCGCGATCAAGGCGGGCTATCAGTCCGTAATGGTGGACGCCTCGCGTCTGTCACTGGAGGGCAACATCGCCGCCACCAAGTCCGTGGCCGATATCGCTCACGCCGCCGGCATCCCCGTGGAAGCCGAACTGGGCGCGGTCATGGGACACGAAACCGAACAGGCCGCCATCCCCTACGAAGAAATCTTTGAAAAGAAGATGGGCTTCACCACCGTGGAAGACGCCACCAAGTTTGTCCGCGAAAGCGACTGCGACTGGCTGAGCGTGGCCGTGGGCAGCGTGCATGGCGCCATCGCCGCCAATCTTCTGGACAAGAAAAAGCCCGCCGCAAAGCTGGATATCGAACGCATCGCCGAGCTGGAAAAGGCGCTGGATATCCCGCTGGTACTGCACGGGGGCAGCGGCATTGAAAACGACTACATCCTCAAGGGCATTCAGGCCGGTATTGCCAAAATCAATGTCGGCACCGAGCTGCGCCAGCCCTACGAGCGCGCCATGCGTGAAAAGAACGACGTGGAGTATGCCCGCGAATGTGTCTACAAGCGCTGCCGCGAACTGATCCGCGATTTCCTGCACACTGCCGGTGACGCCGAAATTCTGGCCAAGTAAGCCTTTTCCGGGGCTTCGGGAGATTCCCGAAGCCCTTTTGCGGCATTTTTTTACGCCGCGTACTGGAAAATTCACAGAAGATGTGGTAGAATATTTTCATATGTGCGAAGGGGAGGAACATTTACGAATCGTTTGCAGGGATTTCTCTCCGCGATGGAGGCGCGCGGCGTATCCGCGGCGCTGATCCACCGGCCGGAGAACATGCGCTATCTGACCAGCTTTACGGGCGAAGGTTGCCTGTTCGTCTCCCCTGAAACACAGGCCATTCTTACGGATTTCCGCTATGTGGAACAGCTTTCCCGTCAAGCCCCCTTTGTGGAGTGCGTGCGCACGCGCATGGGTAAGAGCGTGGAAACGCTCGTAGGCGAACTGGCCGAGCGCTCCCATTGCGCGGCATTGGCCGTTGAAACGGATTATCTCTGTTACGACGACTATGCGGCTCTGCAGGCGGCGCTGGGTGATATCCGCCTGGTTCCGCTGGCTGGTCTTCCCGAGAGCATGCGGCTTTGCAAGGACGAAAGCGAGATTTCTTCCATTTGCCGCGCCGCGGATATTGCCTGCCGCGCTTTTGACGCGCTGCTGGGCATGATCCATCCCGGCATGACCGAGCGGGAAGTCGCCATCGCGCTGAACTATGAAATGTTGCGCCTGGGCAGCGAAGGCGAGGCTTTTGACACCATCGCCTGCGCGGGCCTGAACGGTTCGCTCCCCCACGCGGTTCCTGGCGAACACGTTTTGGAAAACGGCGAGCTTTTGACGCTGGATTTCGGCGCTACCTGCGACGGCTACCGCTCTGATCTGACGCGCACGGTGGGCATCGGCAAAATTTCCACAGAGCTTCGCGCCCTTTACCAAACCGTGTTGGACGCGCAGCTTCTGGCGCTTGACGCCATCCGCCCCGGCGCGGTGTGCGAAGAAATCGACGCGCTGGCGCGAAACTACATCGAGGCGCGTTATCCCGGCACGTTCGGCCATGCGCTCGGCCACGGCGTCGGCCTGTATATCCACGAACAGCCCCGGCTCGGCAAGGGGGACAAGACCGTTTTACAGCCCGGTCACGTCGTCACCGTTGAGCCCGGCATATATATCTCGGGTCTCGGCGGCTGCCGGATCGAGGACATGGCGATCCTGACTTCGGACGGGTTCATCAACCCCATTGCCGCGCCGAAGCAGCTGATCGAGCTGTAAAAATTCCTTACATTCTATTTGAGGAGGCACATTCCCCATGATCAACGCAAGCGACTTCCGAAACGGCGTCACCATTGAGATGGACAACGGCATTTGGACCGTCGTCAGTTTTCTGCACGTCAAGCCCGGCAAGGGCGCGGCGTTCGTGCGCACGAAGCTGAAGAACATCGTCACCGGCGCCGTCATCGAGCGCACGTTCAACCCCACCGACAAGATGGCCAAAGCGCACATCGAGACCAAGGAGATGCAGTATCTCTACAACGATGGGGATTTGTACTACTTCATGGATCTGGATACCTATGACCAGCTTCCGCTGACGCACGACCAGGTTGCCGACGCCATCCCCTTTGTCAAGGAAAACACCAACGTCACCGTGCGTTTCTTCAAGGGCGCGCCCTTCAGCGTCGAAGCCCCGAACTTCGTGGAGCTGGAAGTGACCGCCACCGAACCCGGCTTCAAGGGCGATACGGCTTCCAACACCACCAAGCCCGCCACGGTCGAAACCGGCTTTACCCTGCAGGTGCCGCTGTTCATTGAAATCGGCGATAAGCTCAAGATCGACACCCGCAACGGCGGTGAATACCTCGGCCGCGCATAAGCTGGTCCCAAACCGCACAATATGTTCAGGGCGGCACGCTTTGCCGCCCAATTTTCTGCATTCTGTTTTGAAATCTGCCCCTGTGGGCGGGAGGTGAAGGCATGACGAAGCTGAGTGAGCAGATCGGCTATATCCGGGGCATCATCGGCAGCATGGAACTTGCGCCGGATTCCCCCAATGCCAAGCTCTTAACGGCTCTGGCAGACATTCTGGAGGGCTTCGCGGGCGAAATCGGCGATTTGCGCGATGACTTGACGGAGCTGAACGACTTTGTCGAAAGCCTCGACGAAGATCTTGAGGATCTCGAGGCCGCGTTTGACGGCGACGAGCGCGACCCTGACTTTGCCGGGGAGGACGAAGAATACGAGGATGAGGACGACGGGGAGTATGACGGCCACTTCGCCTCTGAAAGCGGCCTGCGGGTCATTTCCTCCGGCGCGGAAAACAGCGGCAGCAAGCCGCTGGCGGGCAGCATTTGCACCGAATGTGGCAAGGTGTTTTTTGTGCCCCTTGATGAGATCAAGGAAGAAAATGAACTGTATACCTGTCCCCACTGCCACAAGCCGGTGGATTTTACGCCGCTCGGCCCGGACAATGCCCCCATCGCCAAACCCTATCGTGAATAGCTGTCTTTGACAGGCGGCGCCTAAATGCCGTCGTTTCAATAAAGAATGGCCGGAAATCGAACGATTTCCGGCTTTGCTTTATTCTACCTTTATCGCGCCCTTCAGTCCAGCGCGCGCAGGGCATCGACCAGGGCGGTCTTTTTCTCGGTCTTTGCGTCCTTCGTTTTGATGACCCGGCCGGGAACGCCCGCCACCACGGCGTTTTCCGGCACATCGGAAACCACCACGCTGCCAGCGGCAATCACCGCGCCCTTGCCGATATGCACGCCCTCAAGCACCACGGCGTTCGCTCCGATGAGCACGTCGTCTTCGACGACAACCGGCGTGGCGCTGGCCGGTTCCACAACGCCCGCGAGCACCGCGCCCGCGCCCACATGGCAGCGCGCGCCTACCATGGCGCGGCCGCCGAGCACCGCGCCCATATCAATCATTGTGTCCTCGCCCACCACCGCGCCAATGTTGATGATCGCGCCCATCATGATCACGGCGCGGTCGCCAATCTCTACGCGGTCGCGGATCAAAGCGCCCGGCTCAATGCGGGCATTGATGTTTTTCACATCCAGAAGCGGCACGGCGCTGTTGCGCCGGTCAGCCTCAACCACCACATCCTCAATGGCGCCGGCGTTCTTCTCCAGCGCGGCTTTAACGTCGGCCCACTCGCCGAAGATCACCTGATCGCCCGCGCCGAACACGCGGCATCCGGGAAATTCCAGCCCCGGCGCAGCTTTTACATAGGCCTTCACCGGCGTAGTCTTCTTGGCATCGTGTATAAAGCGGATGATCTCCTCCGCGTTCATGGTCATTCCTCCTTCCGGGTCATCAGGGCCGCGCCGCGCAAGCCAGGGATAAAAGAGCATGGCGGCTTCTCAGCCGAATTGGATGATATTGCCTCAAATTTCATTTAACCCCAGCACGTCGTCTACGCTATACAGCCCCGGCGCATGGCCAACGGCAAAGTCCAGCGCCAACACCGCGCCGGCGGCGAAGATGCGGCGGCTGGCTGCGCTGTGCCGGAACTCCAGGGTTTCATCTTCTCCGAAGAACAGCGCCCGGTGTTCGCCGGCCACGGTACCCCCGCGCACGGCATGCACGCCAATCTCCTTCCCCCGTGCGCCGGGCAACCCTTCGCGGCCATAGACGTGCGCGTAAGCGTCCTCAGGGTCGATGGCCTTCAAAAGCGCCTTGGCCGTGCCGCTGGGTGCGTCTGCTTTGCGGTTGTGGTGCGTCTCTACGATTTCCGCGTCAAAGCCGCAGCGCAGGAGCAGCGGCCCTGCCTGGCGGAGCGTCTTGCGCAGCACCGCCACGCCGAGGGAGAAGTTGGCGTCGTATACCACCGGTATGTGCTCGGACGCCGCACGGATGCGCTCCACCTGCGCCGCCGACAGGCCGGTGGTGCCGATCACGGCCGCCGCACCCGTCTGCGTAGCGTGCAGCAGGGTATATTCCAGATTGCCGGGGTAGGAAAAATCAATCAGGGCGTCCGGCTTGCCGGGCACGTCCGCAGGGTTTTCAAAGAGCCCGGGCGCTACCACGCCGAGGAGTTCGACATCTTCACGCGGGGCGAGCAGTTCCTCAATCATCTTTCCCATCCGGCCATGGCCCACCAGGATCAGTTTCATGCTTCCTCCAGAACGCGCAGGGCCTTTTCAAGCGCCTCGCGGTTTTTGTCCTCCATCTCGCACAGGGGCAGGCGGCAAGGGCCGGCCTCCATGCCCAGCATGTTCATGGCCTCCTTGACCGGGATGGGGTTCACCTCAATGAACAGGGCGTTGATAAGTTCCAGATATTTCAATTGCAGTTCCAGCGCCCGCTTCCCATCACCGGCGCGGTAGGAAGAAACGATCTCGTGTGTCTGGCGCGGGCAGATGTTGGCCAGCACGCTGATCACGCCCACGCCGCCCAGGGAAAGGATGGGCACGATCATATCGTCGTTGCCGGAGAGCATGACGAATTCATCGTTGAGGAGACGGGCGATCTTCGCCGCGTAGGAAATGCTGCCGCTGGCCTCCTTGATGCCGCGCACATTGGGCAGCTTGGCAAGCGCTTCCACGCACTCCACGGACAGGGCGCAGCCCGTGCGTCCGGGCACGTTGTAGAGAATGATGGGCAGGTTGACGGCTTCGGCAACGGTGGCGAAGTGGCGGTACATGCCCTTTTGATTGGCCTTGTTGTAATAAGGCGTAATGAGCAAAAGCCCGTCCACGCCCAAATCGCGGAACTTGCGGCTCTTGGAAAGCGACGTTTCCGTGCAATTCGAGCCGCCGCCGGCGATGACGGGGATGCGGCCGCCAATCGCGTCCACGCAGCAGCGCACGATGGCCGCGTCCTCAGCGGCGTCGGTGGTGCTCGATTCGCCGGTCGTGCCCAGCACTACCAAGCCATCCGTGCCGTTTTCCACGTGCCAGTGGCACAGCTGTTTCAGCTTTTCAAAATTGATGCTTCCATCCGGGTAAAAAGGCGTTACCAGCGCCACATAGCTGCCTTCAAACATGCCGGCACCTCCAACTGCGTCGTTTCCGACATCATAGCAGACGCGGGGATGTTTTGCAAGTTTTGGTTGGTTTCCACTATTTTGTCCCTGCACAAACTACAACTGTCCGCAAAAATAAGCTTGAAAATTGTATTTTTTCCACTGCCGACAAGCGGATTTAATGTTGACATGGTAGAATCGTAGTATGGAAAATTATGGGGGAAATATCATGCTGGAAACCATCCGCCGCCACCGGCAAAGCCTGCACCGCATTCCGGAGCTGGGTTTTGACCTTCCCCGGACGCGAGCCTACGTGCTTTCGCAGCTTTCCGGCCTGAACGCGCGGGTGGAAACCGTGGCGAAAAGCGGGGTATTGGCCTTTTTCGACGCCGGCAAGGAGGAGACGACTGCCTTCCGCTGCGATATGGACGCGCTGCCCATTCAGGAGCCAGAGGGCTGTCCATTTGCCTCCGAACATCCCGGGCGCATGCACGCCTGCGGCCACGACGCGCATATGGCGGTGATGCTGACGATGTGCGGCTGGCTTTCGGGGCACATCCGTGATCTTCCCTGCAACGCGCTGGTTATCTTCCAGCCTGCCGAAGAGAGCGAAGGCGGCGCGCGCCTGGTGGTGGAAAGCGGGGCGCTGGAAAAGTACCGCGTAGCCCGCATCTTCGCCATGCACGTGCAGCCCGGCCTGCCCGAAGGCATGCTCGCCTCGCGGCCCGGCGCGTTTATGGCCACCTCTTCGGAAGTGCACATCCGCTTGCGCGGCAAATCCGCCCATGCCGCCCGCGCCCACGAGGGGCGGGACGCCATGCTCGCCGGCGCTCAGGCCGTGCGCGCCGTATACGATTTTGACCTTTCCCTGCCCACGGGAATGCCGCGGCTGATTCGCCTTTGCGCCTTCCACGCCGGCAATTCCACCAATATCGTGCCCGACCAGGCCGCTATTGACGGCACGGCCCGCGCTTTCAGCCGCGAGGATCACGCGAAAATCAAGGCGGGGATCATCCATGCTGTGCGCGCCGCCTGCCTCCCTTATGGGGTGGAAGCGGATGTGGAATTCAGCACAGGCTATCCGCCCACGGTGAACGACAGCGCGTTGTTTGCGCGCTTCCGCGAGGCGGCGGCGGGTCTGGATTTCCAGCTCCTGCCCGAGCCAGATTTGACCACGGAAGACTTTGCCTTTTATCTCGAGCGCGTGTCGGGCGTGATGTTCTATCTGGGCACCGGCACAAAAGAACCCCTTCACTCTCCCCTGTTCACGCTGGATGAGCGCGCCCTGCTGACCGGCTTTGAGGCCTTCCGGCGCCTCGCCATGTTTTCCGACTGGAAAGGAGATACCATCGCATGACGCTTTACGGACGCAGCTTTCTTACGCTTCTCGATTTTACGCCCGACGAGATTCGCTATCTGCTTGACCTTGCCAAGCGCCTGAAGCGCGAAAAGCACCTGCGCATCGGCCACCGGCATCTGATGGGCCGCAACATCGTATTGTTGTTTGAAAAGACGTCTACGCGCACGCGCTGCGCCTTTGAAGTAGCGGGCCGTGATTTGGGCATGGGCGTGACCTTCCTTGACCCTGCCAGCTCGCAGATGGGCAAAAAAGAAAGCCTGGAAGATACCGCGCGCGTGCTCGGCCGCATGTACGACGGTATCGAATACCGGGGATTCAGCCAAAATACAGTGGAACTGCTGGCGAAATACTCCGGCGTGCCGGTGTGGAATGGCCTGACCGACCAGTTTCACCCCACGCAGATGCTGGCCGACCTGCTCACCATCGAGGAGCACCTGGGCCGCCTGACCGGCGTGCGCGTGACATTCATGGGCGACGCGCGCAACAACGTCGCCAATTCCCTGATGATCGCCTGCGCCAAAATGGGCATGCACTTCACCGCCTGCGCGCCGGAAAAGCTCTTCCCGGCGGAAGACCTGGTGAAAAAGGCGCGGGAAATTGCCGAAAACACCGGCGGCAGCGTGACGCTGACTTCCAGTGTGGCGGAGGGCACGCAAAGCGCGGATGTGCTCTATACCGACATCTGGGTTTCCATGGGCGAACCGGAGTCTGTCTGGAAAGAGCGCATCGACCTGTTGCTGCCCTACCAGGTCAACGAGGCCGCCTTTGCAAATGCCGCCGAGGGCGCGATCTTCATGCACTGCCTGCCCTCTTACCACGATCTCAAGACCGAAGTGGGCCGCGAGATCCACGAAAAATTCGGCCTGACGGAGATGGAAGTGACAAACGCCGTATTTGAAGGCGAGCGCTCCGTGGTCTTTGACGAGGCCGAAAACCGCCTGCACACCATCAAGGCCGTCATTCTGGCGACGCTCTCCAAACAATAACAGGAGGACACCATGAATTTCTATACTGAACCGCTGGACGATCTGCGAAAGCACTTTGGCACCGACGCACAAAAGGGGCTCAACGAGGCGCAGCTCGACCAGGCGCGCGCCAAGTATGGTAAAAACGTCCTGCGTGAGCAAAAGAAGCCCTCGCTTCTGGCGCGCTTCCTCTCCCAGTTCAAGGATACGATGATTATCATCCTCATCATCGCCGCCATCATCTCTTTCTTTGTGGCCGCGCAGAGCGGGGAGGCGCGGGAATTCCTTGAACCGGCGCTGATTTTGGCCATCGTCATCCTCAACGCCATCATGGGCATGTTGCAGGAGAGCAAGGCGGAAAAGGCGATGGAGGCGCTCAAAAGCATGTCCGCCCCGCACGCGCGCGTGGTGCGCAACGGCCGCGAAGCCGTGATCGACGCAAGCGAGCTGGTGCCTGGCGATGTAATCCTGGTCGAAGCGGGCGATTTCGTGCCTGCGGACGCGCGCCTGATCGAATCGGCCAGCCTGAAAAGCGAGGAATCGGCGCTCACCGGCGAATCCGTGCCCGTCGAAAAAAACGCCCAGGCCACCGTCGAGGAAAACGCGCCGCTGGGCGACCGCGTAAACATGCTCTATTCCGGCTGCTCGGTGACCTATGGGCGCGGCCGCGCCATCGTCACCGCCACCGGCATGGACACCGAGATGGGCCGCATCGCCGGCCTTCTGGAAAGCGCCGACGATACGCAGACGCCCCTTCAGCACAAGCTGGCCCGCCTGGGCAAGCTGTTGGGCATCGTGGCCATCGCCGCCTGCGCGGTAATCTTCGTCATCGGCCTGCTCAACAAGATCCCAGTGCTGGAAATCTTTATGACCAGCGTCTCCCTGGCGGTTTCGGCCATTCCCGAGGGCTTGCCCGCCATCGTCACGGTGGTGCTCTCCATCGGCATACAACGCATGGCCAGGAAAAACGCCATCATCCGCCGCCTGCCCGCCGTGGAAACACTGGGTAGCGCCTCCATCATCTGCTCGGACAAAACCGGTACGCTCACCCAGAACCGCATGACCCTCACCCGCGCCTATGCCGTTGGAGGCAGGGGGATCGAGGAACTCACGCCCAACTGTTCAAACGAGGTGCGCCGCCTGCTTTCCTATGCCACGCTCTGCTGCGATGCCAGCATTGAAATGGAAAACGGCAAGGAAAAGCATATCGGCGACCCCACAGAGACGGCCATCGTCGCCGCCGCGGCCAAAAACGGCATCACCAAGGCCGCGCTCAACCGCAAATATCCGCGCCTTGCCGAAATCCCCTTCGACTCTGACCGCAAGCTGATGACCACCGTACACAAGATCGACGGCCAGCTCTACGCCATCGTCAAGGGCGCGTTTGACGTCATTGAGGAACGCTGCGTGCCGGGTGGGTGCCCCCAGGAGGCGGACGATATTGTCAACGACATGAGCCAGCAAGCCCTGCGCGTACTGGCCGTGGCCACAAAAAAGCTCGACCGCGTACCCGAAAACCCAACCTCTGAGGCGTTGGAAACAGGGCTTACGCTGATCGGCCTGGTGGGCATGATTGACCCGCCGCGGCCAGAGGTGCGCGAAGCGGTGAAGATCTGCCGCCAGGCTGGCATCACCCCGGTGATGATTACCGGCGACCATGTGGTCACCGCCGCCGCCATCTCCCGCGAGCTAGGCATCCTTGTGGAGGGCAACGAGGCCATGACCGGCGTGGAGCTTGCCAGCCTTTCCGATGAAGAACTGGCCGCCCGCGTGCGCAATATCTCCGTATACGCCCGCGTGTCGCCGGAGGACAAAATCCGCATCGTGCGCGCCTGGCAGAGCCAGGGCGAAATCGTCTCCATGACCGGCGACGGCGTCAACGATGCCCCCGCCCTCAAGGCCGCCGACATCGGCTGCGCCATGGGCATTACCGGCACGGACGTGGCCAAGGGCGCCGCGGACATGACGCTTACCGACGATAACTTTACCACTATCGTGGACGCCGTGCGCGAGGGTCGCGGCATCTACGACAACATCAAAAAAGTGGTCGGCTTCCTGCTGGGCACAAACATCGGCGAAATCATCTGCGTATTTGTGGCGATGTTGCTCTGGCACCGCACGCCGTTGCTTTCGATGCAGCTTTTGCTCATCAACCTGGCCACCGACAGTCTGCCCGCCATTGCCCTGGGCATGGAGCCAGTGGAGCGGGACGTAATGGAACACAAGCCCCGTCCCCGCAGCGAGAGCCTGTTTGCCAATGGGTACGGCCTGCAAATCGCTTTGCAGGGGTTGATGTTCGGCCTTTTGACGCTGATTGCCTACTGGCTGGGCGAACATCAGACCGGCCGGATCGAGGGCGGCCAGACAATGGCCTTCATGGTGCTGGCGCTTTCGCAAGTGGTGCAGGCGTTCAACATGCGCTCTACCCACTCGCTGTTTAAAATCGGCCCCTTCAGCAACAGCAAGCTTAACTGGGCGGCGTTGGCTTCCACGGCGTTGGTCGCGCTGGTGACGTTTGTGCCGCCGGTACGCTCGGCCTTTGGGCTGATCGTGTTGCCCGGCAGCCTGTATATCTGGGCGTTGGTGCTGATCCTCTGTCCCCTGCTGGTAATGGAGGCAGCCAAGGCGCTGGACTTCATCAAGCACCGCCATTGATGCAAACGCCCCGGCGCGCCCGCCGGGAACGATTGAAAGCGCGAAAGGGCTTCGGCCCTCTCGCGCTCTCCGGGATTTGACAGTCTGACGCCCCGGCCCGCCGGGGCGTTGTTTCAAAACAAGGAGGATTTTTTACCGATGACTGAACGCAAGGACATACCGCTGGCATACCGTTGGCAGTTGGAAGACATTTACCAGACGGAAGCGGAATGGGAAGGCGCGCTGCACGCGGCGGAAAAACAAGCCGCCGATTTTGCGCGCTTCGAAGGCAAATTGGGCGATCCGGAAACGCTTTTGGAGGCACTCAAACACTTTGCCTCCATGCGTGAAATCGCCGCCACTGTGTTTGCCTATGCGCGCATGCGCCGCGACGAGGACAACCGCGTTTCCGCAAACCAAGCCCTGACCGCCCGGGCGCAAGCGCTGCTTACAAAGGTGGAAACGGCGGCGAGCTTCCTGATGCCGGAGCTGCTTTCCCTTCCGGCGGAATATCTTGCCGACGTGTGTGAAAAACCGGCGTTTTCCGAGTTTGCCGTGACGCTGCGCGAGGTGGAACGCCAGAGGCCGCACACGCTTTCCAAGGCCGAGGAGCGCATCGTGGCCATGGCCGGCGAAATGGCCGCCGCACCAGACACGATTTACACCATGCTTGCCGACGCGGACATGAAATTCCCCGTCATCCACGATGAAAACGGCAAGGATGTGCGCATCACCCACGCCAACTACATCCCCCTGATGATGAACCGCAATCGCGGCGTGCGCAACGCGGCGTTCACCGGCCTGTACGAAACCTACAAATCCTTTTCTTCCACCATCCCGGCGCTTTACGACGCCTCGGTGCGCGCCGACATCTTTTCCGCCCGCACCGCCAGGCACAAAAGCGCCCTGGACGCCGCCCTGTTCCCGGATCAGGTGCCCGTGAGCGTGTACGACAACCTCGTCTCCTCCGTGCGGCGGCATATTCCCGCCCTGGCGCGCTTTGTCAAGCGCAACGGTGAATTGATCGGCGTAGACAACATGCGCATGATCGACCTGTACGTGCCCGCCGTAGAGGGGTTTGACATCAAGCTGCCCTTTGATGAAGCCTACGACCTGGTGGTGGACGCGCTTTCCGTGCTGGGCGAGGACTATCAGGCTATTTTGCGCCAGGCCCGCGAGGAACGCTGGATCGACGTTTATGAAAACGAGGGCAAGTCCGCGGGCGCATATTCGTGGGGCACCTATGGCACGCATCCCTATGTGCTGCTCAACTACAAGGAAAACCTCGATTCCGTGCTCACCATCGCGCATGAAATGGGCCATTCGGTGCACACCTATTTGAGCAATAGGCATCAGCCCTATCTGGACGCGGAGTATTCGCTGTTTGTGGCCGAAGTCGCCTCCACGACCAACGAAATCCTCGTTTTGCGCGCCCTGATGGAGCGCTATAAAAACGATCCGCAGGCGCAGGCGTTCCTCACCTGGCATCTGCTGGACGGCTTCCGGGGCACGGTGTTCCGCCAGACCATGTTCGCCGAGTTCGAGCGCGAGGCGCACGCCATGGCAGAACGCGGCGAGGCCCTGACCGCCGAAAGCCTCAACGCGGTCTACGCCTCCCTCAACGCCGCCTATTATCCGCAGGTCAGGCAGGACGCGCTGATCGCCTATGAGTGGATGCGCATTCCCCACTTCTACAACGCCTTCTACGTCTACAAATATGCCACCGGCTTTTCGGCGGCCATGGCGCTTTCCGAAGGCATCCGCAAAGAGGGCGCGCCGGCTGTCGAACGCTACAAAAAGTTTCTCTCCCTGGGCAGCAGCGTGCCGCCCATTGAGGCGCTGCGCGTAGCGGGCGTGGATATGGAAAGCCCCGCCGCCGTGGAAAGCGCCCTGAACGCCTTCGACGCGCTAGTGGAGGAATACGAGCGCCTGACAAAATAGCATTTTACAGGTTTGCCCCGGCCATCGCCGGGGCTTTTTGCGCTTTTCTACACTGTACTTGACATGTGGCGGCTTTAGCGATATAATTTAGTCAAATATCAGACTATCTAATATCGTATTAAATATGCAGAGGTGTATGGCATGGACTGGGAGGAAGTGCGCGCATATGTCAATCAATATTGCAGGCTGCGGGATTTGCAGTTCGCCGCCTATGAGATGTACGCGCGCAGCCACGGCCTGACCGCAAAGGAGCTTTTCGTGCTGGATTTGATCTGGTTTGCGCCGGAGGGCTGTATGCAGGCGGAGATCTGCGAACGCCTGTCCGCAACAAAGCAGACCGTCAGCGCCATCATCAAAAAGTTTCTAAAAAAAGGCTATGTCACTTTGAGCGAATCTGCGACAGATCGCCGCAGCAAAATTATCCGCCTTACGGATGCGGGACGCGAATATGTGGAAAAAATCATCCCTCCCGCCGCCGACGCGGAAATCGCGGCCATGGCGGAGCTGCCCGGGGAGGATATCGCCGAACTGGTGCGGCTGACCACGCGCTTTTCGCAGGGCATGCGTAGAAGATTTCAGGAAGCGCAGGAGGTGCAATCATGATTATCAACACCGGCGGGCGCACGGATACCGTGCAATACTATACCGACTGGCTTTTGCGGCGCTTTGCAGAGGGGTATGTGCTTTCGCGCAATCCCCTGTTTCCCAACAAGGTAATGCGCTACGAGTTGACGCCGGATAAGGTGGACTGCGTGGTGTTCTGCTCGAAAAACTACCGCCCCATCCTGCCGCAGCTGCACGAAATCACCGGGCGCTTTCCCACCTACTTCCACTACACCATCACTGCCTATGGCAAGGACGTGGAACCGGGCGTCCCCTCCATTGCCGAAAGCATGGAAACGCTCAAGGAGCTTTCCAAACTGGTGGGAAAGCAGCGCCTTGCCTGGCGCTACGACCCGGTTTTGCTGACGCGCAAATACACGATTGAGCGCCACTTGGAAACCTTCGAGCGCATGGCCTCCGCGCTCTCTCCCTACGTAGACCGCTGCATCTTCAGCTTTGTGGAAATGTATAGAAAGCTGGAGGCCAATATGCCGGAAATCATTCCCATGTCCGATTGGGATATGGACGCGCTGGCGCGGGGATTGGGCGCGATCGCGGGCAAATACGGCCTGCACATCCAAACCTGCGGCACAAACGGGGATTTCACCCGCTACGGCATCCATGCCTCCGGCTGCATGACGCTGGATATACTTGGCAAAGCCAACAGCCTTTCCTTCCGGGATTTGAAACACCGGGGAATGCGGCAGGGCTGCCACTGCATCGAAAGCCGGGATATCGGGGCCTACGATACCTGCATGAACGGCTGCAAATACTGTTATGCGAACAAGAATCCCCGCAAGGCGTTTGAGAATTATCAGTACCATGACCCCACTTCTCCCCTGCTATTGGGACATCTGCGGCCGGAGGATACCGTTGTGCAGGGCGTGCAGAAATCGTTTTTAAGAGGGGTACGCCATGGCTGAAGCGCTCATCCGGCATATTCAGACGCACAGCATATTGTCCAAATCCAACCTGCCTGTATGCGAGTATTCCGTCAACCCCTATGTGGGCTGCACGCACGGCTGCAAATACTGCTATGCGTCCTTCATGAAGCGCTTTACGGGCCATACGGAGCCATGGGGAACGTTTCTGGATGTAAAAAACTGGCCGGAAATCCAAAATCCGCAAAAATACGCAGGGAAGGAGCTGTTCATCGGCTCCGTTACCGACCCCTATCTGCCGCAGGAGGAAATCTTCGGGCGCACCAAAGCCCTGCTTGAGCAGCTTCAGGGCAGTGGTGCGAAAATCAGCATCGCCACCAAGAGCGATCTGGTTTTGCGCGATTTGGACCTGATCAAATCCTTTCCGGACGCCCGGGTTTCCTGGTCGGTCAACACATTGGACGAGGATTTCCGCCGCGACATGGACAATGCCGCGCCCATCGAACGGCGCTTGGCCGCTATGGAAGCCTTCCACTGCGCCGGCGTGCGCACTACTTGCTTTATATCGCCCATCTTCCCCGGCATCACCGATGCAGAGGCAATCATTCGGAAGGTCAGGGGATATTGCAACCTGGTCTGGCTGGAAAACCTCAACCTGCGCGGCGGCTACAAGACGGCCATCCTGGCATACATCCAGGAAAAATACCCGCGTCTTCTGCCCCTGTACCGGGAAATCTATCAGGCAGGCGACCGCAGTTACTGGCAGGCGCTGGACGAACGGCTGAGGAACTTCGCCGCCCAAAATGGCCTCGACTACGCCGTCAACGACGACAGCATAAGCAGGCCCTTTGCGGCTCCGCCGGTGATGGTGAACTACTTTTACCACGAACAGATTCGCAAACCGGCGGGAAAGGACGCGGCGCGCAACAGCTGCCCGCGCAAGGAAAAATGTCGATAAGCGCAAAAGAACTTTACCATGCCCTGCGCGCGGCCTACGGCCAACCCCGCTGGTGGTCGGACGAGGCGTATACCGTGATGTTTCAGGCAGTATTGGTGCAGAACACGGCCTGGGGCAATGTGTTGAAAACCTGCGCGGCGCTGGGCGGCCGGCTGACGCCGGAATTCGTGGCGGGCCTGTCCACGGAGGAATTGGAGCGCCTGATTCGCCCCTGCGGTTTTTACCGGGCCAAGGCCCGTACCATCCAGGCATTGACGGCGTGGTTTAGGCAATACAACTTTGACCATCAGGCCGCCGCGCGCGTGCCCACCGGGACGCTGCGCGGGGAATTGCTCGCCATTCGCGGCGTAGGCGCGGAGACGGCGGACGTGATTTTGGTATACGCCTTTTACCGCCCCGCATTCGTCATCGACGCTTACACGCGCCGGTTGCTCAAGCGCCTCGGCTACGCCTTTCTAAACGACGCGGCCATCCGAAATTTCTTTGAATCCGGGTTGCCGGAGGACGCGCGGGTTTACGGGCAATATCACTGGCTGATTCTCGAACATTGCATCGCCGTTTGCCGGAAAACGCCCTGCTGCGACGCCTGCCCTTTGCAGTCCGCCTGCGCCCGCCGCCTGTGACGGCGCTTGCGCGCGTCTTCAGAAAATCTCCAAACGCCGTTCAGGGGCAAACCAGAATCGGGCGCTATACTGAATCCATCCCCAATAAGAAAGGATGGATTCACCATGAAAAAGACACTGATTGCAATTCTCCTCACACTGACGATGCTTCTGTCGCTGCCAGCGCTGGCGCAGACCACCGCCGTGGACGTCGGCGGCAAAACCTACACAATTTGCGGCGAAAACGGCGCTTACGAAATCGATGGCATCACCTTCATCATCGAAGACGGCCAAGTCACGGTCAAGGTGCCCGGCGAGGCGGAGCGGGTACTGCCGCTCACGCAGGATTACAGCGCGGACGTGGCCAAAGACACAGAAGCCAGCCTCTCCTCTGCCGTCGAAAGCCAGGCGGCGGACGCGAGCGCAAGCGCCGAAAGCACAGAAAATGCGGTCGAAACAGTCATGCAGGAAGCCGTTGCCATTGAAGATGGCAACCCAGCCACCGCGGCGGATTTCGCCGCCTACTCGCCCTACGGATTGCGCTATGACGAAGCGCAGGGCGCGCTGTACTACCAGGGCGCGCGTGTGCGTTCGTTTTCCGATTTGATGGAGGAAAACGGCCGGTACGCCCTGATCCTTGAGCATACGGACGAAGAGGGCCTGATCGACGTAAAGGCCGTGCGCGACGAAAGCGGAGCGCTCACCGGCCTGCGCGTATCCAGCGACGCGGATTCTGCCGTATCCGAAAGCGCCGCCAGCGAAGGCGAGCCGTGGACGGCGGAGGAAATGGCGGCCTTCTGCGCTCCCTATGCTCCATTCGGTCTTACCTACGATGTAAGTCGCGAGGCGCTGACCTATCAGGGCAGGACCGTGCGCAGTTTTCTGGATGTAAAAACGAGCAACGGCGAATCTTTTTCCAGCGGCAAATTTGCAGGGACGATGACCAATTTTTACAACGACGCGGGGGAAATCGACGTGGAAACCATCCGCGACTACGCGCAACCTGACGAGACGGGCGCGGGAAAGCTGCTCGGCCTGCGGGTGACAAGCGCGGATTGACTTTGAAGGCGCAGCCTGCCGGGATTTTCCGGTGGGCCTTTTTGCATATCTTCAGACAAAATCCAAATCAATGTGTTATACTGTCGCGGAAGGGGATGAACGTATGCAGCGTATACTCATTGTCGAGGACGATTTTGATATTTCCGAAATGCTCTGCGCCTGGCTGGGGGAAGCCGGCTATGAAACAGCGGCCGCCGCGGACGGTTTGCAGGCGTTGGACGTATTTGCCGGCGCGCAATTCGATCTGGTTTTGCTCGATTTGATGCTGCCGAAATTGGATGGTTTCGGCGTGTGCGAATGGATACGCAAGCGCTCCGGCGTGCCGGTAATCATGCTTACGGCGCTGGACGACGAAAACGACCAGCTTCGCGGCTACGACCTGCGCATCGACGACTATGTGACCAAGCCATTTTCCATGCCGGTGCTGCTTCGCAAAATCAAGGCGGTTCTGCGGCGCTGCAATGGGCAGGAAGCCTCCAATCTGCTCTATTACCGGGATTTGACGCTGGATTTGGACGGCTACACCGCCATGCGCGGGAACACAAACCTGGAATTGACCAACCGGGAATTCGAGTGTCTGCGGGAGCTGATCCAGCATCAGGGCCGGGTAATGACCTATCAAATGCTTCTCAACCGCATCTGGAATTACGATTACTTCGGCGACGAGCGGGTGATTTATAGCCACATCAAGAACCTGCGCCGCAAGCTGGGCGCGGATTACATTCAAACCGTCAGAGGGGTGGGCTACCGTGTTGACAAGGCTTAAAAGCAGCCTGACCTTGCGCATCTTCCTGCTTACGTTTGGCTTTATCATGCTCGCCTGTGCCATCACCTACGGCGCCATCGCCTATCTCACGCCGATTTCCTATACCGCCCTGCTGGAAGAAGAACTGGACGGGCAGGCGGCGGCGCTGGTGGCCGGCCTGGAAAAAACCACCGCCGCGGAATGCCGGGAGATTCTGGAGCGCTTTGCCCGGGAGAAAAATGCCGGGCTGCGCCTGACGGACAGCGCTGGCCTGGTGTGGTTTGACAACATTCCCCAGGCGGCCGGGGAAGAAACCGTCGCCAGCGAGGACGCGGCAGCCGAATATGCCGCGGAGGAGGGCGTCGCCAGCGAAGCCGTCGTAGAAGAAGACGCGATGGCGGCGGGCAGCACAGACGCGAGCAGCGAAAACGCGGCTTCCGTCGCGGACAACACCGCCACAGCGGTCGAGCAGGTAGCCGTCTCCGACGCCTACGGCGGCTATGAGCGCCGTTACGCAGTCGCCTTTGCGGACGGGCAGACGGCAAATCTGGAAATCGTCGGCGCGATGAAAGCCGTGAACCAGGCCACGGAAGCGATGCGCACGCTCCTGCCATACCTGACGTGCATGGCGTTGGCGCTTTCCCTGCTGGGAGCGTGCCTCTATTCGCGCACCATCACCCGTCCCATCGTGGCGTTGAGCCGCATTGCCGGAAAGATGGCGGCGCAGGATTTCGGCGCGCGCTGGCAAAAGAAGCGGAGCGACGAAATCGGCGCGCTGGGCGAGAGCCTGAACCACCTTTCGGAAAACCTCTCCGGGGCGCTTGAACAGCTTCGCAAGGCCAACGCCGCGCTGCAAAGCGATATCGACCGCGAACGCGAGCTGGAACGCCAGCGCACCGCTTTCTTCGCCGCCGCTTCGCATGAATTAAAAACGCCGGTGACCATCCTCCGGGGACAGATCAGCGGCATGTTGGCGCAAGTGGGCGTATATCAGGACCGGGAGAAGTATCTCGCCCGCGCTTTGCAGGTGACGGCGCGCATGGACGGCCTGATCCGGGAAATCCTCACCATCAGCCGCATCGAATCCAGCCACTACGACATGCAAAAAAAGCCCGTCGATTTGTCCTCGCTGCTCAAAACGCTGCTTGCGCAAAACGCGGAGCTGATTGAACAGCGGGAAATGCTGCTGACAGAGGATATTTGCGAAAATGTACTCATTTATGGAAACGAGGGGCTTTTCTCCAATGCTCTGGACAACGTGCTGATGAACGCCATCCTCTATTCGCCCCCGGGTGCGGAAATCCGTGTACGCCTGGATGCGCGCCTCCTCTGCGTGGACAACACGCGCGCGCATATCCCGGAGGATACTTTAAACTGCATTTTCCGGCCCTTTGCCCGCGTCGAACCCTCCCGCAGCCGCGCCTCGGGCGGAAGCGGCCTCGGGCTTTATCTCGTGCGCTGCATCATGGACTTGCACGGCATCCCCTGCCGCCTGGAAAACACTGACGGCGGCGTGCGCTTTACCGCAGAGATCGGAAAACAATCCTACAAGGTAAGGCCATAGAGCCATTGAAAGCAGATGACACAGGATGCGAGCGCCACGGCAAAGGCGGCGGCGCGACGCCATTGCCGCGCGACCATGGAGGCGATGCAGAGAATCAGCATCTGAAGCCCCAGCGGCGGCAACAGAAGATAGACGATACCGCTTTCATGCGGGCCGTAGGCAAACGCTTCCAACGCCGAGGCCATGAACGCCGCGAGCGCGATGCACAGGCCGGGGAGCATGGGGCGAAAGGCCTTGCGAACGGTAGCGCTCACGGGATTTGCCTCCTTCCCCCGCCGGACGGCCGTCCGGCATTCTTTATAAGGGCATTTCTTCGACGTCCCGCGCGACGGGCAGATTCCTTTTTCTTCCCTGCCGCAAAAGGCCTTCCCTACTCTGCAAGCATCCTATTCAACACATCCATCAGCGTCGCCTTGGCGCCCTCCCCCGCCGTCGCGCCCACGCAGCTCGGGCAACCGTTTTCGCAGGGGCAGGCGGCGAGCACTTCCCGCGCCTGGCGGAAGATTTCCTTATCCATCTCAAACACGCGGTCGGACAGGCCGACGCCTCCGGGGATGGAATCGTACAGGTAGATGGTGGGACGGCCCGTGAACGGATCGCGCACATGGTAGACCACGCGCACATCCTGCGCGGCGCACATCAGGTACATGGGCGCGATATGGCGGAGGATGTGGGCCAAGCCGACCATGGCGTTTTTTACCAGCTCGCGCTCGTAATCGCGCTCTAGCCATTCGGGCAACGTCCACCAGGCGGCGGTGGTCTGCATTTCCAGCTCTGGCAGGGTCACGGGGCCCCAGCCGAGGTTTTCGTGGGTATCGAAGCGGATCTTCTTGAACAGCGTGACGATGGAGCTGACCAGCACTTCGCCGCGCGAGCGCGTCAGCGAGCCGGAGGGCACGCGGTCGAACTCGTCAAGGACTTTTAAGCTGGTGGTGAGATCGGCGTCGGTGTAGTAGCCCACGTCCACGCGGCGCACATAGCCCTTCTTGTCGTCAAAGTCAAGCTTCTCCACCTGATACTGCCTGCCCTCGTGCATGTAAATGGCGTACTGGTGCAGAAGCATGGGCACGGTGAAGCGGTCCATCTCGCCGATGACGCGGTGCTTCTTGGGGTCGGTGATGTCTACGATGAGGAAGTTCTGGTCGCTGGCCGAACGCAGGTTGATGCCAGCCTGCGGGAATTCCTCCGCCATCCAGTAGTAGCGCCCGGCTACATGGCGCAAAATCGCCTGGTCGCAGAGGTAGTCCAAAAGCTCCTGCGTATCCGGCACGCCGTCGAGCTGTTCGCCGTCCGCAAAGGGAAGCTCGTAGGCGGCGCACTTGATGTGATTTAAGAGGATATAGAGGTTGTCCGGGTTGATGAGCGCCCGCTCCGGCGACTGGCCGAAAAAGTAATCCGGATGGTTGACGATGTACTGGTCGAGCGGACCGGAGCTGGCCACGAGAATCATCAGGCTCTTGCTGCCCCGCCGCCCGGCGCGCCCGGCCTGTTGCCATGTGCTGGCGATGGTGCCGGGATATCCACACAGCACGCATGCGTCGAGCTGGCCGATGTCGATGCCCAGCTCCAGCGCGTTGGTGGAGACGACGGTGAGGATGTTGCCGGCGCGCAGCTCGCGCTCGATTTCGCGCCGCTGCGTGGGCAGATAGCCGCCGCGGTAGCCGCGCACGCGCCCGGCGTTGCCGAGAGGGTCGCGCACCATGTCCTTCAAATAGCGCACCAGCACCTCCACGGTGAGGCGGGCGCGGGCAAAGACGATGGACTGTACGCCAGCGCGCAAAAGCCCGGCGGCAATATTGCGCGTTTCCGGAATGGAGCCGGCGCGAATGCCGAGCTGCCGGTTGACCACGGGCGGGTTGTAAAACACCACATGCCGCTCGCCCGCGGGCGCGCCGTTTTCGTCGATTAAGCGCACCGGACGGCCGATCATGGCCTCGGCCAACTCCGCCGGGTTGGCGATGGTAGCCGAGCAGCAGATGAAGGTGGGGTTTGCGCCGTAAAAGCGGCAGATGCGCTTCAAGCGGCGAATGACGTTGGCAAGGTTGGAGCCGAACACGCCGCGATAGGCGTGAATTTCGTCGATGACCACGTATTTGAGGTTTTCAAACAGCTTTACCCACTTGGCGTGGTGCGGCAAAATGCCCTGATGCAGCATGTCCGGATTGGTGACCACCACATGCCCGGCCTGCCGGATGGCCGTGCGCGCCGAGGCGGGGGTGTCGCCATCGTAGGTGTAGGCTTTGACCTCCGCGCCCATATCCTCGATGATGGCGTACAGTTCCGCCGTCTGGTCGCTGGAAAGTGCCTTGGTGGGGAACAGGTACAGGGCGCGGTTGGCCTCGTTTTGCAAAATGGCGTTGAGCACAGGCACGTTGTAGCAAAGCGTCTTGCCCGAGGCCGTGGGCGTGACCACCACGAGGTCTTCCCCGGCCAGCGCCGCGTCGATGGCGAGGCGCTGGTGGCTGTACGGACGCTTCACGCCCCGGCGGGCCAGGGCTTCCACAAGGCGCGCGTCCAGCCCGTCCGGGAAATCGGCATACTTCGCCTCCCGCGGCGGCAAAACGCGCCATTCCGTGACGTTTTTCATAAACGACGGGCTGTTTTTCAAATGCTCAATATACGCTTCTACGTTCATACAATCTCTATGCGGGTGTTTTCCACAGCCTCGGCCACCAGCGCCTCGATGTCCAGGTTCTTTTCCGCGTCGGGCATGGTGGAAAGCTTCGGCTTAGTGACCGGATGGCGCGGGGTAAACACGGTGCAGCAGTCCTCATAGGGCAGGATGGAGGTTTCATAGGTGCCGATTTTTTCGGCGATTTCGGTGATCTCCAACTTGTCCATGCCAATCAGGGGGCGGAACACGGGCATATTGACCACCGCGTCCGTGCAGGTGATGGCTTCCATGGTCTGGCTGGCCACCTGGCCGAGGCTCTCGCCGGTAATCAGCGCCATGGCCCCGAAATCGCGGGCCAGGCGTTCGGCAATGCGCATCATGAAGCGGCGCGTAAGCAGCGTGCCCAGCGCGTCCGGGCATTTTTCGTGAATCTGCGTCTGAATCTTTGTAAACGGCACCAGGTACACGCGCATGCCGTTTTCGTATTCGCCCAAGATTTTCGCCAACCTGAGCACCTTGTCCAGCGCCAGTTCGCCGGTATAGGGCGGGCTTTGGAAGTGGATGGCGCAGGTAATCACGCCGCGCTTCATCAGCTGATAGCCGGCCACGGGGCTGTCGATGCCGCCCGAGAGCAGCAGCGCCGCCTTGCCGCCCGTGCCCATGGGCATGCCGCCCACGGCCTGCCATTCCTCCACGCACACATAGGCATGGTCGCGGATTTCCACATTCAGCTTATGCTGCGGGTGATGCACATCCACGCTCAAATCGGGATTGGCGCGCAGCACGCGGCCGCCGATTTCGCGGGCCATCTCCATGGAATCCATGGGAAAATGCTTGTCCGAGCGGCGGGCGAACACCTTGAACGTGCCGGAGAGGGGCTGCATCAGCTCCACGCACTTGGCGGCTACGGCCTCGAAATCCTTGTCCAGCTCCCAGGCCGGGCTGACCGAATGCACACCGAACACGCGGCGCACGCGCTCGCCACAGGCGCGCATATCCTCTACGCCGGAAACGTAGATGCGCGAATCCGCCAGCCACACCTGCCCGCCCAAAGGCTTGACGGCGCGGCGCACGTTTTCGGTGAGCGTTTTCAAAAAATAGGGGCGGTTCTGTCCCTTGAGGTGGACTTCCCCGAAGCGTACCAGCAATACTTCTCTCATCTCTATCTCCTCTGAAAGCGCCTCAGCTGCGGCCAGACGCGGCCCAGCACCTCGGCGGCGTAGTCGATTTCCTCTACGGTGGTATAGGGCGAAAGGCTGAAGCGCAGGGCGCACTCGGCGCGCTCCACCGGCAATCCCATGGCCATCAGCACCGGCGAAACCTTGCGCTTTTTGGACGAGCAGGCCGAGCCGGTGGAGGCATATACGCCCTCGGCCTCCAGCGCGTGCAGCATGGTTTCGCCGCGCACGCCGGGAAAGCTCATGTTGAGGATGTGCGGCGCGCCCTTTTCCGGGGCAGGGCCGTTCACAAGCGCCTCGGGCACGGCCTTTTGGAACGCTTCCACCATATGCAGCTTTTTCTCCATCAACCCGGAGGCGTCCATCTCTTTTACAGCTTCAAAAAGGCCGGCGATGCCGGGGGTATTCTCCGTGCCGGAGCGCAGGGCTTCTTCCTGCCCGCCGCCGATGTGCTGCGGAAGCAAACGCAGGCCCTTTTTCACCGCCAGCGCCCCCACGCCCTTGGGGCCGTGAATCTTATGGGCGCTGAGGGTGTACATGTCCACGTCTTCCAGGCGGAAGGGCAGGCGCAAAAAGCCCTGCACGCCGTCCACATGAATCAGCGCACGGCCGTTCACCGTGCGGCGCAGGCGCTTTAAGTCCAGCACCGCGCCGGTTTCGTTGTTGACCTGCATGCAGCTTACCAGGCTGGCCCCGTCCTCAACTGCCTTTTCCAGCGCCACCCAGTCAAGCGCGCCTTCACTGTCCACGGGCAAGATGCGCACTTCATGGCCCATTTCCCGCAGGCGGTCAAAGGCCGCCAGCACAGAAGGGTGCTCAGTGGCGTTCACGGCCACCAGTTGTTTGCCGCGCATGCGCCCCACAGCGCCGAGAATGGCCAGGTTGTTGGCCTCAGTGCCGCCGGAGGTGAAAATCAACCGTTCTCCCGGCGCGCCGAGCTTTTCAAGAACCGCCTCGCGGCAGGCGCGCACCTGGCGAAACGCCTCCACCGCCGGGCCGTAAATGGAGGAAGGATTGTGCCAGCCCTCCCGCATGCAATGCGCCATTGCTTCAATCACGCCCTCTGTGGGGCGCGTGGTGGCGCTGTTGTCCAGATATGCCTTCATACGTTTTTATACGCTCCATCCCATACGCCCGCCGCCAGAAAACGGCGGTTAAAAATCGCTTCGGCCATTTCCTCGTTGAGTTCAAGCACTACCAGATGCCTGACGCCCTTTTTTTCAAAAAAGAAAAAATACTTTTTTGCTTCTTTATTTAAGTACCAGCGGTGCGTTTGCACGCCATTCTCCCGCGCACAGGCCCGATAGGCGGAAGAGCCTTCCTCCCCGGCAGCGCGCAGATCCTTGGTTTCAAAACTGGTCAGGTAAACGCGCTTTTTGCCATTCATCACCCGCGCTACATCAACCACACCGTTGGTAAAGGAATAATCGTATTCCGTGCGCAGGCGCATGGACGCACGCCAAAGCAAAAACGCCGCTCCCAAAAACACGATGGCCATAATAAGCGCCAACGGGCGAAAACCTATGCCGCCATCCGCATTGGTATAAATAATATTCATCAGGCCGGACAGCCCGACCAGGGCAAAAGCCACAAGAAATACCCAGGCAGCGTAATAGGCCACCTCGCACAGCGCCCGGTTTTTGCGCGTCGCCACCTGTTCGACAAAGATGTCCATAGCCCACCTCCAAACTTATCCACCTTGTATTATAGCATAACTTGGGCGATTGTCGATAGAACATGGGGTAAAAATATGAAAATCCCTGTCGGGGCGTGCAATTTGCGCGGAAATATAGTATAATGTAGGCGGAAAAATTTTTCCTTGGAGGGTTTCCCATTTGAAGTGTCCCTATTGCCATAAGCCGCTTGGCCCTTCGGACGTCATCTGTCCCTCGTGCGGCCAGCCGCTTCCCGAACATATTGATAGCCTTGCCGACCGGCCGCAGAGTTTTTGGGATCGCCGTCTTGTGCGTGTGATCCTGTTTGTGCTGGGCGCGCTGGTGGCCATATTTGTCATCGGTTTTGCCATTTACAAGCTCACTTTCTGGATGGAAGATTACCAGATCGAGCGCCTCTATACGCGCGGCGAGCGCACGCCGGTGGTCAGCGAAATTACGTTGGACGATGGCCGCTCCGCCCATTTGATCAGCTTCTTTGCAAACGACGGCGACCAGATCTATATTCCCGAGTTGCAGCGTTCCGCCATCGTCGCCGGACATGTGGCGCGCGTGGAAATTGCCGACAGCGATTGGTTTGAAGGCGTGGATATCGAAAACGTGGAAAGCGCCGAAGTAGGCCTCTCGCCGGTTCTGATCGAAGAAAATGGCGCGCGCACGCAGCTTCCCACCATTGAGCTGAATATCGCGCCGCCCGAATCCCCCATCGAGGTCATCAGCCCGGCGGAGGACAACCTGACCGTGTTTACCTCCGTCTACCCTCTGGAGGTGGAAGTGGTGCCGGGCAGCACCGTGCTGGTCAATGGCGAAGACGTGACCGACGTGGTAGACCGCAACGGCCTGCTTTCGGCCAATGTCAACATTTATCCCATTGGCGACAATGTCATTTCCATCCTTGTGCGCACGCCGAACCATCTCGAAACCCGCCGCGACGTAATTATCTACCGCGCGCAGCTTGAAATTGAGATCGAGCTGGATACGTCCGTACAAAATGAGACCGAATCCCGCCAGATGCTGATCTCCGGTACTTGCGAGCCAGGCGCATATATCGAAGTGGATACACCCTATGTCGAGGAAAGCCTGTATGTCAACATGCAAACCGGCGATTTTGAGTTCCTGACCAATCTGGAGTACATCGGCGAAAACACGGTGCGCTTCCGCGCCGTGATGGAAGGCCGCGCCGACGCGGAAATCCATTTCAACGTCAATTATACGCCCACGTTGGCCAACTACTCTGCCACAGCTTGGCCAATCCAAGAGAATTATGACCAGCTCGTGCGCCTCTACGCCCAGTGGCAGGATCGCGTATTCCTTTGCAACGGCGAAATCATTGAAATCATCGAAGAGGACGGCGTGGAACGCCTGGTGATGGATATCAGCGGCAATGGCGAAGACCTGGTCGTCCTGGTCAACGAATCCAGCTTTGGAACGCCGGTCATTGGCCAGTCTTACAGCGTCTATGCCCATGTTCCGGCGCGAGAGGAAGCCCGGTATATGTATAATGCCACCTATTATCCCCAGCTGATCACGCTCTACATGGATGTGGCCGCCTGACCACAACGGCGCGCATCTGCGCCATACCGTTCGCCGGAGCCCCTCCCGGCGAACGGCAATGAAAAATCTTTATTTCCATGCGATTTGAGCAGGAAAAGCCGCTTTCTTGTCGAATAAATTTGGAGGGATGGTTATGCGGTGCGGTTGTCCGGATTGCGGCGCTTATATGGCGCATGCGGAAGGGCCGGAACTCGGCTGCGTTTGTCCACAATGCGGCCGTCGGTGCCGGGATTGCTTGGGTATGTGTGCGCCGATGAGCCGGGAACAGCTTCACGCGCTGGCACAGCAACCGGGTGCTTTTGCGGATTTTTTCGCTTTCGATGGCCGGGAAGCGCCGCCAAAGCCATCGTCTGAAGAAAACGAATATATGGATTGAGTTTCCATGTAACCGGAGCTTTGGCAATAAATGTGGTGTTAAACCGTTTTTCTTTTGTTGGTTAAATTGGAATTTTTTGGGAATTTTTGTTTTCTTGGCCTCTGAGGCGTGTAAATGTAGCGATTTTGCGGCGATTTTCATCCATTCAGGGGCAGGACAGTTACATAACTATTACAAGCAGAAAATTGGCGTAACCCTGCGCATCTGGGCCGGGAAGCGCCATCTGCGCAATCAGGGGGAAACGACAATGAATGAACCGAAAAAGGCTGTCGTCACTGTGCTTGGTTACGACCGCAAGGGAATTATCGCCAAGGTGAGCGCCGTCCTTTACGAGTGCGACGCCAATATCGTGGATATTTCGCAGACGGTTTTATCTGGGCTTTTCAACATGGTGCTGGTGGCGGATATCTCCTCGCCGGACTGCGCGTTCGATCAGCTCTCCGCGCGCCTAAACCGCTTGGGTGAAGAACTGGGCTTGCAGATTCGCGTGCAACGCAGCGAAATCTTTGAGGCCATGCATCAGATTTAAGGAGAATTGCGATGATCCACACTTCTGAAATTCTCGATACGCTGCGCATGATCGACCGCGAAAAGCTCGATGTGCGCACCATTACCATGGGTATTTCCCTGTTTTCCTGTGTCAGCGATGATGTGGGCGTGCTGTGCCGCCGCGTGTACGACCGCATCACCCGCAAGGCGGAGCGTCTGGTGGCTGTGGGTGAAGAAATCGAACGCGAATTTGGCGTACCCATCGTCAACAAGCGCATTTCCGTGACTCCGGCGGCGCTGATCTCCGGCGCAATCAACGATCCCCTGCCCCTGGCTCGCGCCCTGGACGACGCGGCTGCCCAAACGGGCGTGGATTTCATCGGCGGCTATACGGCGTTGGTGCAAAAGGGCATGACAACGGCCGACCGCCGGCTGATTGAGTCTATCCCCGAGGCGCTTTCCACTACGCGCTTCCTCTGTTCGTCGGTCAATGTGGCCTCCACGCGCGCCGGTATTGATATGGACGCGGTGGCGTTGCTGGGGCAGGCCATCAAAAAGACCGCCGAGCTGACAAAGTCCACCGATGGACTGGGCTGCGCGAAATTCGTGGCCTTTGCCAACGCGGTGGAGGATAATCCCTTCATGGCGGGCGCCTTCCACGGCCCCGGCGAGGGCGACGCCGCCATCAGCGTGGGCGTCAGCGGCCCGGGTGTGGTCAAAAGCGCCCTGGAAAATGTGCGCGGCGAACCGTTCGACGTGGTGGCGGAAACGGTCAAGCGCACTGCCTTCCGCATCACCCGCGTCGGCCAGCTCGTGGCGCGCGAGGCATCGCGGCGGCTGGAAACGCCCTTTGGCATCGTCGATCTCTCCCTGGCGCCCACCCCTGCGGTCGGGGACTCGGTGGCGGAGATCCTTGAGGAAATGGGCCTGGAGGTATGCGGCACGCATGGCACCACCGCGGCGCTGGCGCTTTTGAACGACGCCGTTAAAAAAGGCGGCGTGATGGCCTCCTCGCATGTGGGCGGCCTTTCCGGCGCCTTTATCCCCGTCAGCGAGGATGTAGGCATGATTCGCGCCGCTGAAAAGGGCGCGCTGACTCTGGACAAGCTCGAGGCCATGACCTGTGTCTGTTCTGTGGGTTTGGACATGATTGCCGTGCCCGGCGACACCTCGGCGGAAACCATTTCCGCCATCATCGCCGACGAAGCCGCCATCGGCGTAATCAACAACAAGACCACCGCCGTGCGCATCATCCCCGCCCCAGGCAAGGGCGTGGGCGATTCAGTGGAATTCGGCGGCCTGTTGGGCCGCGCGCCGGTCATGCCCGTGCACAACTTTTCTTCTGAATCCTTTATCCGCCGCGGCGGCAGAATCCCTGCCCCGCTCAACAGCCTGAAAAACTGACATGTGCGAGCCTGCCCTGCCCAGGGCCGGCTCGCTTTTTACAAGGGAGGCGTCGTTATCCGCTTTCAGTTTAAAAACAAGCTGTTTTGCGCCTACGCGGCGCTGATTGCGGTGGTGGTGGTTGCCGTCATCGCGCTTCTGCTCGTCTTCACGCGCTCCGCCAACCGCGATTTGGAGCGTTTTCATCAGCAGGAAGTGCTCGCCAGCGACATGCAGGAGCTGGCTTCTACGTTCAGCGCAATGGATACGCTTGCCTCACAGGTGGCCTCCAATACGGAACTGCTCAATTTCTTCATTCCTCTTTTGGACGATGGCGCGCCTGACAACTACTTTGCCGCACACCTGATGGACTCTATTCGCGCCAGCAGCCTGCTTGCGACCATCAATTCCACGGACAGCCGCGCCCTTCGCATCAGCGTATTCAACGCGCACGGCGACTACATCAGCGCCGGCTCGCTTTATGAAACAAAGGAAGTGGTGGAAACCACGCTTGCAGACACAGAAAGCCTTGCCGCCTTGGATAGCCTGCTTGCGAATGCTTCCAGCCATGCCGTGGTCTATGGGCCGCACGCGGATCCCTGGTCTGACAATGCGGATGTGCGCCTTTTCTCACTGATTCGCCCGCTTTCCACATCCTATAGTGCCCGAACCTACGGTTATATCAGCGTGCAGCAGAGCGCGGAGGCGTTATATTCCCTGTCCCTCTGGAACCGGGATGACGGCGCGTCCTACGCGCTTTTGAACGCCGGCGGCGAGGATGTTTCCCCGCATGGCGTCTCCACCCTGCCCGCCTCCGTCCTTAACAACCTTCCGCAGATGGGGGAAACGGCCGAATACACGCTGGAGCAGGACGGCGGCATGACGGTTTTCGCCGCCAGGGACCCTTTTTCCGGCTGGACGTTGGTGCGCCTGTTGCCCACGCGCCTGCTGGACGCGCCCTATCGCCAGGTCTATTTGCAGATCATCCTGGTCGGTTCTCTGTTGCTGGCAATTTTGCTGGTCGTGGTCTATCTGCTGGCGGACAAGATCTCCCGCCCGCTGCGCGAGTTCTCGGCTGGCATTGAGCGCATCAGCCTGGACAACCTCGCCAGCGACATTCCCCTGCTCTCCAGCTCATATACGGAGGAATTGCAGGCGCTGGACCGCACCTTCCGGGCCATGCTGCTCAAGCTCAACCAGTCCATCGGCTTTGAAATGAAAGCATATATGGCGGCGTTGCAATCGCAAATGAACCCGCACTTTCTCTATAACATGCTTTCAGCCATTGCTGAGTCCGCCGACGAGGATGGCAGCCCCCGCACGGTGCGCATGTGCGAAAAGCTGTCCTCCATGCTGCGCTATATGGCGGACTATTCCAGCGAGCAGGTGTCCCTGCAAGAAGACATCGCCAACATGCGCGACTATCTGGATTTGATGAAAGTCCGCTATGAGGAACACTTTGACTATGCCATTGAGGAATGCGACGCCTTGGCTGGGTTGCACGTGCCACGCATGACCCTGCAACCGCTGACGGAAAACTGCTTCCAGCACGGCTTCAAAAACATCCGTCCCCCTTGGCGCATACTGGTGCGCTTTGCTTGCGCGGACGGCCGCTGGAGCATCGAAGTGCGCGACAATGGCAGCGGCATAACGCCGGAAGAAATCGAAAACATCCACAAAAAGATCGACGGCTATCAACGGGATCTGGCCGCGAAGTATTCTGAATTGCGGTTGGGCGGTATGGGCCTGGTCAACACCATCCTGCGGTTGCGCCTTGCCCGCCATGAAGCGATACAGTTTGAGATCCGTCCCGTTGCCGGAGGCGGAACCAGCGTTGTGATTGGAGGGAGCCTATGATTCGCGTCATGATCGTTGAAGACGAACCGCACGCGCAGCGCAGGCTGCGCCGCATGATCGAACGCCTGGACGACTTTTTCCGCATTGACGCCACGGCGCTGGATGGCGAGGAAGCGTTGGATATTCTCAAAACAACGCGCTGCGACGTGGTGTTTACCGATATCCGCATGCCCATCATGGACGGCACGGAACTGATGCAGCGCATCCGCAGGCAATATCCGGAAATTATGCTGGTGGTGCTTTCGGGGTATTCGGATTTCTCCTATGTTTCCGAGGCCGTGCGTTCGCAAGCGGTGGACTACCTGCTCAAGCCCCTGACCGAGGAGGCGCTTTCCAAATTGCTCACCGAGCTCAAAGAGCGCTATCTCGCGCGGGAACATGAACAGATCCGCCGCAGGCTGGCGGCGCGCATCAACAAGGCCGCCCCGCCCAGCGGCGGTGAAAACAGCGCGGACGAACAGCTGGGCGCGTTCCTTCTGTGCGCCGGGGCATTGCCGATCTGCGAATCCACGGATATGTGCCCCGGGGCGGAATTCTGGAACGGTGGGGCCCTGCGCGAAGCCGCAGAAGAAACGATCAACCAGCTTTCCAGCTTCACCTGGGAATTCATGGGCAACACGCCCTCGGAGCGCATCGTCATCCTGCGATCCGAGCTGGGAGAGCTTCCGCAGATTGCCGCCATTTTGCACGAAGCGGTGGTGGCGCGCGCGGACATGCCGGTGAGCTGTGTCTGTCACCGGGAGCCGATTTCTCTTTCCGCAATTGACCGCACGCTCAAAGCACTGCGCAAGGAGCTGGAGCAGCGCGGGCGCATCGGCGAAAGCCTGTTTTTGGAACTGTCCGGGCAGCCATGGCAACCGCGCGCCAGCGAGGACGCGCTGCACGACGCCAAGGCCTGCCTGGGGCGTGGCGACGAGGACGCGCTATCGCGTCTGTTTGAGCGGTTTGTGCGGGAAAAGTGGTCGCAGGGCGAACTTTACCGCCTGTTCTCCATAGCGCTCACCCAGCTTGACGACCATACCAGCGCCGCTTATGCCCGCTCGCAACGCCTGCGCGCGGCGCTGGCCGATTCCATCAGTTCGGCGTTGACGATGGAGGAATTGCGCGGCGACCTCGCTTCCCTCTGCCTGAACGGGGAGGAAAACAGCGGCGAGACCGCTTCCGTGGCGCAGCGCATCGAGCAATATCTGCAAAAAAATTATGCCGAACACATCACCAACCAGACGCTGGGCGGCGTGTTTGGCTATGTGCCCAGCTATGTGAGCATGCTGTTCCGGCGCGAATACGGCGTATCGCCCTCGGAATATCTGACCAATGTGCGCATTGAACAGGCGAAAAAAAGGCTTCTGGAAGACCCGAACGTGCTCATCCGCGATGTGGCGGTGGCGGTGGGCTTCAAAAGCCAGCATCACTTTTCGCGCACGTTCAAAAACCACGAGGGCGTCTGGCCCAGCGACTTTGCGCACGAAAGGAGGCTGCCATGAGCAGACACGCCCGACCGTTCCGCCGCGCATGGGCGGCTTTGCTTGCGTGCTTGGCGTCGCTCGCGGTCTGCCTGTGCGCCTGCGCGCCTGCCGCGCCGGAAGAAGCGTCCCCTTCCCCCACGCCTGCTGTGGAACGGCGCTATGCCCTGGTGGTCAAGGATGTGACCAACCCCTACATGCAGCGCATGTTCTCCGGCTTTGAGGAGGCGTGTGTTTCGCTCGGCGCGCAGGCACTGCTCGCCGGGCCCGAGGATATCAGCGCCGAGGGGCAGATTGCCTGCATAGAGGAACTGATCGCAAACGGTATAGACGCCATCGCCATCGCCGCCAACGACCGTGACGCTCTCTCGCCAGTGCTGCAATCCGCGCTCGCGGCCGGGGTGAAGGTGGTCTCGCTGGACTCGGACGTCAACCCGCAGGATCGTCTCGTGCACATCCAGCAGGCCTCCCCGGAGGTCATCGGCCGGGTACTGATGCAGGCGGCGCGGGAAATGACCGGCGCAGAGGGGGCGTTTGCCATCCTGACTACTACGGACAGCGCCTCCAACCAGGCCCTTTGGGTGGAATGGATGCTGCGCGAAATCGAGGAAAACCCCGATCAGTACGAAAAAATGACGCTGGTGGACACGCTTTACGGCCTCGACCTTTACGAGCCTTCCTATGAGCTTGTCAGCGCGCTTGTGGAGGAACACCCGGAAACCGCGATTGTCATTGCACCCACGAGCGTGGGCATCCTCGCCGCGGCGGACGCCATCCGCGACGCCGGCGCCTCCACGCTGGTGACCGGCCTTGGCCTGCCCAGCACTATGGGCGACTACATCCGCGACGGACTTTGCCCCTGGATGTACCTGTGGAACCCCATCGACGTGGGCTATGTGGCCGCCTGCGCCGCCAACGCCCTGGTGTGCGGGGAAATCAGCGGCACAGTGGGCGAAGTGCTTTCGGCAGGCGACCGCGGTATTCTCAAAGTCACCCCCTCCGCCGACGGAGGCAGCGAAATCGTGGTCGGCAACCCCTATATGTTCGACAGCAGCAATGTCGCCGTGTGGGAGGAAATCTTTTAACGCCTTCATATCGGGTGAAATAGTATACTGAAAACGCCGGCGCAAGGATTTCCCTGCGCCGCCCTTTTCACCGTATTCATCGGCGAAAGATTTTTTAAGTAGAATACCCTATGGAGAATAAAAACGCATGCAGAACATCATCATCATTGGCGCGGGGCCGGCCGGACTGACGGCAGCTTATGAACTGATCCGCTCCGGTGAAAAATACGCGGTAACGGTTCTGGAGGAATCGCAGGAATTCGGCGGTATTTCCCGTACCGTGCGCTACAACGGCAACCGCATGGAGATCGGCGGACACCGCTTCTTTTCCAAAGACAGCCGCGTGACGGCCTGGTGGGAGGAATTCATGCCCATGCAGGGCGCGCCGTCCATGGACGACCGCATCCTCGGGCGCGAATCTCCCCTGAAAGAAGGCGGCCCCGACCCGGAAACCACCGACGAGGTCATGCTGAGGCGCCGGCGCGTGTCGCGCATCTACTACCACAAAAAGTTTTTTGATTACCCCGTGCGCATGAACGCAAACACCATTCGCAACATGGGCCTTGCCATCACGCTGGAGGCGGGCATGAGCTATCTGGCAGCGGCGGCGCATAAGCGGCCCGAGGATTCCCTGGAAAACTTCTACATAAACCGCTTTGGCCGGAAGCTCTATTCCATGTTTTTTGAAAGCTACACGGAAAAGCTTTGGGGCCGGCATCCACGCGAAATCTCCGCGGCCTGGGGCGCGCAGCGCGTCAAGGGGCTCTCTATACGCGCCATTTTGCTGGATATGCTTCGGAAACTGCGCCCCGGCAAGGGCAGCCAGCACAAGGTGGAGACTTCTCTGATTGAGGAATTCAGCTATCCAAAATATGGCCCCGGCCAGCTGTGGGAAACCGTAGCAGCGCGGGCGGCAAAAAAGGGGGCGGACATCCGCAAGGGGTGCCACGTCACAGGTTTGGCGGTAGGAAACGGCCAGATCAACGGCGTGCGTTACGAACAGGATGGCAAGGAACAGACCATTCCAGCCGATATCGTCATCAGTTCCATGCCCGTCAAAGATCTGGTGCTGGGCATTCCCGGCGCTCCGGAGGACATGCGGCGCATCGCCGCTGGGCTTCCCTACCGCGATTTTGTCACCGTGGGGCTGCTGGTGCGCCGCCTGGAACTGAAAAACGAGACGGGCATAAGAACCCTGGGGAATATCGTGCCCGATTGCTGGATCTATGTGCAGGATGCGCGCGTGCGGCTCGGGCGCATTCAGATCTTTAACAACTGGTCGCCGTACATGCTCAAAGATCCCGAACACACAGTGTGGATCGGCCTGGAATACTTCTGCACTGAAGGCGATCCATATTGGAATATGTGCGAAGCGGAATGGATTGAACTGGGCACGAGAGAGTTGGTTTCCATGGGCGTACTTTCTGGAGCGGAAGCGGTGCTGGACGCACAT
>DSTMC04003__coassemble_801_pt1 | contig 39439 bp, 40 predicted proteins | sample DSTMC04003__metabat2_low_PE_048 | metagenome-assembled genome bin DSTMC04003
GTGTACTTGTCGTTGTTCACGCCCATGACGAACATCGGGGTGCCGTCCTTGGAGGGGGCGGACATGACGACGTGCTTCGCGCCCGCGTCCAGATGGCCCTGAGCCTTTTCCTGGGTGAGGAACAGGCCGGTAGACTCGACGACGTACTCAGCGCCCACTTCGCTCCACTTCAGGTCGGCCGGGTTCTTCTCGGCGGTGACGCGGATCTCGTGGCCATTCACGATCAGGGAATGATCGGTGTACTCGACAGTGCCGTCGAAGCGGCCGTGCATGGTGTCATACTTGAGCATGTAGGCCATGTAATCAGGGGTGATCAGGTCGTTGATGCCCACGACTTCGACATTCTTGTGATCCAGGCTGGCGCGGAAAACCAGACGGCCAATGCGGCCAAAGCCATTGATACCAATCTTAATCATGTGAAAGCCCTCCTGTTGAATTTGCCTTAGGGTCAAGCCCTATCCTTCCTTATTTTACTCCACTTTATGCGGTTTGACAAGTTAAAACCATGGGCAATGTGTTCATTTCGAGGTAAGCAACTGTTAAAAATTACACATATACATCAAAGGGCCCGCGTTGCAAAGCGCAGGCTTTGTCAGCGCTCAATATTACGAGCCCTTTAATTCACTGGTACAGTGCGGGCAGCGGGTGGCTTTTTCGTTGATCTCCCCATAGCAGTAAGGGCACAGGCGTGGCGCGGGCTTGGCTTCTTCCCTTAATTCCACTTTCCTGTGCAGCTTGTTGACCCCTTTGACAAACATGAAGATACACATGGCAACCATTAGGAAGTTGAACACTGCCTGTAAAAATGAGCCGTAGGCCAGCACAGGCGCGTTTTCACCAGTGCCCAGCGTCAAGGACAGCGTGGAAAAATCCACCCGCCCTGTAATGACAGAGAGGATCGGTGTGAACAGGTCGTTGACTACGGAATTGACAATAGCTGTAAATGCGCTGCCGATGATAACGCCGACCGCCAGGTCGATGACGTTGCCCTTGAAAGCAAACTCCTTGAATTCTTTCCAAAGTTTCATGAAAAGCCCTCCGAAAATCCATTTTCACAATCCGCAATATTTTAGCCGATTTTTTGTCGCAAATCAATCTTTAAGACTATGCAACCGGTAATTTTTCTGTTATAATATAAATGTGTGAGGCAGTTGCCATCCACGACGAAAAAAGGAGGAAAATCCCGTATGAAGAAACTGCTTTCTGCCCTGCTGGTTCTGGCGATCATGGTCATGGGCGCCGCCGCGCTGGCGGAAGGGGACGGCTATGAGCTGGCCCTGGTGACCGACGTCGGCAACATCGACGACCAGTCTTTCAACCAGAGCTCCTATGAAGGCATGGTGGCTTACGCGGAAGCGAATGGCCTGACCTACGCCTACTACCGTCCGAGCGAGGACTCTACCGACGCTCGCGTGGAATCCATGCGCGCGGCCATTGAAAACGGCGCGAAAGTTGTCGTTTGCCCCGGCTATCTGTTTGAGGATTCCGTGTATCTCGTACAGGATGAATATCCGGAGGTCAACTTCCTCCTGCTGGATGGCGAACCCCACAGCGCCGACTATTCCGAGTATAAAACCGCCGCGAACACCCACTGCATCCTCTATCGTGAAGAGCAGGCTGGTTTCTTCGCGGGCTACGCGGCCGTGAAGGAAGGCTACACCGAGCTGGGCTTTGTCGGCGGCATGGCGGTTCCCGCGGTCATCCGCTTTGGCTATGGCTTCGTGCAGGGCGCGGATGTGGCTGCGCAGGAACTCGGCATTGACGTCAATGTGAAATACTGGTACGCCGATTCCTTCTCCCCCAGCGACGATATCAAGACCAAGGCCGCCAGCTGGTACACCGAAGGCACGCAGGTCATCTTCTCCTGCGGCGGCGGCATCTGCACCAGCATCATCGCGGCTGCTGAAGAGGGCGGCGGCAAGGTCATCGGCGTGGACTCCGACCAGTACTATCTGTCCGACGTGGTCATCACTTCGGCCATGAAGGATCTGCCCAACTCTGTACAGCTCTCTCTGGGCGCGCTGTATGACAATGGCGGCGTGTGGCCGGAGGACTATGCGGGCGCTACCCAGACTCTTGGCGCCGCTGAAAACTGCGTCGGCCTGCCGACTGCGGATCACTCCTGGCGTTTTGAGAACTATACCATCGACGAGTACAACGAGCTCTATGCCCGCGTGCAGTCTGGCGAGATTGAGATCAGCAACAGCACCGACGCCATGCCCGAAACCGTCAACGTCACCGTGGACGATCAGACCTAAACCTTCTATGCCTCTTGGGGCTGCCTCTTTGGAGACAGCCCCTTCAAAATTTGTATTACGGATAGGGGTAGCCGGATGAGCGAATATGTCATTGAAATGCTGGGCATCACAAAGATCTTCCCGGGCATACGCGCCAACGACGATGTGACACTGCTTCTCAAAAAGGGCGAAATTCACGCCCTGCTGGGTGAAAACGGCGCTGGCAAGTCCACGTTGATGAGCGTGCTCTTCGGCATGTACCAGCCGGAAGCGGGCGTCATCAAAAAAGACGGCAAGCCCGTCAAAATCAACGATCCCAACGATGCTACAGCGCTTGGCATCGGCATGGTGCATCAGCACTTCAAACTGGTAGAAGTATTTTCAGTACTGGACAACATCATCCTCGGCGCGGAAGATACCCACTTGGGTTTTCTCAAAAGGGACGCCGCGCGCAAAAAGGTTCTTGAATTAAGCGAAAAATACGGCATGCGGGTCGATCCCGACGCCTTGATTGAAGATATATCCGTGGGCATGCAGCAGCGCGTGGAGATCTTAAAAATGCTCTATCGGGACAACGAGATCCTCATCCTCGATGAACCCACCGCCGTGCTCACGCCGCAGGAAATTGACGAACTGATGGAAATCATGCGCTCATTCGCGGCCGAGGGCAAGTCCATCCTCTTTATCACCCACAAGCTCAACGAGATTATGGCCGTCGCCGACCGCTGCACGGTGCTGCGCAAGGGGCGCTGTGTGGGCACTGTGGACGTGGCCTCCACCACCAAGGAAGAGCTCTCGCGCATGATGGTGGGACGCGAGGTCAACTTCAGCGTTGAAAAGGCGCCTGCCCGCATTGGCGATACAGTGCTCAAAGTGGAGGGCGTGACCGTTCCTTCGCGCACGCATAAGAAAAATGCCGTTTCCGACGTCTCCTTTGAGGTGCACGCTGGTGAGATCGTCTGCCTGGCGGGCATTGAAGGCAACGGGCAGACGGAATTTGTCGCCGCGCTGACGGGTCTGGAAAAGATGAGCGGCGGCAAAATTACGCTCAACGGCAAGGATATCTCTCACGCTTCCATCCGCGAGCGTTCCATTGACGGCATGAGCCATATCCCCGAAGACCGGCACAAGCATGGGCTGGTGTTGGATTACACGCTGGAGGAGAATATGGTTTTGCAGCGCTACTGGGAGCCCGAGTTCCAGCGCCATGGCTTTATCCGCCGGGATAAAGTGCGCGCTTATGCCCAGCGGCTGATTAAGCAGTACGACGTGCGCTCCGGCGAAGGGCCGCAGACCATTACGCGCAGCATGTCCGGCGGCAACCAGCAAAAAGCCATTGTCGCCCGCGAGCTGGATAAGGAATCCAACCTGCTTGTGGCGGTGCAGCCCACGCGCGGTTTGGATGTAGGGGCAATCGAATATATCCACAAGCAAATCGTGCGTGAACGCGACGCTGGCAAAGCCGTGCTTCTGGTATCGCTGGAACTGGATGAAGTGATGAACCTTTCCGACCGCATCCTTGTGATGTACGAGGGGCGCATCACCGGCGAGTTTGACCCCAAGAAAGCGACCGTACAGGAACTCGGCCTTTACATGGCGGGTGCGAAACGACAGGATGGGAGGACAGGCAAATGAAAAATATCCTGCAAAAGCGCGGCGTTATCAGCCTGCTTGGCTCGCTCATCTCCATCCTGGCAGGCTTTTTGCTGGGCTTTGTGTTGCTTCTGGTCATCAACCCTTCGCACGCCCTGAGCGGCTTTGAAAACATGCTCTTGAACGGCGCGCGCGACCTTTCCAAATTCGGCAAGGTGCTCTACACCGCCGCGCCGCTTCTGATGACCGGCCTTTCGGTGGGCTTCGCGTTCAAAACGGGGCTTTTCAACATCGGTGCAACCGGACAGTATACCGTTGGCGCATTTTTCGCGCTGACGGCGGCCATACAATTCCAGATGCCTTGGTATGTGTGCATACTTGCCGCCATGATCGGAGGCGCGATCTGGGGCGCGATTCCGGGCTTTTTCAAGGCGTATTTCAATGTAAATGAAGTCATCGCCGCCATCATGTTCAATTGGATTGGCCTGTTCTCGGTGAATCTGGCGCTGAACAACATGCCCATGATGCTGGCAAATGCCTGGAAGCAACCGGTCAAAGACCGCACAGGCAGTCTGGGCCTTGCCAATCCCGACGCGATCCTGCCAAAGCTTGGTTTGGACGAAGTGTTGGGAAGCTACATGAATATCGGTATTTTCATCGCCATACTGTTCGCCATCGTCGCTTGGATAATCCTTTCCAAGACTACCTTTGGCTATGAGCTGAAAGCCTGCGGCTACAACCGCAATGCCAGCCTCTATGCCGGCATCAACGACAAGCGCAACATCGTCCTTTCCATGGCCATTTCCGGCGCTTTCGCGGGCATTGGCGGCGCGATTTACTACCTGAGCGGCACGGCGCAGTTTACCATTGTCAAAACGCTGGTGAACATGGGCTTTAACGGCATCCCTGTGGCTCTGTTGGCCTCTTCCAACCCCATAGGCATCATTTTCTCGGCGCTGTTTGTCTCCTACATACAGGTCGGCGGAGAGACATTGCAACCCGAATACGCCAAGGAGATCATCGACATCATCATCGCGGCAATCATCTATCTGAGCGCCTTCGCGTTGCTGGTGCAAAACGGCATTGCCCGTCTGTTTAACCGCAGTCGTGACGCGGTATCTGTGCGAAAGGAGGGCAAATAATGCTTATTTTCGCGGATATACTCAGCTCCACTATACTGTTCGCAGTGCCTCTTCTGTTGGTGGCGCTGGGCGGCATGTTTTCCGAGCGCAGCGGCATCATCAACATCGCTCTGGAGGGCATCATGATCATCGGCGCGCTGATGAGCTGCCTGTTTTTGCGCGCCATGGATCTAAATGGCTGGGGAGCGCTCCACCCGCAGTTGGCAGTATTTTTGTCCATTCTGGTCGCGGCGCTGTCGGGCGCGGTGTTTTCCATGTTGCTGGCCTTTGCCTCGGTGCACCTCAAGGCCAACCAGACCATCGGCGGCACGGCGCTGAATATGCTCGCCCCGGCGTTTGCCATCGTGCTCACCTGGGCCATCCAGGGTCAGGGGCAGACCACCATCGTCATCCCCAAATGGGTGCGCATCACCAGCGAGGCTTCGCAGGACGTGTTTTTCAACCGCCTGATCTTCAAAAGCCTCTACTTGACCACACTGGTGGCCATCGTGCTTTTTATCGCCTCGGTCATCCTCCTTTATAAAACGCGCCTGGGCCTGCGCTTGCGCGCCTGCGGCGAACATCCTCAGGCCGCGGACAGCGCCGGCATCAACGTATACAAAATGCGCTATATCGGCGTGTTTATTTCCGGCTTGTTGGGCGGCGTCGGCGGGCTGGCCTTTACCGTGGCCGCCGGTTCCGGCTTCCAAAGCCAGGTGGCCGGTTACGGCTTCCTGGCCTTGGCAGTGATGATCTTTGGCAACTGGAAGCCCCTGAATATCCTGGGAGCCTCTTTGTTCTTTGCCTTTTTCAAAATCCTCGCTTCCTATTCGGGCAGCATCTCCTTCCTGCCGGATTTTGAAGGCGTGAAGTCCAGCGAATACATCTACCTGATGCTTCCCTACATCGTCACAATGATTGTGTTGGTGCTCACTTCCAAGAAATCCCGCGCGCCCAAGGCCGAGGGTATCCCCTACGACAAGGGCAGCCGCTGACGGCGGCCGTAAAGCGGCCCTGCTCCACCTCCGGAGCAGGGCCGTTCTGTTGGCAAAAAGGACATGTTGGAATATACCCGGAGAAAAATACATGCGCTCTCCAGGCGCCACCTGTTTGCAACACCCATGAACGCAGAAAATGCAGCAGAGATATTTCTTTGGAAGACTGTCCGTCAGGGCGTGGACAGACCGGGCAAATATCCATCCTCATTTTCCGGGGCGCTGGATCCCGCTCTGTCGATGAACCGCCCTGCCCGCGCAAATGCCCGGTTGAATTTGCCTGGGCTTGCGCCGCCCTGGCGCACCGCGCGAATCATTTGCGTATACACAAGGTTTTTTGCGACAGGCAAAGGGCGCGGAAAGGCTGACGCATGCCCGCCCTTTCAGGTTCTGACCGCACATATACCAAATATAAACTCCAGCGCTTGATTCTCCGCAAAAATGTTTTATAATGAAAGCAGCGGCGGAACCCACCGGCGCAATCGGGACAACGCCCCGATGGAAAGGATGGTGCGTATGTACAACCCCCAACTCGATACCTTCCTCTGCGTGGCGGATTCTGGCAGCTTCAACAAGGCTGCGGAAAAGCTGTATATCTCCCCGCCTGCGGTGATCAAGCAAATCAACCTGCTGGAAGAAAACCTGAACCTCCAACTCTTTGAGCGCACGCACCGCGGCCTTTCCCTCACCGGGGCCGGGCGTTCCCTTTACCAAGACGCCAGGTATATCATCCAGTATTGCAAAGATTCCGTCACCCGGGCCAGAAACGCCATGCAGGAGGCGGAAAGCGTCATCCGCATCGGCGCTTCGCCAATGACGCCCGCGCAGGTGCTGGTGGATTTGTGGCCGCGCCTGCAGGGGGATTGCCCCAATGTGAAATTTCAGATTGTGCCCTTTGAAAACACCCCGGAAAACGCCCGCGAAATCCTCGGCAACCTCGGCCAGACCATCGACGTAGTGGCTGGCATCTTCGATGAAACCATGCTGAAACTGCGCAAGTGCGCCGGGCTGGAAATTTCCCGCGAACCGATCTGCTGCGCGGTGTCCATTCACCACCGCCTGGCGCAGAAGGACAAATTGAGCGTGCGCGACCTCTACGGCGAAAACCTGATGCTGATGCGCCGGGATTGGAGCCACTACGTAGACATGCTGCGCGACGACCTCTGGAAAAACCACCCTCAGGTTCACATTGTGGACTTCGACTTCTACGATGTGGCGGCGTTCAACAAATGCGAGAACAACAACTGCGTGCTTATGGCCATTGAAAACTGGCGCTATGTGCATCCGCTTTTGAAAATTCTGCCCGTGGATTGGAATTATTCCATTCCCTTTGGGCTGCTGCATTCGCCTTCGCCCTCCCCCACCGTCGCCCGCTTTCTCAAGGCCGTGGAGAAAATAACCAGGCCGCGGGAAAAGGCCGCACTATAAACCTACAAGTAAATACTGCCCAACAAATCGAGACTTCCGCGGAAGCCTCGATTTGTTTATAATGAGGGCGTCGCAGGAAAGGCGGTAGAAAGCAATGAAAAAAATGGCGGTAGTCGCCCTGGCTCTGTGTATGTTTCTGGGCGTGCATGGATTTGGCGAGGAGGGAAACATGCCCTATACAGTGGATACGCCCATAGCGCAAGTCGTAAACGACCCGGTTTTCGCGGATTACGGGCGGCTGCTGTTTCCGGTGGACGAAGGCTACTGGAGCGGCGACACGTTGGGCGAACTGCGCCTTACGTGGTATAACAACATCGACCCTGACGAAACCGTGGAAATCGTAAACACGCTGCGCCAGCGCGCCGCGGCTGGCGAAACGGTATTCTATGATATCTACACCGACGCAGAAAAGGCAGAAGACCCCGATAAGGAGGACACCGGATTGTTCTTCTTCAAGGGCACGCCGGGCGAGAAGTTCGCCATTTGCAACGCCGGCGGCGGGTTTGCCTATGTGGGTGCAATGCAGGACAGCTTCCCGCACGCGCTGGAGCTTTCCAAGCGTGGCTACAATGCCTTCGCCCTGATTTATCGTCCCGGCGCGCAGACCGCTTGTGAGGACTTGGCGCGCGCCATCCGCTTCATCTTTGAACATGCGGAGGAATTGGAAGTGGACACCGAGGGCTACTCCCTTTGGGGCGGCTCGGCAGGTGGACGTATGGCGGCTTGGCTGGGCTCCTACGGCACAGCGGCTTTCGAAGAGGGCGAATACCCGCGCCCGGCGGCGGTGATTATGCAGTATACCGGCCATTCGGATTACACGGAAAACGACCCCGCCACCTTTGCTTGCGTGGGCGAGAGCGACGGCATCGCCAACTGGCGCACCATGCAGCGGCGCATAGAGGCGCTGGATGCGCTGGGCATTCCCACGGAGTTCCACCACTATCCCGGCCTGCCCCATGGCTTCGGCCTGGGCGCCGGCACCGTGGCCGAGGGCTGGCTCGACCAGGCCGTGGCCTTCTGGGAGGAAAACGCTGGTTAACGTGCGTTGTAACGCTTTTCCATAAGAGATATCATTGCAGGAGGTTTTAACCATGAGTCGCAAAATCTTGAGCCTCATCCTGGCAGCGCTTTTGGCGCTGAGCGTCATGAGCGCTGCGCTTGCCGAAGATGCTGGGCAGCCCCTTTCCATCGCCGAACAGGGCATGTTCTCTGCCGGTGGCACTGTCACCGAACCGGTTGAGGGCGAATACGACCCCACCCAGAGTTGGCTGGATGCCACGCGCGCCGGCAACACCGCGCATGTGGGGCATGCCAACGTACTCTATCAGATTCCCGTCGAGGACAACGGCAACCCCATCGTTTATCTGCACGGCTACGGCCAGTCGCGCATGGGCTGGATGACCACGCCGGATGGCCGCGAGGGTTGGGCGACGATTTTCCTGCGCAACGGCCACAGCGCTTACCTGGTCGATCAGCCCGGCCGCGGCGAGGCTGGCGCGCAGGAGAGCATGACCACCGACGGCTTCCTGGATGTGTGGAGCGAGGATTCCAAGGAATACCGTCCTGGCGACCAGGCATGGTACACGCACTTCCGCATCGGCCGCGTCGCCCCGGAGCGCTATGAAGGCTCCCAGTTCCCCGAGGGCGAGGAGGCCCAGAATCAGTTCTTCCGCCAGATGACCCCCAATACCGGCAATTTTGACCAGGCCGCCATCGCCGAAGCCATGGGCGAAGTGCTCGCCGAGGTGATGGAGCGCACCGGCAATAAATCCATCCTGATGACGCACTCGCAGGGCGGCGCTGTCGGGTGGGATGTGCCGGTGGAAAACATCTCCGCCATCGTCGCCATTGAGCCGAGCGGAACGCCTGAGGTTGGCTCCGAGCAGTACAACCGGCTGCTGGAGGCGGGCATTCCCATCGTCATCTACTTTGGCGACTATATTGACAACGGCCCTGAGGATTTGATGTCCACTGGTTTCTGGCAGGGCGTACGCGACGGCGCGGTGGCCTTTGCCGAGGCTTACAATGCCGACGGCGGCGATTGCACCGTGGTCAATCTGCCGGACGAGGGCATCACCGGCAACAGCCACTTCATGTTCCAGGAAATGAACAACGACGTAATTGCCCAGCACATTGAAACATGGCTCGGCGAGCACGGCCTGAACTGAAGTTTTTCGAGGATATGCCCATGAAACGCATTCTCCTTCTCTGCCTGGCCGCCCTTTTGTGCCTTTCCTCCGCCACGGCGGAGGAGGCGGGCGGCATCACCCCCGGCACGCAGACACAGCGCGGGTTTGTCAACGACAATGTGCTCCACGATGAAACCGGCGACATCCATTTCAGCAGCTACATTCCCGAAAGCTACGACGGCAGTACGCCCTATGCGTTGTTTGTCACCCTGCCCGGGTGGGAGGGGCTGTACTTCCAGGGCGTGGGCGCGAACATGGTAGCGGATTTCGGCCCAGAGGCCATCGGCTATGTGGAGGACATGATCGTCCTTTCGCCGCAACTCAACGACTGGGGAGAAACCTCCGCAAACATGGCCATCGCCCTCACCGAATACTTCCTTGCAAACTACAACATCAATCCGGAGCGCGTCTACCTGCACGGGATGTCCGGAGGCGGGGAAACAGCTTCCCTGGTGTTGGGCATGCGGCCGGAGTTGTTCACCGCCTGTCTGGTCACCAGCTCGCAGTGGGATGGAAACCTGGCCGTGCTGGCCGCGGCGCAGACCCCCGTCTATCTCGCCATTGGCGCTCAGGACAGCTATTACGGCGCGGACTCCTTCCAGGAGACCTATGCGGCGCTTTGCGAACTGTATGCGGGGCAGGGACTGGACGATGCGCAGATCGACCGTCTCGTCGTCCTGGACGTGCGCGAGCAGTCCTTTTTCACCGAAAACTGCTTTACCGACCAGCACGCTGGCGGGCAGGCCTTTGCCCACGATGCGGCGGCGATGGGCTGGCTGTTTGGGGAGCATTGAGACCGCCCGTATCCAAGGAGGAATGAAAATATGCGACAGGTAAAAAAGCTCGGCACGCTGCTGCTCGCCGCGCTGCTGTGCCTGACGGGAGGAACCGCCATGGCGGAAACCGCGAACGAGGCTTCAGACATCTTCACCCGCTGGGAGGAGCGCGAGGGTTCCTCGGAAACCACGCTGCCCACGCCCGATGATTTTCCGGCGGCTTATGAAATGGCAGCGGTCTGGCCGCTTCGTGGACCTATGACGCCAATGACCGCCACACGCCTGCGCCGGAGGACGACGCCACCGTGCTCAACACGCCCGCCGATCCCAGCCGCATACAGGTATTGTATCTGTGGGAGGAGGGGAACGCCCCAGCCCGCACATCGTTCACCGACGATCTGGGCGGCTACTTTGACCAGCCGGATTTTCGCCCCTATCTCACCGCCATTCCCGTTCGGGAAGGCGTACAGGCGAAAGGCGCGGTCGTGTTGCTGGCGGGCGGCGCGTTCATGTGGCGCGGCAACTACACCGATAGCCTCCCAACCGCCGCGCATTTGCGGGAACTTGGGTTTCATACATTCATCGTCGATTACCGCTTGCGCCCCTACACGCAGCAGGAAGGCGCGCTGGACGTGGCCCGCGCCGTGCGCTTCATCCGCAAAAATGCCGGCGTTTACGGCATCGACCCCGACGACATCGCCGTGATGGGCTATTCCGCGGGCGGCATCCAGGCCGGGGAATTCTTCCTCAATTTTGATGGCGATGTGAACGGCACGCTCCTCGACCCAGATTATGTGCCCGACGCGCTGGACGAGTGGAAGCGTATGCCTCCGCCGCAGGGATGATCTACTCCTTCTATGGCCGCCTCAGCGTTGCTTCCATGGATGCAGACGCGCTGCGCGCGGGCGAACTTCCGCCTACGTTCTACGTCTACGGCACAGAAGACCCGTTCTATTCACAGTTCGAGGCGCAGTCTGAACTGTTGCGGGACGATGTCGGCATCCCGGTGCGCCGCCTTGTCCTGCGTGGATGGCCGTACGGTTTCGGCGGCGATGGCGATTGGATTGAGGACTATGCCGCATGGCTGGAAGCGGTCTTTGCCGCCAATGGCCAGGCGGAACAATGACCAACAGAACAAAGCAGAATAATGAAAAAGGAAGCGGCAGCATGAACAACTTTATCTTTCAAAACGCCACCAAGGTCTACTTTGGGGAGGGCTGCGTGAAGGAATATCTCTCCTGCCTGACCAAATCCTGCAACACAGTGTTGCTGGCCTATGGCGGCGGCTCCATCAAGCGCAACGGCGTTTACGAGGAAGTGATTGGAATCCTGCGCGCGGCGGGCAAGAACATCGTGGAATTTCCCGGCATCATGGCCAACCCCACCTACAAAAATGTGCTGGAAGGCGCGAAGCTGGCGCGGGAGAACAACGTCGATCTGATCCTCGGCGTGGGCGGCGGCTCGGTGATGGACTGCTGCAAAGCCATATCGCTGGCCGCCCGCTATGACGGCGATATCTGGAACGATTTCTGGGCCCAGCCCGGCGTCATCGAAGTGGAGCCATTGCCGCTGGGCGTAATCGTCACCGTGGCGGGCACCGGCAGCGAGTGCAACGGCGGCGCGGTCATCACCAATGAGGAAAAGAAGGTCAAGACCGGCCGCGATTATCCCCGCCTGAACCCGCGCTTTGCCCTGATGGATCCCACCTACACCTTCAGCGTACCCGCAAAGCAGATGGTTTCCGGCGCGTTTGATATCCTCAGCCACATCATGGAAACCTATTTCAGCGAGCCGAACGAGGACAACGTATCCGACGACATCATGGAAGTGCTGATGCGCTCCGTCATCCGCAACCTGCGCGCCGCCATCCGCGACCCGCGCGACTATACCGCCCGTTCCAACCTGATGTGGGATTCCACCATGGCGGAAAACCGCGTCATCAAGATGGGCAAAAAGTGTGATTTTCAGTGCCACAACATGGAGCATCAGCTCGGCGCGTACACCGACTGCAACCACGGCCGCGGGCTGGCTGTGTTGCATCCGGTCTACTACCGCCACATCTACAAGGAAGGGCTGCCCAAGTTCGTGCGCTTTGCCGAGAATGTCTGGAATATCCCCCGCCGGGGGCACACCGACGAGCAAATGGCGCTGGCGGGCATTGAGTCACTGGCGGAATTTATACGAGAAATCGGCCTGCCTACTACGCTGAAAGAGCTGGGGGTGACCGACCGGGCGATGCTCAAGCCTATCGCTGACTCCTGTGGTATTTCCGCGGGCAGCTACAAAAAAATGACCCACGAGGAAATCCTCGATATCTTTAACGAGTGCTTTGAATGAAAGGAGCGTTTACCATGAAAAAATTGACCGCATTGCTTATGGGCCTTGTCTTGATGTTGAACCTCTTTGCCCTCGCCGGCCTGGCGGAAATGGAGACAGCCGCGCCCGCCGCTGAGCCGGAAGCAACGGAAGAAGCCGCCACAGCCGAGGAAGGAAAGACGCTGGTGGTCTACTTCTCGGCCACCGGCAACACGGAAACAGCCGCGAACTACATCGCTGAGGCTACCGGCGCGGATATCTTTGTGCTGGAACCGGTGGAACCCTATACCAGCGACGATTTGCGCTGGACTGACGAGAATAGCCGCGTGGTCTATGAGCACGACAACCCGGACGCGCGCGCTGTGGAGCTTGTAGCCTCGACCGTTGAAAACTGGGACGACTACGACACCGTGTTTATCGGCTATCCCATCTGGTGGGGCATCGCCGCCTGGCCGGTGGACACCTTTGTGCAGGCCAACGACTTTACTGGCAAGACCGTGATCCCCTTCTGCACCTCCTCCAGCTCCGGCCTGGGCGACAGCGGCGAGCTGCTCGCGGAGATGGCTGGCACCGGCGAATGGCTGGAAGGCATGCGTTTCTCCTCCCGCGTGAGCGAGGAAGACGTACAGGCCTGGCTTGACGAACTGGCGCTGTAAAAAAACGTTTCTCCCTTACCGCAGCCCTTTCCCCGCTTTTGCGCGTGGGAAAGGCTGCCTTTTGCCATTTTCATACAGATGAGAAAGAGGGCGCGCCGGATGGCGGAAACATTGGAAAAAAGTGAAAAATATCTATTTGAAGAGATGCCTGTAGCGCGGGCAGTGGCGACGCTGGCAGTTCCTACAATCATCAGCCAGATCGTGACGATGATTTATAATCTCGCGGATACGTTCTTTGTGGGACAGATCGGCGACCCGCTCATGGTCGCCGCCGTTTCGCTGGTATCCCCGTGGTTCAACCTGCTCACCGCGTTGGGCAATCTCTTTGGGTTGGGCGGAAGCAGCCTTATCTCCCGCATGCTGGGCGCGAAAAACCATGAGGACGTCAAGCATGTCGCCGCATTCAGCATCTGGGGCGGCGCGGTGACGACGCTGCTGTTCTCCCTGATGACCTATGTTTTTCGCGCGCCCCTTTTGACCTTTCTGGGAGCCAGTCCGGACACTTATGGCTATGCGGAGGACTATCTTTTTTGGGTCGTAGTGATGGGCGGCGTACCCACCATGGTCAGCCTGGCCATGGGACACCTCTTGCGCAGCGAGGGCCACGCAAGGCCCGCCAGCGCCGGCATGATGTTTGGCGGCATCCTCAACGTAGCGCTCGACCCGTTGTTCATTTTTGTCTTCCACATGAACGTGGCTGGTGCGGCCATCGCTACCGCACTTTCAAACGCCGCGTCGGTCGTCTTTTTCGTCATCCAGTATATCCGCCTGCGCGACCGGACAGACGTTTCCCTGCGCCCGCGCTATTTCACGTTCCGCTTTATTCGTCCTATCTTTTCCGTGGGGCTGGCTTCGGCGCTGGCCACAGCATTGGGCAATGCCTCCAATATGGTGATGGTACATCTGGCTTCCGGGTATGGCGATATTCCTGTCGCCGCCTACGGCGTGGTCAAGCGCATTGACCAGTTCCCGCTCAATGTCTCCATGGGTCTGTGTCAGGGCTTTATGCCGCTGGTGGGTTATAACTATGCGGCAAAAAACTATGAACGGATGCGCCATGTATCCACGTTTTCGTGGAAGGCGGCAGTAATCATGTCGGCGTGCTTTGTGGCCTGCTTTGCCGCTTTTGCGCCGCAGATTTTGCATTTGTTCATCCCCGAAGCGCAAACCAGCAGCCTTGGCGCGCAGTTTTTGCGCGTCGCCTGCCTTGCCGTGCCACTGACCAGCGTCAATTTCCTCATCAGCTATACGCTGCAAGCCATGGGCAAGGGCGTCCAGTCTGCGTGTCTTACCTCCTGCCGCCAGGGGCTACTCAACATCCCGCTGCTGATTGCCATGAACGCCCTCATCGGATTGTTTGGCATGATCTGGACGCAGTTTGTGGTAGAGATCATCATGCTGCCCGTGTCGCTGGGTATGTATATGCACGTATTCCACAGCCTGAAAGCTGCAAAATCCGTGTCATAACCCGCAGGTTTATACAGGAAAACAGATCGAGACTTCTGTCCTTCCAAAAGCGGGGGTATAATACAGTCACAAGGAGATGATGGGACGATGGACAAGAGAGTGCTCGGCAGGGATTTGTGTGTATCCGCTGTGGGGTTTGGATGTATGGGTCTCTCACACGGCTATGGCGCGCCGGTGGACGAGCGCGAAGCAGTGCGTCTTTTGCGGCAGGCCGCAGAGGAAGGTTATACGCTTTTTGACACCGCTGAGGTCTACGGAACCGGCAATGATCCGCATGTCAACGAACGGCTCGTGGGCAGGGCGTTGGCTCCATACCGCGATCAAGCGGTTATCGCCACCAAGTTTGGCTTGCGTTTCGATTTTGAGAGCGGCAAGGTGCCGCTGCCCCTGATTCCCGATTCACGGCCGGAAACAATCCGCCGGTCTGTGGAAGGATCGCTCAAACGGCTGGGGATCGACCACATCGACCTTTACTTCCAACACCGCATCGACCCCCAGGTGGAACCGGAGGCCGTCGCGGGCGTTATGGCAGATCTCATCCGTGAGGGCAAGATCACACACTGGGGCATTTCGGAAGCAAACGAAGATTACCTCCGTCGCGCGCACGCCGTCTGCCCGGTGACGGCGATAGAGAACCGTTATTCGATGATGGCCCGGCAGTATGAAGGCCTCTTTCCGGCGCTCGAAGAATTGGGCGTGGGCCTGGTGGCTTTTTCTCCGATGGCGAATGGCTTTCTAACCGCCCGCTATGGCAAGGGGCAACATTTCGACGCGCGATATGACTATCGGGCGGCCATGCCACAATTCACGGATGAAGCTGTGGAACAAAACCGCGCGCTTCTCAAACTGCTTGAGTGCCTGGCGCAGGAAAAGAGCGCTACTCCAGCGCAAATCTCGCTTTCCTGGATGTTGTGCAAAAAGCCTTGGATTGTGCCCATCCCCGGCACGCGAAAAGTGGAACGGATGCGCGAAAACGCCGGAGCTGCCGCAGTAAAGCTGTCAGCTGCCGAGGTGAAGGCCTTGGATGACGCGCTGGATGCCATGGGAATGTCCGCTGTATTTGGCGGAACGCCCGTCGCCAGCGGGCGGCAGTAAACGTCCACACAAGGAAAAGAGTTCCTGTTTTTGAACCATGACCGCAGCCTGATCAAGCCGGTCATCTACAACGACTAAACCCAGAAAGGATGTTGGATTATGGAATTTGCTACCCTGAATAACGGCGTAAAAATGCCCATGGCTGGTATCGGTACCTTTTTGCTCACCCCGGACGAAGCGGAAGCTTCCGTACTCAGCGCCTTGGAATGCGGCTATCGCCTCATTGATACGGCCAACGCCTATGTCAACGAAAAGGCCGTGGGACGGGCGATGAAGAAATCCGGCCTCAAGCGCGAGGAGATCTTCCTGGAAACCAAGCTCTGGCCGTCCTTCTACGAACAGGCGGACGCGGTGGATAAGACGCTCGCGCGTCTGGATACCGATTATATAGACCTTTTGCTCATCCATCAGCCCGCGGGCAACTATCTGGCCGGTTACCGGCAGATGGAAAAAGCCTATAAGGAAGGCAAAGTGCGCTCTATTGGCCTTTCCAACTTCAATGAGGCGCAGATCCGCGAGATCTTGAGCGTATGCGAGGTCAAACCCGCCGTTTTGCAGACCGAGGTGCACCCCTATTCGCAGGAAAAGGAACTGAAAGCTTTCCTTGACAAAGAGGGCATCGTCATCCAGGCCTGGTATCCGCTTGGCCACGGCGACAAGGCGTTGATCGAAGAACCGCTGTTTGCCGAATTGGGCAAAAAATACGGAAAGTCCAACGCCCAGGTCATTCTGCGCTGGCATATACAGGATGGCAATATCGTCATTCCCGGTTCCAAGAACCCTGCCCATATCAAGGATAACTTTGACCTCTTTGACTTTGCCCTCACCGATGCGGAAATGGCGCGCATCGCCGCAATGGATAAAAAGAAACGCTATTATGTCAGTTCGCCGGAGCTGCTGGCACGCTATGTCAAAATGGTGCCTCCGGTAGACGAGCAGAAATAAGAGGAGGAATTCCGTATGCGCAAGAATTTTGGATCGAAGCCCTGGTTCTACCCGCTGCCGGTGCTCATCATCGGCACCTATAATGAAGACAATACAGCCGACGCCATGAACGCCGCCTGGGGCGGGTTGTACGACGCGGACAAGGTGGTGCTTTGCCTGAGCGCCGGGCACAAGACTACCGCCAACATCAAGGCGCGCAAGGCTTTTACCGTCAGCTTCGCGGATGCCGCCCATGTGGTGCCGGCGGACTACGTGGGCATCGTCTCTGCCAACCGCGAGCCGCGGAAAATGGAGATCTCCGGTTTCCACACCACAAAGAGCACATTTGTAGACGCGCCGCTGATCCACGAGTTGCCCGTGGCACTGGAATGCGAACTCATCAAAGTAAACGAGGACGGCAATATTATCGGGCAGATTGTGAATGTCAGCATTGACGAAAGCGTTCTGGGTGTGGATGGCAAGCTCGACTTGGACAAGTTCCGGCCCATCTCCTTTGAACCGGTACACAACGCCTATCATGCGTTGGGTGAAGAAGTTGGTAATGCCTTCAACGATGGGGCAGCTTTGCAATAAGCGCCCCGGTCTTGAGGCAATAGGTCTGATGGGAGGAAACGCAAATGTATGACCTGACTGGAAAGGTCGCTATTGTCACTGGCGGCGGATCCGGCATTGGCCGGGCCATCGCCCAGCGGTTCGCCAAGGAAGGCGCAAGCGTTGTAATCGTCGGGCGCAAGGAAGCGCCTTTGCAGGAGACATGCGCTTGCGGCAAAAATATTTCCTATGTCACCGGCGATATCACAAAGACAGAAACCATCGAAAAGCTTATTGGCGTAGTAGAAAAGGAATTTCACGGGCAACTGGATATACTGGTTAACAACGCGGGCTGGTGCCCGGTGCAGCCCGTCACGGAGCTGACCATCGCGGATTACGACCGCGCCTTCAGCCTGGATGTGCGCGCGCTAGTGGAATTGACCATCCACGCCCTGCCGCTCATCCGCAAGTCCAAGGGCAGCATCATCAACCTGTCCAGCGTAGGCGCTACCCATCGCGCGCCCAACCTGTCCATGTATGTGGGCGCGAAGGCGGCAGTGGAAAACTTCACCCGCGTATGGGCCATGGAGCTGGCCAAGGACGGCGTGCGCGTCAACGCCATTGCTCCCGGCGCCATCCGCACGAACATATGGAACGTCACCGACCTATCGCCCGAGGCAGCCAAAGCCCATCGGGAGGGCATCGCCGCGGGCATCCCCTTCGGCCGCTTCGGCGCGCCGGAGGAAGTTGCCAATATCGCCGCCTTTTTGGCTTCCGACCAGGCAAGCTATGTCAGCGGCGCCATTTACGCAGTAGACGGAGGGCAGGGAGCCGCATAGGCGGCCCCTCTCTCTTTTTCGAGAAAGGATGGTTGTCATGGACAAAGTGACCGCCGGAAGGGATGCAATGGGCAAGTTCGCCCCCAAATTCGCGCAGCTTAACGACGATGTATTGTTTGGAGAAGTCTGGTCGCGGGAGGACAAGCTTTCGCCGCGCGACCGCAGCCTCATCACCGTTTCAGCGCTGATGGCCAGCGGCATTCTCGATTCTTCCCTTTTGCACCACATTCAGCGCGCCAAAGCCAACGGCATCACCAGCACGGAAATGAGCGAGGCGCTCACCCAGCTTGCCTTCTATGCGGGCTGGCCCAAGGCCTGGGCGGCGCTGCGGATGGCAAAAGAAGTTTATGGGGAGGAATAATATGTTCGTTGTCTGCCACATGCTTACCTCGTTGGACGGAAAGATCGACGGCGCCTTTTTTGGCGCGGCGGAAACCGCCCCGGCGCTGCATGCCTATGGGGAACTGCGGGGCTATTACAACTGTCCGGCGACGCTGTACGGAACCACCACTATGCTGGGCGGTTATGCCGACGGCCTGGCTCCGTCCCTGGAGCAGGGCGAGGCAGTATCCGCGCGCGAAGACTACGTCAATGCCGCTGGGCTTGACGTAGGAAATTTCATCGTTTCCGTCGATCCGCTGGGCACGCTGGGCTTCCACTCCCATTGTATTGAAAAGAAGGGCCGCCCCGCCGCGCATGTCATCGAAGCGTTAACGGCTCAGGCGTCCCCAGCCTATCTCGCCTACCTGCGGCGCCTGGGTATCTCCTACGTATTTGCCGGGGACAAGCTGCTGAACTGTGCCTTGCTGCTACAAAAACTGCAATCCCTGTTTGACATCGGGCGGCTGTTGGTCGCTGGCGGCGGCACGGTCAACTGGTCCTTTGCGCAAGAGGGGTTGATTGATGAATTGAGCGTGGTTGTTGCCCCCGTTGCGGATGGGGGCACCGAATCGGTTTCTATTTTTGAGCGCGCCGCCTTCATGCCCGCGCACGCCCCGGTCGCCTTCTCCCTGCACGGCGCAAAGGCGCTGGATGGCAACGCGCTTTGGCTGCGCTATGTGCGCAAGTAGCGCGGCGGACGCGGGCTGGTTTCAACGCATCGCCATTGAGACAAATCTCGCGCAGACGGGCTTTGCGATGATCAGCCCCGTGGAGGACAATGCTTATCAGGACGCGCTCGCGTCTGCGCGAAATAGCCGGACGTTGCCATGACGGAAGAAGGCATTCGGCCGCTTTCGCCTGGCGGCGGTCTTGGCAGGGCTTCATATATCATTGCAAACGAAGGGCCTGATAAACGGCAATCGCCGTCCATCAGGCCCTTTCCCCTGAGACTGCCAATCGATCTCAATGCAATGCTTCGGCCTCAGCGTGAGGCAGAATCAACCGTACCGCGTTGTGCAGGTTTTGAATATCAATCTTCGCCGCGCCCGGCTCAAATTCCCCGTCAAGCGTCCAATCCATGTCCGCCGGGGCGGATATGCGCACATTGCCCGTGGTCATAAAGCGCAAGAGTTCATGGTCATAGTTGCGCCGCTGAAGGCATGCGGCGGCTAGAATAATCTGGCCAATATTCTCCGGCGCGCGCACAAGCAGCATTTCAAACTTACCATCGTGCAAATCGACGCGGTTAGGATCCAGCTTGAGCACGCCGCCCATGGAAGTGGAATTGCTCACCGTGCCGAAAATATAGTCGTCAGTAAAGCGCTCCCCCTCCACTTCAATGGTCAGGCGGTGAGGATGGATGCGCGTTACATCCTTCACGCCCTCGAGAATATAGGCAAGGTGCCCCAGCGCGTTTTTGATGGGCTGAGGCGCGGCATAGGATGCGCGCGTAAAAGCTCCAAAGGACGCCGTGTAGACAAAACAGCGCCCGTTAAACAGGCCAACATCAATCGGCGTAGCCACGCCCTGCGTGATCAGGCGCGCCGCCTTGACCAGATCGCGGGAGAGGCCATGGCTGGCGGCAAAATCGTTGGTAGAGCCGGCAGGCAGATAGCCGATGGGCACATCGGCGCCGGAAGCGAGCATTCCGGAGATGACCTCATTGAGCGTACCGTCGCCGCCAATACACACCAGGCGGCAAAACGCTCCCGCGCGCGATGCCACCGCCTCGCGCGCGTCGCCCGGGCCGTTTGTCTCCAACAGTTCTGCCGTCACGCCGTCTGCCTCCAGCAGAGGCAAAAGTTCGCCCAAGCGGCGGCTTGCCTGCATGCGGCCAGCGCGGGGATTGAGGATGACCAGTTGCCTGTCCATAGCGTCCTCCTTGTGGGTGTATTGACTTCAGGCCCACGTCGCCTGCATCAGTTTTGGATATACAGCGTCCAGCACCGACACCGCGCGAATCAACATTTCTTCGGCTACCTCGCCGACATTGGCACAGCGGCTGGGGATATCTATCTCCAAATTGACAGCGCACTTATCGGGATCAATGACGAATTTTACATGGCGGTACTTGCGGTTAATGGCGTTGCAGGCCGCATAGAGCTTCTCCAGCCGCTCCGGAGGGAACTTGACCAGGTTCGCGGCGCGAATGGCCACATCATTGCCCTCGGAATTGGAAATGAAATAAAACGTCGCAGACGGAAAGCTCTTGCCATTGAAGGCCGCCTCCACCAGCGACATGCCGCCTGCCTCGCGGATTCTACATTTGATGTCCTTGCGCAAAAGCGCTTCATAGACCAGCTCCGTCGCCTGAAACACTGTGGACACCTCCTATTGTAACATTATACGAATTTGCTGGCGCGCTGTCAAGAACACGAACCGGAGGCGCTCATCGGTATAAAAAAGACCTGCCGCACGAAAGCGGCAAGTCTTAAAACCATCAGCAGGCACGCTTTGGCGGCCCAGCTTTATTTTACGGCTTCCTTGGCCTTCTCCGCCAGAGCGGTGAAAGCGGCGGGGTCGTTGATGGCCATTTCGGAAAGCATCTTGCGGTTGATATCCACGCCAGCGACCTTGAGGCCGTTGATCATGCGCGAATAGCTCAGGCCGTTCATGCGGGCCGCGGCGTTGATGCGGGCAATCCACAGGCGGCGGAAGTCGCGCTTTTTCAGCTTACGGCCAATATAGGCGTAACGAAGCGAACGGCGAACCTGCTCGCTGGCGGCACGATACTGCTTGCTCTTGGCGCCAAAGTAGCCCTTGGCCAGCCTCATAACCTTGCGACGCTTTTTCAGGGCGTTGACAGCCCTCTTAACTCTTGCCATTTTCGATTCGCCTCCTTACTTGTAGGGCATAAGCTTTTTCATGGTCTTGCCTTCGGCGCCGGTGAGATAGGCCGCCTTGCGCAGGTTGCGGGTACGCTTGGTAGGCTTCTTGGTGAGGATATGGCGCTTAAAAGCCTGGGCGCGCTTTACCTTGCCGGATTTGGTGAGGTCAAAGCGCTTCGCCGCGCCCTTGTGGGTCTTTTGCTTGGGCATGGAAGTTCCTCCTCTCGTTTTATACGCGCTAATTCTGTTCGCGCGGAGCGATGAGCATTGTCATGTTGCGGCCTTCGATTAAAGGGGCGCGTTCCACATTTCCGTATTCCTTAATCCGCTCGGCAAACTGCTTCATAACCTCGCGCCCAATCTCCGAGTGGGTGATCTGGCGGCCGCGGAAGCGGATAGTCACCTTGACCTTGTTGCCGTCCTTCAAAAACTTCACGGCGTTTTTGAACTTCACGTCCACGTCGTGATCTTCGATGGTGGCGGACAGGCGCACTTCTTTAACGGTAATGACCTTCTGATTTTTGCGAATTTCGCGCTCACGCTTGGACTGTTCGAAGCGATATTTGCCATAGTCCATCAGCTTGCACACCGGCGGGCGGGCTTGCGGAGCGATCTTGACCAGATCGAGCTGCCGCTCCTCGGCCAGAAGCAGCGCCTGATGCGTGGACATAATGCCCAGCTGTGCGCCGTTCTGATCCACCACACGAACCTCGCGGTCGCGAATCTCCTCATTAATCATGAGATCGTTGTTGATAGAAACACACCTCCTGTTTTCCTTCTGTCGAAAACGCAACAAAATGAGCGGCGCGAAACGCCACTCTCACAAAACGCCCATGCACGAGCATGGCCGGAATTATGGAAACCCGCGCTGGCGTGAGCCGCCGGGTGAGAAGTGGTCGCTTCTGCTTTGCCCAAATATTATAGCATGCCCGGCGCTCTATGGCAAGCGCGGGGCATGTAAAATTTTCAAAAATTCTCAGGCGCTCTTTTTTACGGCCACCTTATCGGCAATCAGGGCGATGAATTCGCCGTTGGTGGGCTTGTCGTCCGGGGAAAGCACCTTATAGCCGTACATGTTGTTGACTGAATCCAGCCGCCCGCGGCTCCAGGCCACGTCGATGGCATGGCGCATGGCGCGCTCCACCTTGCTGGCAGTCGTGTCGAATTTACGGGCAATGCCGGGATAGAGTTCCTTGGTAATGCGGTTGATGACATCCGGTTCGGCCAATACCATGCGCACCGCCTCGCGCAGGTAGTGGTATCCCTTGATATGCGCGGGAATGCCGATGGTGAGAAACAGGTTGGTCACCTGTTCATCCACATCAGGGCAGGCGCTCTCCCGCGCGGCGGGAAGCTCGGTGATTGACGCTTCCTCAAACGAGGAGGCAACCTCGCGGATGCGGCTGGCCAACAGGCGCATATCAAAGGGTTTCACCATGTAATAGCTCGCCCCCAGCTTTACGGCGCGCAGGATAAAATCATCGCGCGAAAGCCCCGTCAGCACAATCACGCGGGGCCGCTCCTCCTCGGGGAGCTCGCCCAACTCCTCCAAGATTCGAAAACCGTCGCGCCGGGGCATGATGATATCCGTCACCAGCACGTCCGGCCTGTGCGCGCGCACGGCTTCCACAACCCGAGCGCCGTCGGATACGGCCTTAACCAGCTCAATGTCCGGCGTTTCGGCAAAATAGTCCGTCAAAAGTCTGAGTACGTTGAGGTTATCATCCGCAAGCACAACGCGAATTTTATCCATAAAGCCCGCTTCCTTTCCAAGAGGGTGAATGTTGATATTTTATATGCGGGATTCTGGATTCATATGCGAAAAATGTGCAAAAGGGCGCGATTTTTTGCGGGAGCATCGCCTGCGCCGCTGCAGAGCCGAGGGCTAGTTGCGAAGCGCGTCTACAAGTTGCCTGACCAGTTGCGCGTTCTCTTCGCTCAAGCCGGAAATATCCAGCGTCTGCGTCTGCTCAATGCCCAGCAAATAATCCGAGGAAACGCCGAAAATGGCAGTAATGCGAATGAGGATGTCGTAAGACGGATAGCGCAGGGACGTTTCATAGGCGCTGATGACGCTCTTGGTCAGCCCAAGGCGGGAAGACAGCTGAGACTGCGTCCATCCCTTAGCGATTCGCAGCGCCCGAAGCCTGTTGCCGAAATCAACCAATTCAAAACACCTCTCAACTATTAGAATACTGTCATTGTGGCTTTGATTGGTTGATTTTATTCTCCGGATAGTTGACAAGCAGAGAATGTACGAATATAATAGTTACGTATATGTATTTACAATGGTTACAAATTCCCTTTGTGAGTAATTCCCGGGAATCGGAGGCAAATTATGAAAGATCTGTGCAGATGGCCTTTTAAAAGCAGAGGCGAAACGTCTGCAAAAAGCCCGCCTCCTTGTCAAACCGGCGCCTCCTGCAACACCGGCGCGCAGAAGGAACACCCCTTGGACGCGATGGCGCAAAAATACCATTGTTTTGTGTCTGATTTGCGCTTGGACCCATCCCTGCGCAGAGAGGCGCTGCTTGAATTATCACGCTGCGAAGAATCGGCCTATACGCTGGAAGAATGGCAGGATGCGGTCAGTTATCTGACCGAAAGCGTGCGCACATTCAAAAACGCGGCCGAAGCCAAGCGCTGCATTCTCCGATGGCTGAAAGTATCCAAACTGCGTTCGTCCACTTGACGCTTATTTTCCCTTCCATCGCGCAATTGCGCGCAAAAAATCATCGCCGTAAGCGCGCAATTTGGCTTCGCCCACGCCGGGAACCGCCAAAAGCTGTTCAGACGTTTCCGGCAACATGGCGCACATGGCGCGCAAGGTCGCATCCGAAAAAATCATATAAGCCGGAACGCCGCGCTTTTCAGCAATGCGCAGCCGCAGGGCGCGCAGAGCCGCGAACAGGTCCGCGTTTGTTGTATTTTTGGAAGCCGCTTTCGACTTGGGCGCGCTTTCGGCCTCTTCTTCCCGCGCGCGCAGCAATACCGGCTCGCCGCCCAACGCCTGTTTTGCGCGCGGGCCGAGGCGGATTACGGCGTATTTCCCGCCGCTGGAAGCGAGATAGCCGCGTTCGAGCATCTCGTCGATCACGTCGCTCAAAAGGCTTCGGGGCGTGCCTTGGAGCGCGCCATAATGGGGCGAACGATCCAATCCCATTTCGCCCACGCGCTTTTCCTTGCTGCCCAACAACACCGAACGAATCAGACGCGCCCCGACGCGGCCATTGAGATCGCGCACGCAGCGCAGCACCGGCAGGGCCAGACGCGAGGCGTCCTCCAGCCTGGCCGGGTGCAGGCAGTTGCCGCACGCGCCGCATTCCTCCGCGGCTTCCTCGCCAAAATAGCGCAATATATGCGCGCGCAGGCATTTGCTGGTCTGGCAATAGGCGGTCATTTGCTCCAAGCGCTCCCAGGCGGCGCGCTTGGCCTCCGCCAGCATGCGCTCGTCCAGCTCGCCCTCCTCGCCCATCTTGTCGATGAAAAAGCGCTGCGTGACCACGTCTGACTTGCCAAAGAGCAGCACGCAATCCGCCATCTCGCCATCTCGCCCGGCGCGGCCCGCCTCCTGATAGTAGCTTTCCAAATCCTTAGGCATATTGTAGTGGATGACAAAGCGCACGTCGGCTTTGTCAATTCCCATGCCAAAGGCGTTGGTGGCAACCATAATCAAAGCCCGGTCGTAGGAAAACGCCTCCTGGTTTTCGCGCCGCTCGGCGTCGGAAAGGCCGGCGTGGTAGCGCGTGGCGGAAATTCCCCGCGCGCGCAGCGACTGGCAGACCTGTTCCACCGCCTTGCGCGTGGCGCAGTATATGATGCCGCTCTGCCCCTCATGCTCTTTGAGCAGGCGCAACAGCGCCTCCATGCGCTCGCGGGGGCGCTCGACAAAGAAGCGCAGGTTGGGGCGGTCGAAACCCGTCACCAACGTATAAGGATTGCGCAGGCCCAGCAAACGGGCGATATCGGCGCGCACGCGAAGCGTAGCCGTGGCCGTGAAGGCGCACAGGGGCGGCCTTTGCGGAGGCGCGGCGATGAATTCGGGAATATCCAGATAGCTGGGGCGAAAATCCTGTCCCCACTGGGAAATACAGTGCGCCTCGTCCACCGCCACAAGGGAAATGGACAGATCGCGGCACAGGGCCAGAAAGCGCGGCGTAAGCAGGCGCTCCGGGGCGACATAAACCAGTTTGTACCGCCCGGCGGCAATGTTGTTCAGCGCCGCGTCCATTTGCCGCTCGGTGAGCGAACTGTTGATAAACGCCGCCGGTACGCCCGCCTGCTTGAGCGCCGCCACCTGATCTTTCATCAACGAAATCAGCGGCGAAATCACCAACGCGCAGCCCGGCAGAGCCAGGGAAGGAACCTGGTAGCAAATGGACTTGCCCGAGCCGGTGGGCATCACGGCCAACACATCGCGGCCGGAGAGGATGGCGTCGATCACCGGCCGCTGCCCTTCGCGGAACGATTCATAGCCAAATACGCGCTTGAGCACGGCCTCCGGGGCCTCAAACGGCGCCTTTGCGATGGATTCCGCCTCCGGCAGCGGGGCGGGAAGCTCCTCCGGCATTGGTTCCCACGAGGGCATTTCTTCCTCCGGAGGCGGCTCCGGCAGAGGCGGCTGGGAAGGTTCGACAGGCGCGAAACGCGGCACTTCCCTGCCGTCTATTTGGGCGGGGTTGTTCCATGAGGACAGCGGACGCGCCCATATGCCTTCGCCATTCGGCGTATCCGGGCAGGGATAGAGGGCGCGGTAAATCACCATCGGCTCATCCGTTTCCGAATGGCGGGCGATGGCAAGCACTTCGTATTCCCGGCCCTTGAAGTGGCGGTAACGGCCCTTGCGCGGCAGGTTCACGGCGTTTCCCCTGCAAAGAGCGCCGCGAAAGCCTCGATGCGCTCGGGGAACAGATGCGGCAGCGCTGCGCTGTTTTCCCCGGCGGAGCGCAGGGCCATTTTTGCGATCAGCTTTTCAAAGCCGCGCAGCTTTGAAAAGTCTATTTCGCCGCCGAAGCAGGCGCATTGCCGGGCGTGCGTGCGCAACTCGGCCTCGATATTGTTTGCGAAAATGGCGTCCGCCTTTTCCGCAAAACCAGCGCACAGAAAAATGCCCAGCGGCTTTTCAAGCAGGATGGGCTTTGTCCCCTCCAGATACTGGCGCGCGTCCACATGGAGGCTGCCCATGCGCACGCTGCCGCCGACGATCACCTGGTCGTAAGCGGAGGGGTCGGGTTTTTGCGCGCACAGGTCTACAAGGGTGGCGTTTGGAATCTTTTCCGCCAACGTGCGGGCGCATTTTTCCGTGGTTCCCGTTTTGGACGCATAGGCAATCAGTGTTTTCATTGTATTTCCTCCCCCGCTTCGCGGGCCGGTCTCGGGCAGCTTGCCTTTGCCTACATCACGCTAAAGAGCATTTCGCCATAGCTGGGATAGGGCCAGACGTCCTTGGCCACGAGCAATTCCGTTTCGTCGCACACGGCGCGCATTTCCTGCATGGCGGAAAAAATTACATCATGGTGGTAGCGCGCCTTCTCCTCGTTTTCCGCGCATTCCTGGGCGTGGATTACAGCCGCGTCGAGGCGCTCGGCGGTATCGGCAATGCTGTCGGTGAGCGCGGAGAGCTTTTCAGTGAGCTTCGTTTCATACGCGCACGTCAGGCCCATCTCGCGCTTGCGCAGGGCCGTTTCCAGCAGCCGGCCGGTATAGGCGACCACGGCGGGCAGGATTTCGCGGCGCACCATATCCAGCATGGTCAGCGCTTCGATGTGGATGATCTTGGCGTAGTTTTCATACATAATTTCCCGGCGCGAGGCCAATTCCTCGCCGGTAAACACGCCGTGGCGGGCAAATAGCTCCACGTTCTTTGCATCCGTGAGATGGCCGATGGCGTCCACGCTGGAGCGGTAGTTGCACAGCCCGCGCTTTTCCGCCTCTTCTACCCACTCAGGGGCGTAGTTGTTGCCGTTGAAAAGGATGCGCTGATGGGCGCGGAATTCGCGGCGGATGAGCTTGCCCAGACGCAGGGGAAAGTCGTCGGCCTGCTCCAGCTCGTCGGCAAAGGCGCGCAGGGCGTCGGCCACGGCGGTATTGAGCACCGTGTTGGCGTCAGCGATGGAATGGCTGGAGCCGAGCATGCGGAACTCAAACTTGTTGCCCGTAAAGGCAAAGGGCGATGTGCGGTTGCGGTCGGTTGTGTCGCGGCGGATGCGCGGCAGCACGCCCAGGCCGGTTTCCAGATAGGACTTTTCGGCCTGATAGCTTTCCTTGTGGGTGATGGCCTCCACCACGGCGGTCAATTCGTCGCCGAGGAACATCGACACAATAGCGGGCGGCGCTTCGCTTGCACCCAGACGGTGGTCGTTGCCCGCCGAGGCCGCGGAAATGCGCAGCAAATCCTGATGCTCGTCCACGGCGCGCATCACCGCCGCCAGGAAAAGCAAAAACTGCATGTTTTCCGCCGGGGATTTGCCCGGCTCGAGCAGGTTCGCGCCCGTATCCGTGGAAATCGACCAGTTGTTGTGTTTGCCGCTACCATTCACGCCGGCAAAGGGCTTTTCATGCAGAAGGCAGACCAGCCCATGCTTGACGGCGACCTTCTTCATCATCTCCATGGTGAGCTGGTTGTGGTCGGTGGCGACGTTGACGTTGGTAAACACCGGGGCCAGCTCGTGCTGCGCGGGGGCGGCCTCGTTGTGCTCGGTGCGGGCGAACACGCCCAGCTTCCACAGCTCCTCGTCCAGTTCGCGCATATAGGCGGAAATGCGCGTTTTCAGGGCGCCGAAGTACTGGTCGTCCATCTCCTGACCCTTGGCCGGGCGCGCGCCAAAGAGCGTGCGGCCCGTGTATTTGAGGTCTGGGCGGCGTTCGTAGGCGGCGCGGTCAATGAGGAAATATTCCTGCTCCGGGCCGACGGTGGCATAAACGCGGCGCACATCCGTATGCCCAAACAGGCGCAGTATGCGCAGCGTTTCGCGGTTGAGCGCCTCCACTGAGCGCAAAAGCGGCGTCTTTTTGTCCAGCACGCTGCCCGTATAGGAGCAAAACGCTGTGGGGATACACAGCGTGTTATCCTTGATAAAGGCGTAGCTGGTGGGGTCCCAGGCCGTATAGCCGCGGGCTTCGAATGTAGCGCGCAGGCCGCCCGAGGGGAAGGAAGAAGCGTCCGGCTCGCCGCGGATCAGCTCCTTGCCGGAGAATTCCATAACGATGCCGCACGGGCCGGTGGGCGTCAAAAAAGCGTCGTGCTTTTCGGCGGTGACGTCGGTCAGGGGCTGGAACCAGTGCGTAAAATGCGTGGCGCCCTTGGAGATTGCCCAGTCCTTCATGGCGTTGGCCACCACATCGGCAACGCTGCGGTCGAGATCGCGCCCTTCCTGAATGGTCTTTTGCAGTTTTTCATAGGTATCGTGCGGCAGAAGCGAGCGCATCACCTTGTCGCTGAATACCATCGAGCCAAAAATCGCCTCAATATTGCCCATATAAGCCTCCACACTCGCAATACTGCTTACTATAATACGGCCTTGGGCGAAGTGTGTCAACCGCGTGCAGTTTATTTTCAAAAAGTTCGCTTGACAGCGATTTGTGGGGTTTCTTATAATGGCTCTATGATGAAAACGCTGTTGGTCGTCCGGGGCGCGGAAGAAGAAAAGCTCGTCCGGGCGCTCGTGGAAGCGGGCGCCGTGGAGATTTCCTGCGCCCACGACGGCCAGACGGCGCGCGAAGCGCTCAGCAGCGGCCAATACGCGCTGGCTTTCCTGGCGGACGGCTCGGCAGAGCTGGCAAAGGAATTGGCGGCCTGTTCGCGTGCGGGCGTGCTTCTGCCGCTCGCGCCCGAGCGCATGGATGAAGCGGAGGAACTCACGCGCGCGGGCGTATTCGTCCTGGCCCGGCCATTGACCCGCGCCGCCCTGAGCACAGCCATGCGCTGCGCGGCGGCGCTGTATTACCGGCTCAACGGCGCGGCCGCCGAAAATGAACGCTTGCGCGACAAGCTCAATGAGACGCGCATGGTTTCCCGCGCCAAGCTGGCGCTGATCCGCTACCTGAACATGTCCGAGCCGCAGGCGCACCGCTATATCGAAAAGCAGGCCATGGACCGCCGCGTTTCCCGGCTGGAAGTGGCTATGAGCATACTGGCAAACTACGATACATAACAAAACGCGCCGGAGGAACGCTTCCCTCCGGCGCGACGGCATTTTGGCAGAGGCAGATTCAGAACCCCGCCACCAGAACCCTGACAACCACGAAAGCGATAATCACAGCGCCGGCAGCCGTTACCACGCCGTAAATTTTCCGCGATTCCCTGTCATTTTTCTCCTTGATAAAGTAGTAAACTCCTCCACAAAGTACGGCGAGGCCAACGACGAGCGCAACGATGGTTCCTATCATGTCTTTTCCCTCCATTTGAGCAGCAAAGCGGAATTGATGATAACCACAACTGAGCCGGCATTGTGTACCAGTGCGCCGACCACCGGGTTGAGCACGCCGGTCATCGCCAGCACGATGGCCACGAAGTTGAGCGCCATGGAAAAGGTCATGTTCAGGCGGATGGTGCGCATCATGCGCCGGGAAAGGCGCAGAAGGTGCGGTATCTCCCGTATTTCATCGTTGACCAGGGCGATATCGGCGGCGTCCACGGCAATATCGCTGCCCACGCCGCCCATGGCCACGCCGACAAAGGCGCGCTTGAGGGCGGGCGCGTCGTTGACGCCATCGCCAATCATACACACCGGTTGGCCCTGTCCCTGGCTTGCGTCGATGTAGCGCAGTTTATCCTCGGGCAGGCAACCGGCATGATATTCCTCAATGGACAGGCGCGCGGCGATTGCTCCGGCCGCGCTTTCGTGGTCGCCGGTGAGCAGCACGGGGGTGACGCCGGAAGCGCGCACGCGGCGAATCGTGTCCTCCGCGTCCGGGCGCAGCGTGTCCGACAGGGCGATGAATCCCGCGCAACGGCCGTCTATGGCGACATAAATGACGCTGCACCCCCCGGCGCTGTAAGCCTGGGCAGCCGTAGCGCAGGCTTCCGGCACGCCTCCGCCTTCCCCGGCGAGGAGCTGCGCGTTGCCGGCGGCGATTTTCCTGCCTCCGACCACGGCGCGCACGCCGCGCCCGGGCAGTATGGCGAAACCCTCTGCCGGTGGCGGCTCCTGGCCCGTTTCCTCCCGGTAGCAGCGCACGATGGCCTTGCCCAGCGGATGTTCCGAGCGCAGCTCCGCCCCGGCGGCGCAGGCGTATAGTTCCCCGCGGGAAACCTCCACACGCGCGCTTTCCACCGCCGTCACATGGGGCGTGCCAAAGGTGAGCGTGCCGGTTTTATCAAAGGCAAAGCGGGTAACGGAGGCCAGGCGCTCCAGCGCGTCTCCTTCGCGCACGAGAAAGCCATGGTGGGTGGCGTTGCCGATGGCGGCCATGATTGCCGTGGGCGTGGCCAGCACCAGCGCGCAGGGGCAAAACACAACCAGGATCGTCACTGCGCGGATGATTTCGCCGCTGATGAGCCAGGTCAGCGCCGCCGCCGTGAGGGCGATAACCACGATCCACGTCGCCCAGCGGTCGGCGACGCCGACGATTTTGGCCTTGCCCGCGTCGGCGGACTGCACCAGGCGAATCATGCGCTGGATGGAGCTATCCTCCCCCACGCGCGTCGAGCGCATTTCAAAAGCCCCGAACTGATTGACCGTGCCGCTGGAAACCTCGTCGCCCACGCCCTTGTCCACGGGCAGCGATTCGCCGGTCATCACCGCCTGGTCGATGGAAGTCTGTCCGGAAATAATCACGCCGTCCACCGGCACCGTCTCGCCCGGCAGCACGCGCAAAAGCTCGTCCACCGCCACTTCCTCGGCAGGGATGACGTTTTCCTGGCCGTTCCGTATCACCCGCGCCGTGCGCGGCGTGAGATGCACAAGCCGCTCGATGCCCGCGCGCGCCCGGGCCACGGTCAATTCCTCCAACAGACCGCCAAGCTGCATGATGAAGGCCACTTCCCCGGCGGCAAAATCCTCGCCAATGATCACGGAGGCGATCAGGGCAATGGACACCAGCACGTCCGCCTTGATGTCAAAGGACGTAATCAGGCCAATGATCGCCTCCAGAATGATGGGCACGCCGCAGAGGACAATCGCCACCCACGCCGCGTCAAACGGCAGCGGCAGAAGGTTGAAGATGCTGGCAAGCAGCGCCAGGCCCGAAATCACCAGAAAGGCAATATCCTTTTTCGTCCCGCCCCAGGCCAGTATGTCTTCCAGCTTTTTCATGTTCCCGCTCCTTTACCATTAGGGGTATGGGTATATTATACTTATAGGGGTATAGGTTGTCAAGCACAAAAAGAAAACCGGCCTCCGGGCCGGAATGTTTGTACCGCAAAGCGGTTTATAATATGACTTATAGTGGGAAAGATATGGAAGGTACGCCGAAAGCAATACCATTCAGGGCGGCGCCGCCGCCCGCACCGATACCCGTTTGGTTTGGGCTAAGTCATATTGGCAAAGCGCTCGACAGCCTTGGTGAAGTTGGCAATGGTCTGATCCGCGTCGCCATGCTCAATGCCGTCGCGCACACAATGCTGTATGTGCCCCTCCAGAACCACCTGGCCGACGCGGTGCAGGGCGCTCTTGGCGGCGTTGATTTGGGAGAGCACATCCTCGCAGGGCACATCCTCATCCACCATGCGGTCGATGGCCTGTACCTGCCCGATAATCTTCTTCAGCCGCCTGTGCAGATTCTCCGCGTCCATACATTGCCGCATGCGCGCACCTCCGTTACATTAATATGTAATCATTATGCGGCGGCAGGGGCGGTTTGTCAAGGATAATTTGCCGCGCAGCACATATCCGCGCATTTTTCATCGTACTGTAATCTAACAGAAGTTGACAAGTTTATGTTTTTATGATAGCATGACCGTGTTTGATTCAAAAGATTGCCCATCAGGGCTTGAGGGATGAACCATGAAGAAAGAGGGTTCTTTAAACATGCAAGCTTTGACCGCCCCTTGGCTGAAGTATTACGGCAACACGCCGCACAGCATCGATTACCCGGACAAGACCATGTACGAGATGATCGAGGACGCCGCCAAGCGCTACCCCGACAACATCGCCTATGAATTTATGGGCAAGAAGACGGACTACCGCACTTTCCTTGCCCGGCTTCAGGCCACTGCCAAGGCTTTGCTGGCGTTTGGCATCCGCAAGGGCGACCGCGTGACCATCGCCATGCCCAACTCCCCGCAGGCTGTGGACGCTTTCTACGCCTTGAACCGCATTGGCGCGATTCCGACGATGATCCATCCCCTTTCCGCGCCGGGCGAAATCGCCTTTTACCTGAACGCCTCCAAGAGCAAGGCCATTCTCACGTTGGATCAGTTTTATCCCAAAGTTTCGGAAATCCTGCCGGCGTTGGATCAACCGGTGAAGGTGCTCATCGCCCGCATCCGCGACGAACTCAAGGCCCCGGTGCGTTATGCCTTTATCATGACCAAGGGCCGCAAACTGCCCAAGCTGCCCAAGTCGGACAAGTATACCTTCTGGAACGACTTTATGGAAGCGGGTGCGGCGCAGGATCTGCAGCTTCCCCCGTTGGATGGCAAGGCCGATGAAGGCGCGGTCATTCTCTATTCCGGCGGCACGACCGGCACCACCAAGGGTATTTTGCTCTCTAGCCGCAACTTTAACGCCCTGGCCCTGCAAACCGCGGCAATGAGCGGCTATACGGATTTGCATGGCATGAAGATGCTTTCGGTTATGCCAATTTTCCACGGTTTTGGCTTGGGCATCGGCATCCACACCGCGCTGGTGGTGGGCGCTACCTGCATTCTGGTGCCGCAGTTTACCATCAACACCTACGCCAAACTGTTGAAAAAGAAAAAGCCGAACCTGATTCCGGGCGTGCCGACGCTGTTTGAGGCGCTGCTGCGCGCCGACAAGCTGGAAAACGCCGATCTGGGCTTCTTGCGCGGCGTGTTCTCCGGCGGCGATTCGCTCTCTATCGAGCTTAAGACCAAGGTGGATAAGTTCCTCAAGGAGCACAACTCCCCCGTGCCCATCCGCGAGGGTTACGGCACCACCGAGTGCGTTACCGCCAGTTGCCTGACGCCCATCGGCTATTACCGCGAAGGCTCCATCGGCGTGCCCTTCCCGGATACGTTCTACAAGATCGTCAAGCCCGGCACCACCGACGAGGTTCCCTATGGTGAGGAAGGCGAAATCGTGCTCACCGGCCCGACCGTGATGCTCGGCTATGTGGACAATCCCGAAGAAACCGCCATGACCCTGCGCACGCATCCGGACGGCCACACCTGGCTGCACACCGGCGACCTGGGCGTGATGGACGAGGACGGCTTTGTATACTTCCGCCAGCGCATTAAGCGCATGATCGTTACCTCCGGCTACAACGTCTATCCTTCGCAGCTTGAGAACATCATCGACGGCCATGAAAAGGTGCTGTATAGCTGCGTGGTCGGCGTGAAGGACCCCTACAAGATGCAGAAGGTCAAGGCTTACGCGGTGCTCAAGCCCGGCGTGCAGCCCTCTGAGGAAGTCAAGCGCGAAATCCTCAAGTACTGCGAAAAGCACATTGCCAAGTATGCCATGCCCTACGACATCGAGTTCCGCGAGGAGCTTCCCAAGACGCTGGTGGGCAAGGTTGCCTACCGCAAGCTCGAAGAAGAAGCCAACGCCGAACACGTGGCGTAAAGGATCAAACAGAAAGCCCTATGCACTGCTTTTTGCCTGCATGGGGCTTTTTGCGGCTCCGTACAGGGGGATTGAGGTACGCATGAAAAAGAAGATACCTATGTTGCTGCTGCTGGCAGCGCCCTATGCCATGCTGGGAGGCGCGGCGCTCGCTTTTACAGGCGGAAGGGCGGGGTTTGCCCTGCTTGCCTGGGCGCTGGCGTTTTTGTTGGTGTTTTTGCCCAATATGGTGTATGCGTTTATCCTTCCCCGGAAGGGATACACGCAAAGGCAGCTTCTCTTCTGGAATATGCTGCTGAAGCTGTGCAACATCCCCTTTTACTGCCTCGTGTTTCTGATGGGCATGATGATGAGCGTGTTCGTAATACCGCTTCTGCCGATTTTTATCCTTGTGGACTATACCGTATTGCTGCCCTCGACGATGTATGGCGTCAGTGGGCTTCTGCAGGCCCGCAAAGCGCGCCGGGTCTCGACGAAGGCGCTGGTCGCCAATGGAATCATGCAATTTATGTTCTGCCTAGACGTGTGCAGCGCGGTTTACCTTTATACTTCTTCGCGTAGGGCAAACAACGAATAACCGGTATTTCCATACTGGACACATTGGAAGGAATGAGAGCATTGCGTGAATACACAATAAACGCCTGTTGCGGAAAATGTATTGCCGCATCGGCAGGCCAGAGGATAACGGTTGTTGATATTGAAGGAGGGCAAGTCGTCGATTTCTTCGCGGAAAGCGCAAAGAACCCGGATGAGCTTCTTTCCACAGGCGTCACAATCGACTGCAACGAGTCTCTGCGCCTGAAGGTGGGCGATTTCATTTATTCCAATCTCTACCGGCCAATGTTTCAGGTTCTGTATGACGAAGTTGGCGAACATGACCTGCTACACCCCTGCTGCCGCCCGGAAATGTATGATTTCTTTTACCACAACGGCGAAGGGCATCCCAACTGCCTGGAAAACATCAACCGCAGTCTGGGTGAAGCGCGGCCAATCATCCATCCGGTAAACCTCTTTATGTATTCAAAGATTTCTGAGGATGGGTCGCTGTCTGTGGAGCGCCCGCTTTCCAAGGCGGGAAGCAAAATTGTCTTGCGGGCGGAAATGGACGTGCGTCTGGGCATAGCCGCGTGCAGCGTATCAGAAAGCAATTGCAACAGCGGAAGATGTACGCCGGTAAAGGTGATTGTTGAAGATTGAAAATACCAAAGATGGCGGCCGGAATTGACCCGACCGCCTCTTTGCTATCCCCTGCGCAGTTCAGCGCGCATCAGGCGCAGGTTTTCCTGAAGCCGCGCATCGTCCGGGGCGATTTCAATCGCCTTTTCCAACAGCGGGATGGCCTCGCGGACGCGGCCGGTTTCGTACAGCGCCAGCGAGGCAAGGTCGTATGGCAAACTGCCCCAGGCGGAGGCCTCGCAAATGTAGGTCTTGGGCCGTTCGGCGATATTCAGCGCGCGCAGGGCAAAAAAGGCCGTGGCATTCCAGTCGCGCTGGCGGTAGTACAGCGCCGCCGCTTCCACCCACGGCTCGCGCAGATGCGGGGCCTCGGCTACGGCGCGCAAAAGCCAGCGCTCCGCTTCATGGGTATTGCCCAGCGCCTCGTGCGAACGGGCGATGAAGCGCATGGAGGCACAGCGTTCGTCCGGCCAGGTGGCCGTGGGCAGGGAAAGGTGCCTGGTCAGCGTGTCGATACACTCCTGCCAGCGGCGATGAAACATGTATTCCCGGCCCAGATAGTGCGTATTGCGGTCGTCGAGCGGCTCTTCTTCGACCGATAGCTCCAGAAGCGGCAGGTATTGCGCGCGGGACTTGCTCGGATCGGCGCGGTGGTCGAGCTGTATGCCCTCGGCCAGCACCGTCTCGTAATCCGGCCGCTCGTATGTCAGCACTTCGTGCACCGGATGTACCCAGCGGAAGCCGTGCCGGGCGTGAATCTTGTCTGACCAGAATACCACGCCTTCCGTGCCGTCGGGGTTGAAATTCCATGTGTAACGATAGCGCGCCCGCTTGGTGGTGTCCTTCCAGGCCGCCTCCAGCGCCTTGCGCCAGCCGGGATGGAACACCTCGTCCAAATCGGTGCAGACGCAGATGTCCGCTTCCTCGGGCACAAGCTCCAAAGAGCGGTTGCGCGCCACGTCAAAGCGCCAGGGAGAGATGATTTCCTCTTCCACTTGCGCGCCCTGCTCACGCAGGATTTCCGCCGTACCGTCGCTGGAACCCGTGTCCAGCGCGACCACCCAATCCGCCTCGCGCATGGATTCCATCCAGCGTTTGGCAAATTTGGCCTCGTTTTTGCAGATCGCGTACACGCATATCTTCCATTTTCCCATGCAGCCCACCTCACGGCAGCATATGCTGGGGCAGGCGCGCGCGTGCCTGTCAGGGGCGGCGGATGGGCAGCCAAACCTCGAACGTGGCGTTTTGCGGCTCGGGCACGAGATAGACTTCTATGTCCGGCGCGTCGGCGTATTCATAGCCGGAAGCGGGCAGCCATTCCAGCACCGCGCGGCGCTCGATTTCCTGTATGGCTCCCGGCATTGGCCCCTGCCCGGAAAACACCGCCCATTCGCAGGCGGGAACGTCCCACTTTTCAAGCCCCTCTCCCGCCTTTTCCGCGCAGACGCCGACCATGTAGCGCCAGCCCTCGCCAAACTGTGCGGACAGGCCCAGCAGCCCCGGCAGGGGGCCGCGCGCCATCTGCAAAAGCCGGGGAATAACGTTTTCCCGCCCGGCGCGCGCCCACAGAGCGGGCGCGCTTTGGAAATTTTCGGCAAGTTCGCTGCCGATGGCCGCGGTGATACCCACGACAGGGAACGCCTCCAGTTTCTCCAGACGGTACTTCAGCGGCGCGCCGCCCGTGACCGCGAGGGAAAAGCGCATGGGCATCCAGGCGTTGAGCGCGCCTTCCCGCGCCTTGGAGGGCGCGACGCCATGCACGCTCTGAAAGGCACGGTTGAAGGCCGTGGGCGAATCATAGCCGTAGCGCGCAGCCACGTCTGTCACGCGCGCGCCCGCGCAAAGCTCCTCCGCCGCCCGCGTCATGCGACGGCGGCGCACATACTCGCCCAGCGGCACGCCGGCGATATACGAAAACATCCGCTGAAAGTGAAACGCGGAACAGCAGGCCAGCCGTGAAAGCTCCGCCATATCAATCTTGCCATCCAGATTGGCCTCGATGTAATCCATCGCCGCGTTCATTTGTTCAATCCACTGCATCTCTCTTCCTCCCTTGCGGGTACAGTATATCACACTAGGCGCGGAAGCGCCTCGCTTTTTCTGCCCGCTTTTGCGAGGCCTCCGCGGGAAATCTGCGCCACGACGCCGGAAAGCGGGAAAAGGGCGATGAGGTTCGGCACAGCCATCAGCCCGTTGAGCGTGCTGGACAGCGCCCAAACCACATCCAACCGCATGGCCGCGCCGAGCACGACCGCGCCGGTAAACGCCGCCCGGTAGAGCGCTGTCAGCCGCCCGCCGGTCAGATAGGCAAAGCAGCACTCGCCGTACAGCGACCAGCTCAAAATGGTGGAGAGCGCAAACAGCGCCAGGCATACGGCGGTCATCAGCGCCGCCAGGCCGTCCCCAAAGGCCGTGCCAAAGGCGGCAATGACCAGTTCCGCCCCCGCCACACCGCCATAAGGCACGGAAACACCGCTGGCGAGGATGGCTAGCGCCGTGAGCGTGCAGATGACGATGGTATCGGCAAAGACTTCGAAGATGCCCAACAGGCCCTGCCGGTCGGGGTCGGCGCCCTGCGCCCCGGCATGGGCGATGGGCGCGGAGCCCATGCCCGCCTCGTGGGAAAACATGCCCCGCTCCATACCGCATTGCAGTGCCCGCTGGATACCCATTCCCGCCGCGCCGCCCAGTGCGGCCGTGGGCGTAAAGGCCGAAGCCACGATGTCCACGAGGGCGCGTCCGGCAGCAGGCAGATTCAAAAGCACCACCACCAGCGCCGCCAGCGCGTACAGGGCGCTCATAAACGGCACCAGCCGTTCCGTCACCCGGCCGATGCGCGCCGCTCCGCCCATCAGCGCCAGCCCCGCCGCCAACGCCGCCAAAATGCCGGCTGTGAGCCGCAGAGGCTGTTCCATACCGGCCGCTGCCGGACAAAGCGCCGTAACCGCGAAGCTGACCGCCTCCGCCGCGGTATTGGCCTGCACCATATTGCCAATGCCGAACGCGGCCAGCGCGCCCAGCAGCGCAAACGCCCCCGCCAGCGGCTTGAAACCCCGGCCAAGGGCCCGTATATAGTACATCGGCCCGCCGCGAAAGCTGCCGTCCGGCGCGCGCTCTCGAAAGTGCACCGCCAGCGCCACCTCGGCATACTTGGTGGCCATGCCTAGCAGCGCCGATATCCACATCCAGAACACCGCGCCCGGCCCGCCCAGGGCAATCGCCCCGGCCACGCCCGCGATGTTGCCTGTGCCCACTGTGGCCGCCAGCGCCGTGGTCATGGCCTGCAAGGGCGTGACTTCGCCCGGCTTCGCGGCCTTGCGCCCGGCGAGCGCGCCCAGCGACAGGCGCAGCATTTCCCCAAAGCGCCGCACCTGCACAAAGCGCGTGCGCACGCTGAACAGCACGCCCGCCGCAATGAGCAAAAGCAGCATCGGCCAGCCCCAGACCACGCCGCTGAGCCAGGCGTTTATCCGCAGAAGTCCGTCCATTCCCCGGCCTCCTCCCGTTCTCGCCATATAAATCCCGGAGGCGTCGGCACGCTTTGAAAAGCGCCTTTGCGCCGTCTCCCCCGACCGCCAAAGCGATTGCGCCCTTTACTCGCAGAAAAAAGAATATTGAATGCGTCCCCGGCGGGAGACACACAAAAAGGAGGCCGCAGACCGGCCTCCCCCGCGCCATATCCCATAGGATGCGCGTTTTTTTCAATTCAGAACTTTCTTTAAGAACATTCCCGTATAGCTGTGTTCGCACTGGGCGACTTCCTCGGGCGTGCCTTCGGCGATGACCGTGCCGCCGCGGTCGCCCCCCTCTGGGCCCATGTCGATGACATAATCGGCGGTCTTGATGACGTCCAAATTGTGTTCGATGACCACCAGTGTATTGCCCGCCCCGGCCAGGCGGTCGAGCACCTGGTCGAGCTTTTCCACGTCGGCCACATGCAGGCCCGTAGTCGGCTCGTCGAGCACATAGATGGTGCGGCCCGTGGCCTTGCGGGACAGCTCGGTGGCCAGCTTGATGCGCTGCGCCTCGCCGCCGGAAAGCGTGGTGGAGGGCTGGCCGAGCTTGACATAGCCCAGGCCCACATCCTGCAAGGTTTGCAGCTTGGCGGCAATGCGCGGCAGGGGCGCGAAGAACTCCAGCGCCTCGTCCACGGTCATTTCCAGCACTTCGTAGATGT
>DSTMC04003__coassemble_832_pt1 | contig 35518 bp, 31 predicted proteins | sample DSTMC04003__metabat2_low_PE_048 | metagenome-assembled genome bin DSTMC04003
CCTGCCCATCATGCTGCTTTTGCTGGCGCTGGTGCTTTACATCACCATTGCCGGGGCAAACGTGCCCTCGGAAATGCTTTCTGCGTTCTTTGCGCATGCGGAAACATGGTTATCGGGGGCGCTTGCGGCGCTGCGGGCGCCTGGCTGGCTGATTTCCATGCTGTGCGAGGGCATGTTTCGGGCGCTGGGCTGGGTGGTGGCGGTGATGCTGCCGCCGATGGCCATCTTCTTCCCCCTGTTTACGCTGTTGGAAGACCTGGGGTATCTGCCGCGCGTGGCCTTTAATCTGGACGCGGCCTTCAAGCGCTGCCATGCCTGCGGGAAGCAGGCGTTGACCATGTGCATGGGGCTGGGCTGCAACGCCGCCGGCGTGGTGGGCTGCCGCATCATCGACAGCCCGCGCGAGCGCCTGATCGCCATACTGACGAATGTATTTGTGCCCTGCAACGGCCGTTTTCCGATGATGATTTCGCTCATCGGCCTGTTTCTGGCCGCGTCCTGGCCCATGGCGGCGCTGATGCTCGCGGGCGTGATTGTGCTGGGCGTATTGGTCACATTCGCATCCTCGCGCCTGCTCTCAGCGACACTTCTCAAGGGCGTGCCCTCGGCGTTTACGCTGGAGCTGCCGCCATTCCGCCGCCCGCAGGTGGGGCGCGTGATTGCGCGTTCTGTTGTGGATCGCACGCTGCGCGTGCTGGGCCGCGCCGTGGCTGTGGCCGCCCCGGCGGGGCTGGCCATTTGGGCGCTGGCGAACATCCGCCTTTCCGGCGGCACGTTGCTGTCCCTCTGTGTGGGCGCGCTCGACCCCTTCGCCCGCTTTCTGGGCCTGGACGGGGCCATCCTCATGGCCTTTATCCTGGCCTTCCCTGCCAATGAGCTGGTGCTGCCGCTGACGATGATGGCCTATCTCTCCGGCGGAGCGCTTGCGCAGCCGGAAAGCACGGCGGCTCTGGGCGCGCTGCTTTCCGCCAACGGCTGGACGTGGCTGACGGCGCTGAATACAATCCTCTTTTCGCTGATGCACTGGCCCTGCTCGACCACGGTGATCACCATCGCCCGGGAAACGCGCAGCGCAAAGTGGACGTTGGTTTCCGTATTGCTGCCGGCGGTTCTGGGGATGGCCGCCTGCGCGCTGACGGCGGTTCTGGCGCGCGTGTTCTCCCTTGCGCCATAGCCTTGGCACTGACGCAAAAGGCATTGTCTCATTGAACATTCTGCCACGGCGAAAAATACGGAACGGATGCGATCATGCGTCCGTTCCGTTGTTCTGGGCGTTACAGCACCACTGAAGATGTATACTCAATCTTGATGCTGTTGTTCTTGGTGCGCTGCAATTTGGCCTTGTTGCCCATGCCGTCCTCGAGGGTCAGCTTTTCCAAATCAAACTTCTCAAAGAAGGTCACAGCCTCGTTTTCGACAAAGCCCGCCCAGTTTTTGCGCTTGGCCTTTTCCGGCTCCACGGTTTCTTCCCAGGTTTTGGGATGCGTATTTTGCTCGCTCATGGTCTCCCCATCCTTTCTGCTATGCGATGGGTTTCATCCTAGCGCAAAAACGCTTCCGGCGCAAGGGCTGTTGTGTAAAGGGAAATGGACAAAGGTTGGGCGGCAGGTCAGGTCAGCTTGTCGTATTCGTTGCACAGGGGATGAAGAATCGGTTCGTCCTCGTCGATGTCCGCAAAGCGGCGCGTGTCCTCGAGGAAGTAATTGTCCGTATTGTCATCGTTGACGGCGGAAACTTCGCCGGCAATCAGATCGGTACCCGCCTGTGGGCCGAAGATGTGGGCCATATAAGGCGTGAGGGATATGCTGTTGCCCGGATCTACAAGGATCTCCTCGCCCGCCCCATAGGTGCGCAAAACGCCGTCCATGTAGACATTCACGTCTGTTTCAAGCTGTTTGCCCGTGGTGGGGTCGACATTCCACAAAAGCACGCGCAGCGGGCCTCCGGCGCGGTTGATGATATCCTCCGTCTTGCTGACGTGGTAGTGCTTGGGCAGGCGCTGTCCGTCGCGCATGACGATGTACTTTTCACAGTAGGGCACGCCCACGCCCTTTTCCGTGATGCTGCCGTTACGCACGGTGTAGAGCACCGCGCCGATGTTGGCAAAGTCATCCATGCCGAAGTCCGTGACGTCCCAGCCGAGCATGACCTTGCGAATCACATCGAGCCTGGCGGCGTTTTCCTTCCACGTTTCCAGCGGCCAATAGGCGTATTCGGGAAGGCGGATGTTGTTGGCGCGCAGGTAGTCGTCAGCCCACTGCATCGCCTGGTTGATCTGAGACCGTTTCATGCGAGAACCTCCTTAATCGCTCTATATATGTTTTTGCAGCATGCCGTCGATGCCTACCGACAGCGCCGCCATATCGCCGATGGCATCCCCAAGCTGTGCGGGCAGCACTTCGCAGACGCAGCGCGCGCGCGGCAGGGCCTCCTGCTCCACAACGCGCATGGCCTCATCCCGGAAATAGCGTTCGGCGCGGGCGTAGATGCTGCCGATGACAATGCGCTCAGGGTTGAAAAGGTCGATGAGCAGGGCAAGACATGCGCCCAGCCGCCGTGCGCTTTCCGAAAGCACGGCGCGCATGCGTGCGTCGCCCGCGCCGGCCAGTTCCACCACTTCGCGGGCGCTTTTGCCTCCGGCGAGCTGCGCGATGCCGCCCCCGGAACAGAAGCCCTCGAACGAGCCGCGCTTGCCGTAACCTACCGGGCCGTCCTTTTCGGCGCGCACATGGCCGATTTCCCCCGCCATGTCGTTCGTGCCCGCGTAGAGGCGGCCATTCAGAATCAGCCCCGCGCCAAAGCCGGTGCCAAAGGTCAGGAAAATCATATTCTCGCAGCCGCGCCCCGCGCCGAAGCGCCACTCCGCCAGCGCGCAGGCGTTGGCGTCGTTTTGCAGAAAAACCGGCGCGCCCAGCCGCGTTTTCAGCCAGTCCACGATGGGCACATCGTCCCAGCCCGGCAAGTTCGGCGGCGAGAGGATGCGCCCCCGGCGGCTGTCGAGCGGGCCGCCACAGCTGATGCCCACGGCCGTGGGCGTTTCGGCCGGCGCCTGCGCAAGCAGAGCTTCAAGCACGTCCTGCCAGCGCTCAAAATCGCGCGTCGCCACCGCATGGCGCGTGAGCACCCGGCAATCTTCCGTGCCCGTGACCAGCGCGCACTTCGTGCCGCCGATATCCAGTCCCCAATACGTTCCCATATTGCCTCCTGTCAGCCGAAGATGCGCTTTTCCACGCGCATGCAGAGCTGATGATAGAGCGGCAGATGCTTTTCCTGCACCTTGTAGGTCTCCGTTTCGTCCACGTTGAGCAGTACGTCGGCATATTGCCGCATTTTTCCGCCGTCCCTGCCCGTGAGGGCGACGCACTTTGCGCCCAGTGCCCGCGCGGTAATCATGGCGCGGACGACGTTTTCGGCGTTGCCGGAGGTGGAGATGCCCAGCAACACGTCGCCGGGACGGGCGTAGGCCATCACCTGCTGCGCGTAGGGCAAAAGGCCGTCCTGGTCGTTGGCCACTGCGCCGATGAGGGCGTTGTTGGCCGTCAGGTCGATGGCAGGCAGGCCCATTTGCAGATTTTGCGCCCACGGCTGGCCAATTTTTTCGACGAGATCCGCGGAAAGGGGCCGCTTGGACATAAAGCCCTTCACCAGCTCGCCGAGAATATGCGCCGAGTCTGCGCCGCTGCCGCCGTTGCCGCACAAAAGCAGCTTGCCGCCCTGTTCAAAGCATGTGGCGATCAAATCGACCGCCCGGTCAAGGTTTTCATGCATGGGTAAATCCCTCCCCGCCGGTCTTTTCCATCACCCGCGCGTAGAGGTTGGGAATGGAAACCTTGTGGTCCACGACGAAGTGCCAGCCCTTGCCGCCAGTGCTCACCGGGCGGTTGACGATGTTCTTGCGCGGACGGTAGTAGTAATTGGGGTTGTCGTAGCCGATGGGCTTGCGGAAATCGCCCAGGTCGATGAGGTCGAAGTTGGCGGTGGTAATTTGCCGGGTGGGATGGCCGAGATTGCGGGAAATGGACAGCGCCTTCAGAAACACCTCCGGGCCGATCACGCCGGAACCAAAGTTCATGTATACGCCGCCCTCAAGCTCTGACACCGAGTAACAGAACTTATGGAAATCCACGCCGCTGCACGCGCCGATGGCGGCAAAATCCACGCTGGGGTGCTGGTGGATGATGTCCGTGCCGAGGGCGATATGGTAAGTGGCGGGCACATCCGCCTTATAGGCCTGATAGAGCACGCAGTCGTCCAGATGCGGGAAGCGCTCAGGGTGCTCATCCATATAGGCGGCGAGCGCGCAACCGTATCCCATGCCCCGCTTTGCGCCCTGCTGGATGGCCTCATTCATCCAGGCCCCGGTTTCCTCCCACATGCCGAAGGAACCGTCCTCGATGGCGGTGGGCACATGTTCGGAAGTGCCGCCGAGGTAACACAGCTCAAAATCGTGGATGGAGCAGGCGCCGTTGCCCGCCAGATGGGTAATGACGCCCTTCTGAATCAGGGCGATCAGGTAGCGGCTGAGCCAGTTTTTGATAACGTGCGCACCCATGGACAGGATGACCGGGCGTCCGTTGCGCCGCGCCGTCACCACGCGCTCGACCAATTCGTCAAAATCCGCGTTTTCCCACGCCGGAACCGGGTCTACCCCCGGGGTTTTCAAATCCTCAATTTTTACCAGGTTGACGCGCTCCCGGCTCGACCAGGTGCGTATCCCCTCAAAGCTAAGCTGCAGATCCCTGCGCATGCTTACACCTCCTCAAATCCCAGCCAGGAAAGCAGGGCCGCTTCGTCCAGAAAATCGCCTTCAATGGCGTCCGCACCGGCGCGAACGAGGCGGGCGCGCTTTTTTTCGTTGACGCCGCATAAGGCTTCCTCATCCGTCGCCAGTCCCAAGGCCCGCGCGCCAATCTCCTTGGCCAGGGCGATTTCCACCTTGCCATCGCCGATGACGGCGATTTTGTCTCCGGAAAGGCCGATTTCACCGACAAGCATGCGCAATGCCGCTTCCTTGGCGCAGCTCTCCGCGTGCGCTGGCGCGCCAGCGATGCGCGCAAAATAGCCGTCCACGCCCAGGGCGTGCGCCTCGGCGCGCACATCCGCGTCGTCTGTGCCGCTGGCCACATAGCAAGATACGCCGCGCGCCCGCAAAGCGGCGAGAAACCGCGCCGCGCCCGCGATGAGGTATTTTTCGCGCGGCTCCGCGCCGGAGGACACTGCCGCCACACGGCCGGACACCGTGCGCATCAGGCGGCGGTTGTATTCGTCCTTGTACCACCAGGGATCGTCGGGCAGGTCTGTGCGGCCATATTCGCGCACGCGCGCGGCCAGCCACTTCATTTGAAAGATGGTCTGTATGCCGGTGGATTCCTCAATATAATCATCCACCAGGCGGACAAGCGCCGCATCCGGCTCCTTGCCGCCCGCAATCAGTTCCAACATCATCTGCCGCATCACGGCCTCCCAGCCGTAGCGCAGGGTGGAAATGGTGCCGTCAAAGTCAAACAGCACCGCCTTAACCGGCGTTTTGGGGACAGAATGCAATATTTCCATTTGTAATTATCCTCGTTTTGCATAGGCCGCGCGGATTTCCGCCGCGCTGGCGGTTCCGGTCTGGCCGATTTTCTGAATGGTGACGGCGGAGGCCAGGTTGCCAAGGGCGATGGCTTCCTCGAGCGCCGCGCCCGCGCCCAGCGCCAGCGCGCAGGCGGAAAGGAAGCTGTCACCCGCGCCGACGATATCAATGGGCGGCGGCACGCGCATTGCGGGCGCGAAGCAGGGTTCCCCGCCGCTTCCGAGGCACATCGCCCCCGCCGCGCCAAGCGTAATGATTACATCGCCGCCACTCATGTCCCACAGTTTCCGGGCTACCGGCAGATATTCCTCCGGCGTGACGGCGGCGGGAGCGAGCGACGCGGCACGCGCCGCTTCCAACTCGTTGGGCTTGAGGATGCAGCCTTTATACGCTGCAATATTGTCTCTGCTGTCGACGATGACCTTCCTGCCCCTGGCGGCAAGGGTGCAGAGCGTTTCCCGCACGCGGGGCGTTACCACCCCCGTGCCCAACTGGTCTGAAACGACGATCACATCCGCGCCGTCCGCGGCGTGCTCAAGCGCCTCCACCAGCATCCGCTCCGCCGCTTCGCAGGGCGGCTGGGCGTTTTCAAAGTCGATGCGCGGATCCTCATAGCGCACATCCCCATGGCCGCACCGATAGGGCTTGACGTAGGCGGGCGTAATGCGCCCTGGCACGGCGATCAGGCCGTCGGAGGGAAGCGACATTTCCGCCATCAACCTGCGGACGATGCCGCCGCGCCAGTCCTCACCCAGCAGCGTGAGGGGTAGAACCGTCGCGCCCAGCGCGCGCATATTGCTCATGGCGTTTCCGGCCGCGCCCAGCGAGTAACGTTCTTCCATAACCGGCAAATTGAAATGCGGCGTTTCCCGCGAAAGCGTGGCGCGGCGCATATCCGCGATCCAATACACATCCAGACACACATCGCCAATAGCAACCGCACGCACGCGGCCGATTGTTTCCAGCAGCGCCTCCAGGCGCTCGGGTTGCAGCGCTATATTGCGCACTTTACTTTCCCCCTTCCGCATGAAAAGGCATAAACGGCAGGGAACCGTCAAATACCTTGCCCGCCACCAGCGCCAAAGAACCGGCCATCACTGCGCGTTCGCCAAAGCTGGCGCAGCGCACGGACATGCGGCGGCAGTCCGGGGCGAGCATGCGCGCATAGATGCGCTTTTGCAAAAGCCCGGCAAGCAGCGTGGCTCCTTCCCCACTTTCATGCTGGCAGAGATAAATGATCTCCGGATCAAAGACATTGACCATATTTACCAGCGCGCAGGAGAGATAATCGCAGTATTCCTCTACCGCCGAAAGCGCCGCGCCGTCGCCAACGCTGGCGGCGTTGAGAATCGTCGCCCAGTTGAGCGGCTGGCCCTGCAAAACCGACGTCTCTCCCCCCGCGATGCGGCGGCGCACATGCTCCGCCATATGCTCGGTATTGGCGTATGTTTCCAGACAGCCGCGCGAACCGCAGGAACACACCGGGCCATCAAAGCAAATGGACGTATGCCCCAGCTCGCCGCCCAGTCCATGTTCGCCAGCGTGGAGCTTGCCATCGACCACCACGCCGCAGCCAATGCCCTCCCACAAAAGCAAAAACAGGAAGTTTTCATGCGCGCGGCCTTCGCCAAAGAGCTTTTCAGCCTGCGCGCCGGCCATATTGTCCGAAGTGAAACACACGGGATACCCCGTCTCCTCGGCCACGGCGCGCACGATGGGTACATCGCGCATGCCAAAGAAGTTTGCTGGGCGCAGGATCGTACCCCGTTCGATGCTCACGGGGCCAATGGCCGCCAGGCCAATGCCCAACACGGGCCGCCGGCAGTTCTGCAAGGCGCGGCGAATGCCCGCCAGCGTCATTTCAATAAGGATTTGCTCATTCATGACCGCCGGATACGGCTCGCTGTGCGTCCACAAAACGCGCGTGCGCAAATCGCCCACGGAAACTTGTACGCCGTGCCGGGAAATAAACACGCCAATCTCGCAGGGCGAGGTATCGGCCAAATCCAGATAGCCAGGGCGCCGCCCCAGCACGGCTGCGCCGCTTCTTTCCTGCGCGGATTCGCAAACGACGCCAGCCTGCATCAATTCGCCGATGATATTGCTCATCGTCATTTTGCTCAGGCCCGTGGCAAGGGATAGCTCTGCCCGCGAGATCATCGGGCGCTCGGCGATGGTCCGCAACACCAGGCGGCGGTTTTGCAGTTTGAGGTCGTTTACGCCGCTGCCGCGCCTACTTTCCATGCGCATCCCCCTTACCGAAGTACGGGCGGCCAGAACATGGCCGCCCATCGCTGTGATGATTCTGTATCGTTCTTAGCCGAGCAGTTCGGTGGCGGCGGCCGCGTCGATCACGGAAACGCCGGTGTCAACGTCTTCAAACTCGGTCTCGCCCTGCAGAGCGGCGGCGGCGGTCATCATGCCCTGATAGCCCATGTCATAGGGGTTCTGGGCCATGGTGCACAGCAGGCTGCCGTCCTTGACCAGGTTGAGGATCGCGTCGGACTTGTCGAAGCCCACGCCCACGATGGCGTTGTCGTTGGCGGCGATGGCATTGCCCACGCCCACGCTACAGCCTTCGTTCGCGCCGAACAGGCCGACGACGCCCTCGGTGATGTAGTTATTGGCGATTTCCTGGCTCAGCGTGGCGTCGCCATTGGAGTACTGGGTTTCGAGGATTTCGAAGCTGGAATCGGCAAGCGCCTCGCGGAAGCCTTCCTCGCGCTGGGCGGTGGAGGTCGTGGCGGCGTTAACGTTCACGATGCCGATGGTGCCCTCGGTGATGCCCTTCTCTTCCAGAGCGGCCAACATCTGTTCGCCCGCGAGCACGCCCGCGTTCTTGTTGTTGGTGGCCAGGGTCTGCACGGCGCCGTCATAGTTGGCGGGAGAGTCGACGTAGATCAGGATCACGCCGTTGTTGTGCAGCTCTTCCAGGGTGGCAACCTGGGTGTCGGGGCCGTTGGAGGCCAGCAGGATGACTTCGGCGTTGTCGGCGTAAGCATTGTTGATGCACTCGATCTGCGCCGCGTCGTCCTTGCCCTGGGTGGGCGCGTTCCAGACGTAGTTGATGTTGATGCCCTGCTCCGCCAGTTCAGCAACGGCGGCCTTGCAGCCTTCATCGACGCTGACCCAGTGCGCGTCAAACAGATCCATCGTGATCAGGTAGACGGTGTGGGTCTCGCCCTCCGCAAAGGCGGCGGTGCAGCCCAGCGCTAGCATCAGGCAAAGGACGAGTGCAAACAGCTTCTTCATAACATGGTTCCTCCTTATGTTTTTATCAAAAGCGCTGTGCGCTTTGAATCAGGATTTAGGATTTGGGCTTGCGCGAGAAGCGGCCGCTGCGGGCGATTACGTCCACCAGCACGCTGAGGACGACGATCACGCCGATGATGACGTTGCGGGGGCCGACGGCCACGCCCGCGAACTGCAGGCCGTTGCTCAACACACTCCACACGCCCGCGCCTACGACCGTGCCGAGCAGTATGCCCTGGCCGCCCAGCGTGGACACGCCGCCGATGACCGAGGCAGCAACCGCGTACATTTCGTAAGATAAGCCGGCGTCCATGGTGCCGGTACCGGTCGTGGCGCACTGAATCAGGCCAACCAGGCCGGCGCAGGCGGCGCTGACCAGGTACGCCTTCGTGGTCGTCCAGTACACGCTCACGCCGGACAGCTTGGCCGCGTCAATGTTAGAGCCGATGGCGTAGAGGTGACGGCCGGTGCGCGTCTGGCTGAGGATGAAGTTAAATACCAGCCACACGACCACGCCGATCCAGAAGGTGTTGTAGATGCCCGCAATCCTTCCATAGTAGAAGAAATCGCGGAAAGCCCCGGCAAACTCACCGATGGAGTTGGTGTTCATGTTGTTGTTGACCATCTGCGCGATGCCGCGGGCCACCTGCATGGTACCCAGCGTGGCAATAAAGGGCGGCAGCTTGCATCCGGCCACCAGCGTGCCGTTGATAAAGCCGGTGAGCACGCAGATGAGCATCGTCACGACGCACGCGGCGAGGGGATGCCAGCCGTTGCACATCAGCGTGGCCGAAGTCATGCAGCTCATGCCCAGCACCGAGCCGATGGACAAGTCGATGTTGCCGGTAATGAGCACGAACGACTGGCCGATACCGACAATCAGGAACGGCGCGAACTGCCTGAGCAGGTTGGCGACGTTGCGCTGGCCCAGGAAGTTGGGGTTGATGATGTGGAATACGAGGCACAGCACGATCAGGCCGAAAAACACCGTGATAACCTGGCCCATGCCACGCTTTGCAAACACTCTTTTGAAAACGTTGGGCTGCTTAACATTCTGCTCCATAATCCAAGCTCCTTTCGGCCGACTCAGGCTGTCTGTATCTTTTTCTCAAACTGCGTGGCAAGTTCGAGAATGTGCTCCTGCGTGGCTTCCTTCACGTCCATCTCGCCGGTAATGCGCCCGTCGCACATGACGATGATGCGGTCGGATATGCCAAGGATTTCCGGCATCTCACTGGATACAAACAGCACGCCGATGCCGTTTTGCTTGAGGCGGTTCATCAGGTGGTAGATTTCCACCTTGGCCGCCACGTCGATGCCGCGCGTGGGTTCGTCAAAGATCACCACACGGGAATTGCGCGCCAGCCACTTGCCTACAACCACCTTCTGCTGGTTGCCGCCGGAGAGGCTGCCCGCGTCCACCAGCGTATTGGGCAGTTTGATTTGCAGGTTTTTCACCGCCTCGCCGCTCATGCGGTTGACCTTGCGCATATTCACGGTGGTCAAGGGACCGCTGACGATATCCAGGTTGGGCAGGGCGATGTTATCGCGGATGGACAGCTTGGTACACAGCCCGTCGCGCTTGCGGTCCTCAGGCACCAGCACGATACCGGAGCGGATGGCGTCTATGGGCTTATTGATGGAAATAGGTTTGCCGTCGAGTATGATCTCGCCGGAATCCTTGCGGTCGATTCCAAAGATGGCGCGCGTGGTTTCGGTGCGGCCCGCGCCCATCAGACCGGCGATGCCGACGATTTCGCCTTCGCGCAGCTCCAGCGATACATCGCGCACCATGCGCCCGGCGTTTAAATGCTTTACTTCAAAGATCTTCTTTCCCACCGGGCAGGTCACGCGCGGGAACTTTTCCTTGATTTCGCGGCCTACCATGTGGGAAATGATTTCATTGAGGGTTACGTCCTTGAACGGCATTTCCGCCACGAACTGGCCGTCGCGCAAAATCGTCACGCGATCGACGATGTGCTGCAATTCCTCCAGGCGGTGGGATATGTATACAATGCCTCGTCCCTCATCGCGCAACTGGCGGATGATGCGGAACAGCTCCTCGATTTCCTTGGCGGTGAGGGCGCTGGTCGGCTCGTCCATGATGAGCACGCGCGCGTCGGTGGACAGAGCTTTGGCGATTTCCACCATCTGCTGTTTGGAGACCTGCAAATTGCCCACCATAGTGGTTGGCGACAGGTCTATGCGCAGGTTATCCAGAATCTTGGCTGCTTCGCGGTTCATCTCCCGCTGGGAAAGCCTGCGCAGCGCGCCAATTTTTTCCCGCCCGAGGAAGATATTTTCCGCCACGGACAGGTGCGGGCAGAGGTTCAGTTCCTGATGGATAATGGCAATGCCCAGCTCCTGCGCTTTTTTGGGCGTAAGCGCCTCTACCGTTTCGCCAAACACGCGAATCGTGCCCGAATCTTTGGGGTAGACGCCGGAGAGGATCTTCATCAGCGTGGATTTGCCTGCTCCGTTTTCCCCCAGCAACGCCATGACCTCGCCGCTTCTGAGGTGGAAGGAGACGTTGTCCAGCGCCTTCACGCCAGGGAACTGCTTGGAGATGTTTTCCATCTCGACGATATATCCGTCTTTCCTGTTTTCCATAGCCACCTGCGCTTCCCGGCGGCGCCGCCGCCACAGTCGAATTTGTAAAGAGCGTTTAAGATTTATCGGTATTATAACACGCATCATTCTACATGTCAATATTATTTTCGAAATAATCAATGAATTGGTAAAATTATTTTGCACATCATACATTTTATGTTTTTACCCGCCCGCATACCTGTAAATTCAAAGGAAAGCGGGGAATTTGTTCACATTTCGCTCACACTTTATCGCATTCCCGGCATTATAATTTTTTTGAAAAGATCAAAGGAGGCAAAAGTCATGAAGCGATTTGCTTTGATTGCACTGGCGCTGCTGGTGGCAATGATCCCAATGGTTGTAAGCGCTGAAGCGACGCCGGTTCCAGAAGGCGAAAGTGTAGAAGAAATCTGGTCGGCAACGGTGCTGCGCACGGATATCGTATCCCTGTTGGTACAGATCGAAGCCATAGACCCCGAAAATGAGGCCGGCTATCCCTGGGACATGCCGGAACCGGAACAGGAAGCGCCGGAAGAAACCCCTGCTACGGAACAGGCGCCGGACACGGCGCACAGCCTGTCCACTCAAGAGGATGACGGCGATATCTTGGGCGTACAGCTCGTGAACATTGCTGCGGACGCCCCCATTTGGCAACGCACGCAGGATGGCTTTGAGGAGGCAGACGCCGCGCAGATCGCGGAAGGCGATGTGTTGACCTTGCGCATACTGGACGGCGAGGCGTTGGAAATCGTCATCGAAGAAACTGCGCCGGCTGCCGAAGGCGCTGACGCGCTGAAAGGCTGATACCAAAAAGAGCTACCCCGCCGCCTACCCAGGCAGCGGGGTCGTTTTGTATGCAACCTACCGGCGTCAGATTTTCAGTACCAGCGCCTTGCCTTGGCGGATCACATCAGAGCCGCCGTTCATGGTGCGCACATCCTCGACGCTGACGTTGTAGCGCTTGCCGATCGACCATATGTCGTCATCACACCCCGGCCAGAACAACACGATGCCGGGGCGTTTTTTTACGTCCTCGCCCTCCTCCGCGCCGCTCAAAAGGCAATACTCCTTTGTCACCCGCGTTTCGGCGCTGACGTTGAGCAGGCAGCGCAGTTCCAGCCGGTCGCTCATCAGGGCGTTGGCCTCGGCGGAGACGGCCTCTACCGTCACCCAGGAGCTGTCGTCCAACTCGCCCTGCACGGTAATCGAGAAGGGCATCTCGCTCTGCGCCGAGGCCACGCGGTCGGAACCGCCGGGCATATAGAGCACCGTAGCCTCAAGAATGCCGTCGATGGTCGTCCTTCCCGCGTCCACGCCCCAGCCGCCGACGACCGGCCGCACGCGCACAGCCAGCACCGTGCCCGCGCCTGGGGCGTTTTCCGGCAGCAGCAGCGTGCCGTGGAACGCCTCCGAAGCCTGCGCCCGCTCAATGGCCACGCAAGGGGTGAGCGTCTGCGTCTCAATGGCCAGCGAGGGGCCCTTTGTGGCATAGGCGTCGGTCAGCGCTTCCGCTTCCGAGGCGGTCACGGCCTTGACCGACACGCTCACCTCCGCTTCAATGCGCATATCCGCGTCAGCCTCGTCGTCCTCCTCGCTTTCCTCCACGCGCGTATCCAGGCGGTCGAGCCGCGCCGTGGCGTAGACATTGTCGCACAGCCAATCCGGCATCTCCACCAGCCGTTCAAAGGAAAGCGGCACCTTGATCAGCGCCACAGGCCTGCCGGTCACACCGCTGCCAATGAGCGCTTCCACATTGAGCTTGCCGCGCACACGCACGCCGCCCAGGTCCGGCTCCACGCCCTCCACCGTCACCGTGCCCCAGTCCATCAGGGCCGTGCGCGCGTCCAGCGCGGCGGGCAGGGAGACGCTTTCCTGTAAAAGCGTTTCCACGCTTGCCTCCGCCGCCAGCCGCACGGAGCGTATGGTTTCGGATTCGCTCTCCAGATTCTGGGAACCCTCAATGCCAGTAACGATTTCCGCCGGGGTCAGCCGCCACAGTTGCAACTTCAGCCCGACGCTGACCAGAAAGACCATGTGTCCGTTTTCATATTTCGCTTCTACATGCTCTACCTCGCCCGCGACGCGGCAGGGCATATCGCTGGCCGCGCCAGGAAGTTCAAAGGCGTGGTTGAGCTGGGCCTGCGCCGTCAGAGAGCGCAGCGTGGCCTCGCCCCCCTGCCGGTATACGGCCTGGCAGTGGGCTGTCCCCTCCAGCACCACGCGGCCTTCCTGCACATCCACCTGCCCGATGACCAGGTTGGCTTCGGACATCAGCGTTTCAATCGCATCCCGGCCCGCGCCGGGCACAATCGCCTCCGCGCGCAGAAGCGCCTGCCCCTGCCGCGAACCGACCAGTTCCTCGATTTCGAGGGCCTGCTTCAGCACGCTTATCGCCATAGAAAAAACCTCCCAACCGCATTTCGCTTGTTATGCTTATGCGTCGGAAGGATGGCTCATGCGCCAAAGTGATGAGATTTTACATGATGCGCACACACGGCGCTTATACAGTGCGCGTCGGTTCACCGTCCGGGGCAGCCTCAAAGGCGAGCTGGCAGCATTCACGCACGCCCAAATGGTCGAAATACACATTCTCGAGAGGAATCCATTCGCTTTCAAAGCGCTTTGCGAGCGCCTCGCCGCTGCGCCTGCGGATCCGCGCGATCTGCGCATCGGAACCGATGGAAAGGAACACCCGCAAATCATAAGCGCCGCGCAAGTCGGGATGCAGGCTGTAAACGCCCTCGACAATCTCTACATCGCGGGGGACGACAGATACCGGCGCGTCCAGTTTCCCCGGATGGCAGCGCCACGGGCGATAAGAAAACGCCGTACCTATATGGGCAAGCACTTCCGAGGCAAACCGTTCCCGATCCACGTTGCCGCCGGGTTCGGCCAGGCGTTCGGGAGTCTTGCGCTCCGAGGGCAGGAAGAAATCGTCCATATGGTAGAGGTTGCCGCCGTATACCGCCGCCAGCAGCGCCCCAAGCGTGGATTTGCCCGCGCCGCTGTTGCCGTCGATGGCCACGCGCGCCCGGCCTTTATCCCGCAAAAGCGCGTCAATCCTTTGAAACAGCGCCAGAAAGCGCCGCGCCTCCGCTGGCACCAGCCGGTAAGCGGGATGATAAAGGACGCGGTATGGCTCCGAGTGCGAAAGGGCGGGATAGCCCGCCGCACGCCAAGGGGCGATTTCCGCCTCCAGCGCGTTTTCATCCAGCCCCAACATGGAAGCGTTTTTGCGCAATAGCGCCAGCTTGCCCTCCAGCCCCTCAACGCTCCCGCGCGGCGCACAGGCATGCAGGAACAGGCCGTTGACCGTTTCAAGGCGCAGGCCCAACGGGGGAATGGCGCGCAGGTGCAGCCGCAAAAGGCCGCCGCCAACCGGCGTGAAGGGCGCGTCCTCCCCCACGCCGCAAGCCGCGCATTCCGCGCGCAGGCGTTCGAGGGAGGCGTCCGCTCCGGAAACCATATGCCCCGCGCCAAACTCGCTTTGATACAGCAGCTTGCAATAATCGCGCACCCCTGCTGCGGGATGGCGCTTTTTTTCTTCCAACAATATGTTCAGCATATCTGTTCCACCTTTACCGCTGTGATTATAGCAGAAAACCACCCCGGCCGCAAGCGCCTGACAAGGGCTGGAAACGCTGGAAATTCATGGGAATTGCACAGTTATCCTTGACATTTCTTGGGCTTATTGTTACAATTTTATCGAAACTTGTTTCAATTCTATAACAAAGGAGATGCAAAATGATGAAGCGAGTTCTGATTCTTGTATTGCTGCTGCTTCTGTGCGCGCCCACGGCGCTGGCCGCGCCATCACTGGATGCGCAACTGACAGATGGGAACCTGTACATAACCTGGAGCGGTTGCAACTGCCCGGAAGCCATCCTGACCGTCTATCGTGACAACTGGCCGGTGTTGGTAACCTGCGTATGCGGCGCAGATGGCGAATATACCGTGCCCTCCTGGTATACGCAGACGGCGGGGCTTTATGCGGCGCAGTTGCGTTGCAACGAAGGCTGCATTCGCGTAGAAGCGGGAAGCGCCAGCCCCACAGAGGAACCGGCCGCACAGCCAACGCCTGCGCCAACGGCCGCGTTTACAGCGAAACCAACCGTAGAACCTACCACCGTACCCACCGTGGAACCGACGCCGCAAGCGACGCCGTCTCCTACCGCGACTTCTACGCCAGCCGTCACGGCCACTCCGCTCCCTACGGCCCGGCCAACGCCGCAACCGACCGAAGTTCCCACCATGCAGCCAACGCGCAGGCCAACAGCCGCGCCCACCCAGGCGGCAGGAACCACGGTTTCTTCCCTCGCGGACGAAGTGATTCGCCAGGTAAACGTGGAACGCTCCTCGCGCGGGCTGGGCGAGCTGACGGTGGACGCCGAACTGACGCGTGCTGCCGCCGTGCGCGCCCGGGAAATTGTAGAAAATTTCAGCCACACCCGTCCGGACGGCAGCAGTTGGTCAACCGTCTCATCCGCCGCCAGCGGGGAAAACATTGCCATGGGGCACGACAGCGCCGACCGGGTCATGGCCGCGTGGATGAGCTCCGATGGTCACCGCGAAAACATATTGCGCGCCAGCTACACGCGCATCGGCGTATGCGCCTATGAATCGGGCGGCGTACTTTACTGGGTACAGCTGTTCGGACGCTGAGTTATTCAGCGGTCAAAAAGGGGCGGATGGAGGCGAGCTTGCCTTCGCCAATGCCATACACATTGTCCAGCTCGTCTACCGAGGCAAAGGGGCCGTTTTCAGCACGATATTCCACAATCCGCTCAGCCAACACCTCGCCAATGCCCGGCAACGTCTGGAGAGCTTCTTCATCCGCCACATTGATATTGATGAGATAGCCACCGTTTTCAAGGGAAGCGCCCTCGACAGTGACGATGGGCAAAAGCCGCTCCTCGCGGGCGAAATCGCCGCGGTGCGTCCACACGCACAACAAAAACAGCGCGGCAATCGCGCCCAAAAGGATCCAGCGGTTCACACGCGGCACCTGCAATTCCCCCTTTGATTTATACTATCACGGCCATAGAAGGCGGTCAAGCGCCCAAATCCGGCTTTTTCCGCGAAAAATCCTTGTGAAATTCGGGAAAAATTGAAAAACATGGTTGCCTTTGAAGGAAAAGCGTGCTATAATACTCTGGCAGTTTGCTTGATGACAATGTAGGGGGAATTCCATGAGCGCCTTGACTATCATCCTTGATATCGTACTGATTCTCATCTCCATCGTGCTGATCATCGCGGTGCTTTTGCAGCAGGGTCAGCGCCAGGGGCTTGGTGCCATCAGCGGCGGCGCGGAGACCTTCTTTGGAAAGAATAAGGCCAAGAGCTATGAGGCAAAAATGGCTAAGGTCACGAAGATCGGCGCGGCCATATTTATCGTAGCCGCTATTGCCGCGACGATTGTCGCCTCTCACCCGGCCACCACAACGGCGGATGATACGACCGACGGTACGACCTATACCGCCGAGGAGTTGGAGCACGATCATGACGGCGACGGCGTCCCGGATCATACGGCGGACGAGCATACCGATGATGCGGTTGATGCCACCGAAGCGCCCGTAGACGAGGCGAGCGAAGCCCCGGCCACGGAGGCTACTGAAGCGCCTGTCGCTGAGGCAACCGAAGAACCGGCTGCTGCGGCAAGCGAAGAGCCTGCTGCTGAAGAGGCTACTGCGGCCCCGACGGAAGCACCCACAGAGGCTGCGACCGATGAACCGGCGGCGGAATAATCCGTTTATGTACCTTGGAGAGGCTGTCAAGCGGACAGCCTCTCTTTTTTGAAAGGCGGTGTGTTTGTTATGCGCGATCCACGAATCGACAAGCTGGCGCAAACGTTGGTAAATTTTTCAACGCAGGTACAACCCGGCGACAATGTACTGATCCAGGCCACCGACGCAAACCGTGAGCTGGTCAAGGCGCTGATTGCGGAGATTTACCGCGCTGGCGGCAAGCCGTTTGTTTGGCTGCTGGACGCCCAAATTGAGCGTGCCCTGATGCTGGGCTGCTCGCCTGAGCAGCTCGACCTGCGCGCCGCGGCCGACCGCTTTTTGATGGAGCAGATGCAGGCGTATATTGGCGTTACCGGCGTAGTCAACCGGGCGGAACAGTCTGACGTACCGTCGGACAAGCTCAATCTGCATGCCGCCCATTACACGCATCCCGTGCATGGCCTTGTGCGCGTGCCCAGGACGCGCTGGGTGGTATTGCGCGACGCCACGCCCGCCATGGCGCAGATGGCGGATGTGTCTACCGAGGCGTTCGAGGATTTTTATTTCGACGTATGCACCATGGACTATTCGCGCATGGAGGCGGCCATGGAACCGCTCAAGGCGCTGATGGAGCGCACCGACCGTGTGCGCATCGTCGGCCCGGGAACGGATTTGGCGTTTTCCATCCGCGGCATGCCTGCCGTCAAGTGCGCCGGACGGGTCAATATCCCCGACGGTGAAATCTTCACCGCCCCTGTCCGCGACAGCGTCAACGGCGTAATCGCCTACAACACGCCCTCCACGCACGATGGGTTCTCCTACGAAAACATGCGCCTGACTTTCCGGGAGGGCCGCATCGTGGACGTACAGTGTAACGACGCCGCGCGTGCCAACCGCGTTTTCGATCAGGATGAGGGCGCGCGCTATGTGGGCGAGTTTGCCCTTGGCGTCAACCCCTACATCACCCGCGCCATGAACAATACGCTCTTTGACGAAAAGATCATGGGCAGTTTCCACTTCACGCCCGGCGCCTGTTATGACGAGTGCGACAACGGCAACCGTTCCGCACTGCACTGGGACCTGGTGTGCATCCAAACGCCGGAATGCGGCGGCGGCGAAATCTGGTTTGACGATGTGCTGGTGCGCAAAGACGGCCGCTTTGTGCTACCGGAGCTTGCGGTACTGAACCCGGAAAACCTGCGCTGACGCCGCGCCTGGCCCGCGCCATGGCCACGCCCTTTTGCGTGACTTGGCGCGGGTATTTTGTCTTTGCGGCCCTTTTAGTGCCATGGTTCTGTTTCCGGGATGCGGGCGCATAAAGTCCCCTGACAGGAGGGGACGCGCATGCAGGCGGAAACGACCAGGCTCATTATCCATACAGGCACAGGGCCCAACGGCGCGCGGCGGCAGGCAGCTACTGCGGAGGAACAGACAAGACATCCGGCGCAAAAGAGGCGGCGCGCCTCCCGGGACAGGGTGGGCACAGTCGCCATTTACGGCCAAAACGCGGCTGACAGCCCGTCGAACGCGGCCATTTCGGAGGCGGCGCAAATGGATGCGGAGTCTCCGGAAAATATGCGGGCCGGGCGGCGCAGATTCGCGGCACAGCCACAGATGAATACCAGCGAACCGGCGCGCGCAGCAGGCGAAGCAACCAAGCATGGCAATATTAAGACCAAAGTTGGTCCTAAAAAGGGAAAAGTCTCTTTGCTGGCAAAGCAATCGCGCCGGCGCACGCTTCTCGCCATTCGCCGTTCTGAAAAAAGCGGCCTTTCCTGCGGAACGGGGGAAGTGGTCGTCTACGGACAGGAAACGGCGCGGCCAGATTCAAAACGCGAACACGATGACACCGCTGCCCGGATGTATTCGGCCAACAGCGCAGCCGATTCACCGGCAAATACCGCGCAGGCTGCAGACGCCCGGCCCGGCGGCGTTGCGGCACGGCAGGCACGCCGCGCGCGGCGCAGGGCAAACGCCCGGCGGCACGCGGCCAAACCGCGCCTGACCTTCGGCGAGCGGCTTTTGCGCAACAGCGCCATTGCCTGTGCCCTGCTGTTGGCTATGCTGGCGGCGCGCAATATCGACACGCCCTGGACGCGCGCAGCCGTGGAGGGTGTGGAACGCGCCCTGACAATGAAAATTGATTTGGATGAATCGCTGGGCAGGCTTTCGTTTGTACGCGATTTGATGCCTGAATCCATGCTGGTGTTTTTCGACCTTTCCAGCGAAAGCGAGCTGGCGCCGCCGGTGGATGGAGAAATGGATAAGTCCTTTGACGAGCAGCAGCCCTGGGTGGAATTTGCCTGTGAGCCGGGCGCGACGGTCATGGCGACGGAATCCGGCACGGTCGTAGCGACGACGCAGCTCTCCGGCGGCGGCTGGGGCGTGATGATTGAGCACGATAACGGACTGGAGTCTGTCTGTGCTTATCTGCTTGAGCCGGTCGTACAGGCGGGCGAGCGCGTGGAGCGCGGGCAGGAAATCGCCAGCAGTGAGGCCGGCCGCGTCTATTTTGAGGTGCGCCGTGATGGGAACCTCATTGACCCAGCTGAGCTTCTGGGCCTGTGATCCGCTTTCGGCTGGGCGATACGAATGTGCGCGTACATGCGCTGGCGCTTTTGATGCTGGCGCTTTCCTTTGCCCTGGGGGCGCGCGCGGAACTGGCAGCCATGCTGACGGCGCTGTTTCTTCACGAAGGAGCGCACCTGCTCGCCGCCCGCCTGTTGCGCGTGCGCGTAGAGGGCCTCGACCTGATGCCCTTTGGCGGCGCGCTGACGCTGGAAAACCCGTATCGTCTCGGGCGCGGACAGCTTCTGGGCGTTTCGCTGGCGGGGCCGCTTTGCAACCTGGTAGGTCTGGTAGCCGCGGCAGCGCTGGCGTGGTGGAACGTCCTGCCGCCCCTGTTCGCGCTGGAGCTGATGCGTTTTCACACCATGTTGGGAGCATTTAATCTGCTGCCCGCCCTGCCGCTGGACGGCGGCCGCGCCCTCTACGCTCTGGCGCGCACGGCGCAGGGACGGGCAAAGATGCTCACGGCGCTGATCGGCTGCGGCTACGCGCTTGCCATCGCCCTGACCGCCGTGGCTCTCGTAGGTTGGGCGCGCACGGGGACGATGAACCTGGCCATTCTCCTGCCAGCGGTATTTCTCGCCGCCTCGGGAAGCCGGGAGCGGCGCAACGCGGCTCTGGGCGTAGTGGAAGCGCTTTCCGAGCGCATGCGCCCGGAAAGGGACACCCTCCAACGCCCCGAACGCATGCGCGTGTTGGCCGTAGACGCGCAAAGCGGCGCGCTGGAAGCCCTGCGCGCCCTCAGCCCCCGTGAGGAAGCGCTGTTTGCTGTATACCGGCGGGGCGTTCTTGTGCGTCTGCTCGATTCCCGAACGCTCGAACGCGCCCTGCTGAACGCGGGCACGCGGGAAGAACCCCTGAAGATTGCCGATCTTTTGCCGGATCGGATGCACCTTGAAGGGAAAACTGCTCCGGGAACTGTTTAATGTTCATGACAAAACGCCGTCCGGCCTGAAAACCGGGCGGCGTCGCTTTTGAGGTGAAGAAAACTATATTTCCTCCTCCGTGGCAAATTGACTGTTATACAATTCGGCGTAGAACCCACCCTTGGCGAGCAATTCCTCGTGCTTACCCTGCTCAATGATGTGTCCGGCGCGCATGACCAGAATCTGGTCGGCTTCGCGGATGGTGGACAGGCGGTGCGCAACGATGAAGCTGGTGCGCCCGGTCATGAGCTGGGCGAAAGCGCGCTGTATGCGCTGCTCGGTGCGTGTATCAATGGAAGATGTGGCTTCGTCCAGAATCAGCATCGGCGGATGCGTGAGCATCACGCGGGCGATGCACAGAAGCTGGCGCTGGCCTTGGGAAATGTTGCCCCCATCTTCGGAAATTACGGTATCGTAGCCATCGGGCAGGCGCATGATGAAGCTGTGGGCGTGCGCCTCGCGCGCGGCGGCGATGATTTCTTCCTCGCTGGCCTCCGGTCGTCCATAGGCGATATTTTCGCGGATGGTACCGCTCTTAAGCCACGTTTCCTGCAGAACCATGCCGTAGCTTCCGCGCAGGCTGTCTCGCGTTACGCCCATAATCGGATGGCCGTCCACGCGAATTTCGCCGCTGCGCACGTCGTAGAAGCGCATCAGCAAGTTGATGATGGTGGTCTTGCCGCAGCCCGTGGGGCCGACGATGGCCACGCGCTGGCCGGGTCGCGCACGCAGGTTGAGGTTTTCAATCAGCGGCGCATCCGCACGATAGCTGAAATCGACGTTCTGGATTTCCACGTCACCCTGCACAGCGCGCAAGACGGCCGCGTCCGCGGCATCAGGGGTCTGCTCTTCAAAGTCAATCACCTCGAACACGCGCCGCGCCGAGGCCATAGCGCTCTGCAACTCCGCCACCACGCCGGAAATCTCGTTGAACGGCTTGGTGTACTGGTTGGCATAGCTCAGAAAGCAGGACAGCGCGCCAACGCTCAGGCCGCCGTCAAGCGCCATCAATGCCCCAAACAGGCACACCAGCGCGTAGACCACGCCGTTGACAAAGCGCGTGCTGGGATTGGTGATGGAGGAAAAGAAGGTGGCGCGCAGGCTTTGCGAGCGCAAGCGCTCGTTGACCTTGTCAAAGTCGTCCTCGTTCGCGCGCTCGTGTCCGAACGCCTTGACGACCTTCTGGTTGCCCACCATCTCCTCCACCAGCGCGGTCAGCTCGCCGCGCGTGGCGCTTTGCAGCTTGAACATGCTGAAGGTGCGGCGGGCGATGAAGTTCGCCACCAGCAGGGATAGCGGCGTGACCACCACCACCACGGTGGCGATGCGCGCGTCCACGCTGTACATGAACCCCAGCGTGCCAAAGATAGTGATCACGCCGGAAAAGAGCTGCGTAAAGCCCATCAACAGGCCCTCGGACACCTGGTTGACGTCGGTAATGACGCGGCTCAGCAGGTCGCCGTGGCTATGGGTATCAATGGTCTTGAGCGGTACAACCTCCAGCTTGTCCATGGCGCGCAGGCGGATATCGCGCGCCACGCCATAGGAAAGGCGGTTGGTGCACAGTCCCAGCAGGTATTGGGAGACCGAACCGACGGCAATGGTCGCCAAAAGCTGGATGAGAATGGGCACGATGCGGGGAAAATCAACGCTGCCAGGCCCAAGGATGAAATCAATGGCGTCGCCGGTGAGAATGGGCACGTACAGCGTCGCCGCCACCGAAAGGACGGAAAAAACCAGCACGAGGATGAGCGCCGCGCGATAGGGCGCTGCAAAGCCAAGAATGCGCTTCAAGGTGCCGTCGCCGCGCTTCATGCTCCCTTCACCTCGCTTTCGGAAAGCTGGCTCAGACAGATCTCCCGATAGACCGGGCAGGTCTCAAAGAGCTCGTCGTGCCTGCCCACGCCCGCCACACGGCCGTCGTCAAGCACCACGATTTTGTCGGCACGACGGATGGTGCTGGCGCGCTGAGAGACGATGAACACCGTCATGCCGCCGGTCTCGCGGCGGATGGCGGCGCGCAGGCGCGCGTCGGTGGCAAAGTCGAGCGCCGATGCGCTGTCGTCGAGGATAAGAATTTGCGGGCCGCGCACGAGGGCGCGGGCGATGGTAAGCCGCTGGCGCTGTCCGCCGGAGAGGTTGCGGCCGCCCTGTTCAATCATGGCGTCCAGGCCACCCTCGCGCTCCTCCACAAAGTCCTTTGCCTGGGCGATGGCAAGCGCCCGCCAGATTTCCTCGTCTGTGGCGTCCGCCCGGCCCCAGCGCATGTTTTCGCGGATGGTGCCGCGAAAGAGCACCGCCTGTTGCGGCACCACGCCGATACGCGCGCGCAGCTTGTCCAGGGGATACTCGCGCACATCCACGCCGTCGATCAGCACGCGGCCCGCCGTGGCGTCGTAAAAGCGGGGAATCAGGTTGACCAGCGCCGATTTGCCCGCGCCGGTACCACCGATGACGCCAATGGTCTCCCCCGCGCCGGCCTGGAGGCTAACGTCGCTGAGCACGTTTTCGGCCGCGCCGCCATAGGCAAAGCAGACGTTTTCAAACGCCACCCTCGGCGCGCCCTTTACCGGCGCAGGCCCGCTTTCCGCCCCGTCCTTTACCGTGGGCTGAACTTCCAGCACTTCCTGAATGCGGGCGGCGGAAGCCGTGCCGCGCGTGAAGTTGACAATCAGGTTGGCAAGCGCCACCAGGGCGATGAGAATCTGCGTAAGGTAGTTGACCAGCGCCACCACGTCGCCCTGCCCCACTTCGCCCGCGTCCACGCTTTTGCCGCCGAACCAGATGATGAGCACCACTGCCAGATTGACAATGACCATCGTGGCCGGGTTGAGCGCTGCGGAAATGCGCCCGGCAAAGGTTTGCAGGCGCACCAGCGTATCGGCGGTACCGGCAAAGCGGCCGGCCTCCTCGCGCTGGCGGGAAAAGGCGCGGATGACGCGCGCGCCGGAGAGATTTTCCCGCGTGAGCAGGGAAAGATGGTCGATGCCCTCCTGAATGCGCTTGTAAAGGCGCAGGGAACGGGATATGACCAGGTAAATCACCAGACCAATCAGCGGCGTGGCAACCAGAAAAATGACCGTAAGTTTCGGGCTGATGATAAACGCCATAATTATGGAGCCGAGCACCACAAACGGCGAGCGCAGCAGCAGGCGCAATACCAGGTTGACCCCTGCCTGCGCCTGATCGACATCGGCGGTAAGGCGGGTGATGAGGCCGCTGGAGCCAAGGCGGTCCATCTCGGCGTGCGAAAGCGTATTCACATGGCGAAACAGCGCCGCGCGCACCGCCGCGCCAAAACCCACCGCCGCCTTGGCCGCGAAATACTGGGCGGTGATGGAGCATACCAGCCCCAACACGCCCAGAAGCACCATAATCAGGGCGGTGCGCCGCACGGCCGCCGCATCGCCTGCGGGGATGGCCGTGTTGATGACCTCGGCCACCAACAGGGGCACGATCAGCTCAAAGCACGCCTCCAGCAGTTTAAAAAGCGGCCCGACGATGCTTTCCACCTTATAATCTTTGAGATAGACAAGCAGCTTTTTCATATTTATCTTTCCCGTTTCCTTCTGCCCTCGTTTTTTAAATTCAGTATAGCACGCCCGCACGCATACGTCGCCGGGAGATGCCGCAAAATACGGTTAAGGTTTGGCTTTTTCCAGCGAACTGGCTCCGTAAAGCATCAGTTGTTCGGCCATGGCCGCGATCTCCTCGGCGCTGGTGCTCATCCCCTCCCGCAGCCAGCGGCGCAGAAGCCCGATGCAGCCTTCGCTGACAAAGGCGTAAAAATAGGCGATCTGCTTGGGCGTGGCATCGCGGAAATAGCGCGAATATGCCTCTATGCACTTCTCCCAGCCCATGTTGAGCAGGCGCACAGCAAAGGATTTATCGCCGAAATCGCCCAGTGTCACAATACACAGGTCGGCGTTGTCCTTCAGGCACTGGAAAAGCTCTGTGGAAATGCGCAGCGAGGATACGCCCTTGCCGTCCGGCGGCAGCAGGCGGGCGAGCGCCTCCCCGATTTCGGCGAGCATTTCGTCCTCCATCTGTTTGAGTAAGTCGTGCACGCTGGCATAATGCGCGTAAAACGTGCCCCGGTTCACGCCCGCCTTCTCACACAATTCCTTGATGGAAATGCTCTGCACGGGCTTGACGCGCAAAAGATCAGTGAACGCGCGGCGGATGAGCATCTTTGTCACCCGCGTGCGATGATCTTTCCCGGCCATGGCCTTACCTCCTTAAAAGGGCTCTTTTCTGTGTCCGCGACGGCAAAACAGACAAATTCTGTCGCATTTGTGCAAAAACCGCACATTTTACTCCAAACTGACGCTTGCGCCCGATTCCAGCTTTTACTATACTACAATTAAGGAAGATAATCAACAGGATTGTCTGTTTTATCAGGAGGTGTTGCCGATGCGCATCACATATATTGTTACCGGCGCGGCCGGGCACCTGGGCGGCACGATTGTGCGCCTGCTCTCCCGCACGGGCGCGGAAGTACGGGCGCTGGCATTGCCCGGGGAAAGGCAGCGCGCCCTGCGCGGGGTGAACTGGTTTACCGGCGACGTGCGCGATCTTGACAGCCTGCGAGCGCTGTTTGCCGCGCTAAAAGACCGGGAGGTCTATGTCATCCACGCGGCCGGCGTAGTCGATATTTCCGGCGCGGTCAACGAGCGCATGCGCGCGGTCAACGTGGAAGGTACGAAAAATATGGTGGCGCTGTGCCGGGAATATGCGGTGAAGCGGCTGGTGTATGTCAGCAGCGTCCACGCCTTGCCCGAGCGCGAGGACATGGGCGTCATGCGCGAGGTACGCTCCTTCTCGCCTGAATGGGTGACGGGCGGCTATGCCAAGACCAAGGCGGAGGCCACGCAGGCTGTGCTGGACGCGGCCAAGGCAGGGTTGGACGCAGTGGTGGTGCATCCCTCGGGCATCCTCGGGCCATACGACGACGCGGGCAACCATCTGGTGCAAATGCTGCGCGACTATCTGCGCGGCAAGCTGCCCGCCTGCGTGCGCGGAGGCTATGATTTGGTGGATGTGCGCGACGTGGCCGCGGGTTGTATCCGCGCCGCCATGCACGGCCGTGCCGGGGAATGCTATATCCTTTCCAACCGCCACTATGAAGTATGCGACGTGCTCAAGCTCGCCCGTAAAGCCGGGGGCGGGCGGCGGTTGCCGGTGCTGCCGATGTGGATGGCGCGCGCCGCCGCGCCGCTGATGGGCTGGTTTGCCCGTTTGCGTCATCAACGACCCTTGTATACGCGCTATTCGCTCTACGCGCTTTCCAGCAACGACCGCTTTGACCATGACAAGGCCACGGCAGAACTGAACTACCGCCCGCGCGACTTGCGCGCCACCGTGCGCGATACGGTGCGCTATCTCAAATCCCGCGAGGAGCCTTCGCACCGTGCTCCGGCCCGGGCGCGGCTGCGAGATCTGTTGCGTCTGCCGAAGCGCAGCACGTGCTGAAGGGGACATATGTATTTTCACTTTTCTGCTTGACAAGGGGACGCGGCTTATGTTATGATGCCCCTGTTAAAACCTCGTGTGGATTTTTCCAGTCTCATAAGACTCTTTTCGCCACGCAATCCTTGAAGGGTTGCGTGGTTTTTCTGTGGACTGGCGCACGGCTCAGGAGGCATGGCGATGGACGATCGTTTCATGAAGGAAAGGCCCGTATTCCCGCTGCTGATTTCCATGGCGCTGCCCATGGTGATCTCCATGCTGGTCAACTCGCTTTACAACATTGTGGACAGCTACTTCGTCGCCCGCATCAGCGAGGACGCCATGACCGCGCTGTCGCTGGTGTATCCCGTCCAGAACTTCATCAACGCCGTCACCATCGGCTTTGGCATCGGCGTAAACGCCGTGATCGCCTATCACCTGGGCGCAAATGAACTGGAGCGGGCGGACCGCGCGGCCACGCAGGGGCTGGCGCTTTCGGTTATCCATGGATTGGTGCTGGCAGTGGGCTGTATTCTTCTCATGTCTCACTTTTTGCCTCTGTTCACGGATTCGCCTGCCCTGATGGATCTGGGCGTGCGCTATTCCACGGTCGCCTTTGCGTTTGCGCCCATCATCGCCCTGAGCATGCTGTTTGAAAAGATATTTCAGGCGGTGGGCAACATGCGGCTGACAATGGTTGCCATGCTGTGCGGCTGCGTGGCCAACATCATCCTAGACCCGGTGATGATCTTCGGCCTCGGTCCGTTCCCGGCAATGGGCATCGAGGGCGCGGCGCTGGCCACGGGCATTGGACAGACGCTTTCGCTGGCGATATTCCTGGCCGCCTATTGCAAGCGTCCTCTCCGCGTCCATATTCGGAAAAAGCACCTCGCACCGGACGGGAAAATGATTGTCCGCTTGTACAGCGTAGGCATTCCTGCGACATTGAATCTCGCCCTCCCCTCGTTTCTGATTTCCGCGCTGAACGTCATTCTCGCTTCGTTTGGACAGGTATATATACTGGTGCTGGGCGTGTACTACAAGCTGCAGACTTTCCTTTATCTGACTTCCAACGGCATCGTGCAGGGCATGCGCCCCCTGATTGGCTACAACTACGGCGCCGGGGAACACGCGCGCATGCGGCGCATCTATGAACTGGTACTGTTGATGAGCGGCGCAATCATGCTGGTGGGCACTATCCTGTTCCTGGCCGTGCCGGAGTGGCTGATGGGCTTGTTTGCCACCGATCCGGCGACAATTTCCGCCGGGGCTTCGGCGCTGCGCATCATCAGCGCGGGCTTTATGATCTCGGCGGTTTCGGTCACTTCCTCCGGGGCGTTGGAAGGGCTGGGCATGGGCATGCCCTCGCTGGTCATCTCCCTGTTCCGCTATGTGATTATCATCATCCCGGCGGCCTTTATCCTCAGCCGCTTCTTTGGCGCTTATGGCGTGTGGAACGCCTTCTGGGTGGCGGAAGTGGTTGCCGCCGCCGTCTCCCTGATTGTGTATCGCCGCTGCGTAAACCGGGGTGCTTCCGCCGCGCAGGGCAACTGATTCCCTTTTTGAAATGTCCGGCCTTTCCTGGCCGGGCGTTTTGCAACCCCTGAAGCCGTTTAACTTCGCCGTCGACGCGGCGGCCTTTTCAGCGTTTATGACCATAAATGCCGCCCATGGGGTGGCCGTGACGGGCGCGGCGTGCTATAATGGATTGGCGAAGGGGGCATGGCCTGTGTGGGTATTGTTTGCGTTCGGTTCGGCGGCGTTTGCGGGACTGACGGCAGTGCTGGCCAAAATCGGCGTGCGGGATGTGGATTCCAATCTCGCCACGGCGCTGCGCACGGTGGTGGTGTTGGCGTTTTCCTGGCTGATGGTGTTTGTCGCCGGGGCCTGGCAGCCGCTTTCCACCATTGACGGCCGCTCGCTTTTGTTTCTGGCGCTCTCCGGAGTGGCAACGGGCGCTTCCTGGCTGTGTTATTTCCGCGCCCTGCAAACCGGCGAGGTCAACCGCGTGGCGGCGGTGGACAAGTCCTCCACGGTGTTGACCATGCTGCTGGCGCTTGTTTTGCTGGGCGAGGCGCTGACGCCGGCAAAGATCCTGGCCATGGCGCTCATCGCCGTGGGCACCGGCCTGATGCTGCAAAGAAAAGCGTCCGCCACGCCGGAAAAGCGCGATGGACGCTGGTTTATCTATGCGCTCGGCTCGGCGGTGTTCGCCAGCCTGACGACAATCCTGGGCAAGGTAGGCATTGAGGGCGTGAACTCCACGCTGGGCACGGCCCTGCGCACGGCGGTGGTGTTGGTCATGGCCTGGGGCATGGTTTTTCTCACCGGCGCGCAGCGCGGCATCAGCAGGATCAGCCGGCGGACGTGGCTGTTCCTGGCGCTCTCCGGAGTCGCCACCGGAGCTTCCTGGCTGTGTTATTATCACGCCTTGCAGGAAGGCCCCGCCAGCGCCGTGGCCCCAATCGACAAATTGAGCATATTGGTGACGGTAGCGTTTTCCCGGCTCTGGCTGGGCGAAAAACTCTCTCCACGCGCCCTGGGCGGGTTGGGCCTTTTGACTGCCGGAACGCTTATGACGCTGCTTTGACGGCGCGCATTTCCGGCGGCTTCCAGCGCCCGCGCAGATAGCGCCACAGGTAGAGCACGCCGCGCACGGTGTTTTCCGCCACCATGCACGCCCATACCGCAGTCAGGCCCAGATGCAGCACGCGCAAAACCAGCACCGTGCCGGCGATGCGCACCAGCCACATGGTCGCCGTGGTGATGGCGAAGGGTACCATCGTGTCCCCCGCCCCCTGCAACATGCCCTCCACGCCGATGGCAATGCCAAAAACCGGCTCGGAAAGCGCCACCAGCCGCAAAACCGTCATGCCCTGCTCCGCCACCCGGAAATCGGGCGTAAAGAGATTCATCACCTGCGGCGCGAAGGCAAACAGCAATCCGCCGGTAACGCTCATCAGGACCAGCGTTATGATGATCGTGCCCCGCCCGACGATATCCAGCTTGCGCGCGTCCTTTTCGCCAAGCGCGTTGCCGGTAAGCGTGGCCGCGGCGGCGTTGATGCCAAACACGGGGATATAAAACGCTTCCTCCGCAGTGAGGGCGATGGAATGCGCGGCCAGGCTGACCGTGCCCAGCGTCGCCACCAGCGAGGCAAACACCACATGCCCCGCCGAGGTGGTCAGCCGCGCCAAGGCCACGGGCACGGCCACGCGCAGGCAGCTTTTCATCGCCGCGCCGCTAAAACGCAGCGCGCCGCGCGGCGATACGGCGGGGTTTTTCCACATCGCCACCGCAATCAGCACGCCGCCCAATACATAAGAAAGCGCCGTAGCGATGGCCGCGCCGGATACGCCCAGCCCCGCGCCGGGCATGGTGAATGAAAACCCCAGCACGTCCAGCTCCCGGGTGGGGTAAATGAGCAAAAAATTCATTACGACGTTAAAGCCGTTCATCGCCAGGTTTGCCAGCATCGGCGTGCGGGTGTCGCCCGCCGCGCGCAATACCGAGCCGAACACCATTGAGGCAGCGCGAAACAGCATCGGCACGCAGATGATGCCGAAATAGGCCGCCGCATCGTCGTAAATCTCCCTGTCGGCATTGAGCCATCCGGGCAACACCGGAGCGGCCAGCAGCGTAAGCGCGCACATCGCCACGCCGGCAACGGCAACGATAAACACCGTCTGCGCCGCCGTTTCCCGGGCGGTTTTGGCGTCCTTCGCGCCCAGGGCGCGGGAAATCACCGCCAGCGCGCCCACGCCCACGGCCAAGAATATGCCGTTGACCAACCACGTCACCGAGCCGGTCAGCCCCACGGCAGCGGAAGCCTGTGCGCCCAGCACGCCAACCATGGCCGTATCCACATACTGCACCAGCGTCTGCATGGCGTTTTCCAGCATCACCGGCCAGGCCAGCGCCATAAGCGCCCCCATCAGCGGCCAATATTCGCGCCATTTCGCGCGCAAACGCGCTATCAACCTGAATCCCACCCTTTAGATCATGTCACAGGGTTATTGTACATGCTTTTCAGGCGAGGCGCAATACCTTTTTCTCCTGCGGCCGGGATATTGAAGGCAGGCGCCCCGATATGATATAATCGGAACCGGCAGGTGATTTGCATGCGGCTGTTTATGCAGTATTTGCGCCTGCACCGCAAAAGCGCGGTGCTGTTTCTGGCCTTTCTTTTGATTTACGCGGTGGTGTTTTCGCTCTACCGGCTTCCTCTGGAGGCAGTATTATACGCAGGCGTTTTGTGCCTGATGGCGTTTTCGCTGCTGGTCGGGTTGGATTTCTGGCGTTTCCGAGCCCGGCATATACAGCTTACCGACCTTTGCAAGCGCGTCTCCCTGGGCGTGGACGGCATGCCTGCCCCCGCCGACCTCATTGAGGAAGACTATCAGGCTGCCCTGCGCGCCCTGTGGGCAGACCGTTCCCGGATGGTTTCGCGCGCGGACGCGGCCATGAGCAACATGCGCGATTACTATACGCTCTGGGCGCATCAAATCAAAACGCCCATCGCCGCCATGCATCTGCTTTTGGATGAGGATAGCGAGGCTTCCCGCGAGCTTTTCAAAATCGAGCAATACGTGGATATGCTGCTTTCTTATATTCGCCTGGAAAGCGATACCAACGACCTGGTGCTGCGCGAATGCGACCTGGACGCAATTCTGCGCGGCGCGGCCCGCAAGTATGCCAGCTTTTTCATCCATCAGGGGTTGCGGCTGGAAATGCAGGCCACGGGCAGGCGCGTGCTGACGGATGAAAAGTGGTTTGCCTTCTGCGTGGAGCAGATTCTTTCCAACGCCATAAAATACACGCCCGCAGGCGTGATTTCCATGTATGTGGAAAACGACTACCTGGTGATTTCCGATACGGGCATCGGCATTGCCCCGGAGGATCTGCCGCGCGTGTTCGAGCGCGGCTACACCGGCTACAACGGCCGTACAGACCGCAAATCCACCGGCATCGGCCTCTACCTCACCCGCCGTGTGCTGACCATGCTGGGGCATCAGATTCTCATCGACGCCCGTCCCGGCGGGGGTACGCGGGTACACATCTCCCTGAAGCGGCCCAATTACGCGGAATGAGCGCGTTTTTGCAAAGCGCCCGGCGTTTGCGGGGCGCTTTGGCTTGTTTTGGGAACCGGACACTGGCCATGCACGTCTGAGAAAGGCAACGCCCAACCTTACAAAATTGTAAGGTTGGAGGCTGAAATGTAAGGTAAAGTTATGGAAGCGGCTTTTGCGGCGCGGTATACTGTATACATCTTCTCAAGGAGGTTTCCGACATGACCATTCTCCGGGCAAACAATTTGAAAAAAGTGTACACCACGCGTTTTGGCGCGCATCATGTGCAGGCGCTTGCCAACGTTTCCTTTTCCGTGGAACAGGGCGAATACGTCGCCATCATGGGCGAAAGCGGCTCGGGCAAAACCACGCTTCTGAACATACTCGCGGCGCTGGATAAACCCACCAGCGGCGAAGTATGGCTGGGCGACCGGCAGCTGGGCGATATTCCCGAGCGCGAGCTGGCCGCGTTCCGCCGTGATAACCTCGGCTTTGTGTTTCAGGAATTCAACCTGCTGGACACTTTCTGCGTGCGCGACAACATCTATCTGCCGCTGGTACTCAAGCGCATGGCGCCCTCGGAGATGGCGCAGCTCCTCAAGCCCATTGCCCGCAAGCTGGGCATTGACCGGCTGCTGGCCAAGTATCCCTATGAAATCTCCGGCGGCGAAAAGCAGCGCACGGCCGTGGCGCGGGCGTTGATTACCTCGCCCAAGCTCATCCTCGCCGACGAACCGACCGGAGCGCTCGATTCCCGCGCCACCGATTCGCTGCTCAATCTCTTTGGCGAGATCAATCAGGAGGGACAAACCATCCTCATGGTCACGCACTCGGTCAAGGCCGCCAGCCATGCGAGCAGGGTGTTGTTTTTGCGCGATGGCGTGGTGTTCCACCAGCTTTATCGCGGAGGCGTTGCCGAACACGAGTTTTACCAGCGTATCCTCGATTCGCTGAACGCCCTTTCCGCCCCAGATCCGCAGGGCGAGTTCCCCGGCATGGAGGTTTCCTACCATGCGTAAACTGTTCTATGCCCGCCTGGCGTTGAGCAATATCCGCAAAAATGCCAGGACATATATCCCCTACATTCTCTCCTGCACGCTGACCGTCGCCATGACCTACATCATGTACCTCCTGCCCCGCGACCCCGGGCTTACCGGCGCGCGCGGCGAGGTGACGCTGCGTTCGACGCTGGTTCTAGGCAGCTTCGTGGTGACGATCTTCGCGGTAATCTTCCTGTTTTATACCTCTAGCTTTCTCTCCAAGCGGCGGCGCAAGGAATTCGGCCTGCTCAACGTGTTGGGCATGGAGAAAAAGCACATCGCACGGATGATGTTCTTTGAAACGCTCTATGTCGGCGCATTCAGCGTCGTCGTGGGTCTGGCTGTGGGCGTGGGGCTTTCCAAGCTGGTGCTGCTGCTGCTTTTGAAGATGTTGGATTTCGACGTGGCGTTTGGCATGAACTTCTCGGCGCAGGCGGCGCTGATCACACTGGCGATCTTTGCCGTGATCTTCTTTTTGACGCTGCTGAACAACATCCGCCACGTACACTTCGCCAGCCCTGTAGAGCTTTTGCGCGGCGACAGGATGGGCGAGCGCGAACCAAAGGCCAAGTGGCTGCTGGTATTGGTGGGCGTAATTACCCTTGGCGCAGGCTACTGGATGGCCGTGAGTATCACCAACCCCGTTGAAGCGCTCATGTTCTTCTTTGTGGCCGTGGTGCTGGTCATCATCGGCACATATTGCCTGTTTACCGCCGGCAGCATCGCGGTTTTGAAAATTCTCAAGCGCAACAGGAGCTACTATTATAAGCCCGAGCACTTTATCTCCGTCTCCGGCATGATGTACCGCATGAAACAGAACGCGGTTGGTTTAGCGAACATCTGCATTCTGTCCACGATGGTGCTGGTGATGCTTTCCGCCACTTCAACCATGTTTATCGGCACGGAAAGCAGCCTGATGGAGCGTTATCCGCGCGATATCGCCGTGCAGCTCTCTGGCGATTGGAATGAGGCCGCCGCCAACGCCGCTATTGAGAAGTGCCTGGCGGACAACAGCCTGACGGCAGAAAACCGACTGGAGTATACAAAAGAAGAATTTGCCGCTCTCCTGCGCGGCGACGAGCTGATTTTCGATACCAGCGTGGATCTGGGCAGCGGCGAGCTGATTTCCCTGCGCTGCATCACCCTGGAAGACTTTAACAGCATTACCGGCCGGAACGATACCCTGGAAGCTGACCAGGTATACATGTTTCCTTACGATGGCGAAAGCATTGAACTGCTGGGTATGCGCTTTGAAACCCTCGACCCTGGCGATGTATCGCTGGACGCCATCGCTTCCGGAAGCTACTACGGTCTGTATGGCGAGTCCATTGATTTCGTGGTACCGGATATGGAAACGCTTCAGGAGATCGATGCGCGTCAGCAGGAGGTATACGGCACCGCGTCTTCGGCGCTCGTCCATCAGATTGCCTTTGATATTGTGGAGCCAACGGAAGATGATTACAACGCGCTATCAGGCGAATTGTTTGATAGTCTGACGGAAGCCGGTACGGGTGGTATGCGCATTTTTGTGCGTGAACAGGAGCGCGATTACGTGTACAGCATGAACGGCGGTCTGTTCTTCCTGGGCGTATTCCTGGGACTGCTGTTCATCATGGCCACGGTGCTGATTATGTACTACAAGCAGCTTTCCGAGGGCTATGACGACAAGCGGAACTTCTCCATCATGCGCAAGGTCGGCCTGGAAAAGGCGGAGATTCGCCGTTCGGTGCGCAGCCAGGTGCTCATCATGTTCTATCTGCCGCTGATTACCGCCTGCGTACACATCGCCTTTGCCTTCCCGTTCATCATGCGGCTGCTGCCGTTGGCGGGCATAACAGACGTCGGTCTGTTTGCCGTCTGCACACTGGTCAGCGTGGTGGTGTTCGCGGTAATCTACGCCGCCAGCTACGCCCTGACCGCCCGCACCTATTACCGCATCGTCGGCTCGGACGATTGATCCGGTTTATATGTAGAAAGGAGGCGCGCCCATGCGTTGGCTCGCCGTAGTAATGGCCATCGCCTGCATCGCCCTGATTTTGCTGGGCATCAGCGGGTGCCGTTTTCCCAAAGACAGCGTGCTCTCGGCTTATGAGAGCGTCGTGCAATTCGCCGGGCAATTTGCCCTCACGCCGGCCATACAGCTTCAGGGCGTGCGCTCCTTTGGCGAAAGCCATATTGAAGGCGCCTATACCGCTCAATATGAAGGATACAGCGGCACGGAGTACCTGTTTGGCGACACCTCTACCCTCGCCCGCGCCGTGGAGGTTGAACTCTCCCTGGACGCTGAAAGCGGCGGCGGTACGCTGTTTCTGATGACAGGAGCGCGCAAGATGGAGGTGCTTTTCGAAGGCGAGGGCAGTTACGAGGACACGCTGGAACTTCCCACTGGGGGCGGTTATATCGGATTTACCGGCAAGGGGCTGACGGGTACGCTGAATGTTGCCTTAACACGCTGCCCGGAAGTATCGCAGGATGAGGGATAATCCTTTTGGGGAGGCCGCCGGCCTCCCCGTTTTGCATTCATTCATCCCCGGCATTCTTTCGCGACGCGCATTGGCCAGGCATTGAAAATTGTGGTTTATTCTTGAGATAAGTGTTGCATGTTTTCCAGTTTCATGATATAATTTTGTCGGATAACTGAAACAATTTTGTAAACTGTGAATGGGAGGATTTGTCATGCGTTTTCGCAAATTGCTTGCCATGCTTCTGGCTTTGACGCTCATCCTCGGCATTTCCGCGCCGTTTGCGCAAGGAGTGCTGGCGGAGCCGGCTTCCGATGAAGAGGTCGGCTGGGCCGATATCGACGGCTTTGCCATCGTCATTGCCGACGAAACCCTTAATCTGCGCGCAGAGCCTTCTACTTCTGCTGAACGGATCGCCCAAATGCCCAGGGGCGCTGTCGTCATCGTGGTCGAGTGGGGCAACCCTTGGTCGCTGGTGATTTATGCCGAGCAGACCAGTGCCACAGAGATGGAGGTTTTTGCCGGCTTTGCTATGAGCGAGTATCTGAGCTTGTACGAAGAACCCGTTGAGGTTCCCGATGAGCCCGGCTGGAGTGGTGAAGAGGTAACGGCCACCGTAATTGCTGAAAAGTCCCTTTATCTGCGTGAAGAGCCTTCCACTTCCGCTCGCGTTACCGCCACCATGCTCAGGGGCGAAACCGTCTCTGTGGTCGAACGGGGCGATACTTGGTCGCTGGTAATTTATCTGGAAGAAGTCAATGATACCCAGTTTGACGTTCACATTGGCTACTGCATGAACGAGTTCCTGCAGTTCTCCGACGAGTCCACCGAAGACCCGAGCCAGCCCGAAGACCCCAACTGGCCTG
>DSTMC04003__coassemble_835_pt1 | contig 35285 bp, 28 predicted proteins | sample DSTMC04003__metabat2_low_PE_048 | metagenome-assembled genome bin DSTMC04003
TCCCCATGAAAAAGCTGCTGGCGGCGCTGGCCGCCCTGTGCCTCACCCTTGCCCCCGTGGCTTTGGCGGAGCCGGAGAATACCGCCACCCTCTATGTGGTCGCCTACGGCGAGGAGGTGGGGCAGTACCCGCTGGGATATTCAGGGGAATTGACCGCCGAAAGGCTGCTGGAAGGGCTGTCCGCGCTGACGGAGCACGCCTTTGCCTGTGAAAGCATCGAGCGGGAGGGCGAGGCGATCACCCTCACATGGTCGAGCGAGGCCTCGCTCATGCCCGGCGTGGACGCGCCCATGGAAGTGGAAAGCCTGCAATTGACCTTCTACGATTTTGATTCCACGCTGCAATTCATGCTGGACAGCGCCTACCACACGCTGGTCAACAATCTGGGCGTGCAGAAGGTGTTTTTCAACACCATCGAAAGCGCGGGGCTGCACTTTTTGAACACCGACGGCACATGGGCGCTGCCCGCAGGGGCCGCCTACAACGGCAGCTTTGCAAGCTGGTACGCCACAGGCTATACCTTTGAGGACACGCGATCGCCGGAGATGATGGGCGACCCGGGCGACAACATCAGCGCCGAAGACGCGGCTCAGATCGCCTACGCCTACCTCGCATACGGGGAGGGCGCGGACGGCTGGCGCATCATCCTTGAGGGCTTCTCGGAGGCGGATGGCTGCGAGGGCTACGCCTTCAGCATTGGTCAGGGCGAGGGCGACGGCTACGCGGAGAGCTTCGGCGCGCTGGTGACCTACGATGGCGGCGTGTACGCACGCAAGGCCGGGGAAACGGAGTATACGCTTTTCACGAATTGGAAGTAAACCGCAAAAAGCATCGGCGGTGGGGCAGGGCGTTCTGCCGCCTTTTTGTTCCTTTCTCCGCCGTTTTACCGCGGTATTCTTTGAAATAGAAAATGATAATGACGATAAAATAGAATGGTTAATTATCGGAGGATTTATTATAGGAAATACATTGGGAATTGTTTTGGATAATTTTATGTTAGGATATGTATTTGCTATGATTGGTCTGGGATTAGGTTTTGTTTTAAAAGTATTAAAAAAATAATACAAATTACAATTTAATTTAGTAAGAAATATAGTAAGTTGTAGATTGGAGTTAGTTATGAAAAATGTAATATATATATTAATTCAATGCACTTGGGGATTGCCACAAACATTGTTAGGATTTATAGTACTTTTAATTAATATAAAAAATAAACATTATTTTTATCACGGTGCAATTATTACTGAAAGAAATGTTCCTTCAAGTGTATCTTTGGGAATGTTCGTCTTTACAACAACTAATCCGATGAAAGATAAAAGAACAAAAAATAAAATACCAGATGAAGAATTAAGTAAAAGGCTTTTAGTTCACGAATATGGTCATACAATTCAATCCCTTATTTTTGGACCATTATATTTAATAGTAATGGGGATTCCATCAACACTATGGGGATTTTTGCCATATTTTCAAAATAAAAGAAACAACGGAGTATCTTACTTTAGCTTTTTTACAGAAAAGCTTGCTAATTATTTAGGTGAAAAAGTTACAAAAGAAAAATCAATGGAAAATGCTATTATATAAATTACAATTTTAGTGAGAGTAATTATATTGATAATTACTTTACATACTTATGGTACACTGTTTCTAACACACCGCAGGGAGGAAACGCCATGAAGGATACCCGGGCAATGGCCTATGTGAACATGTACGGCGTTCTGGGCGCGCTGGAAAACCTTTGCGCCATGGACGCAAAGGCAAAAGAAATTCTCGCGGGGCTGAAAAAGCCGGTTTCGATGTGCCTGGAGGTCAAAGACGGCCCCTGCTGCACCTTCCACTTCACCCGCGAGGGCTGCCGCATGACCGAGGGCGACACGGATTGCACCTGCAAAATGCGCTTTGCCTCGCCGGAAAAGTTCAACAACCTCATCGACCACGCCAAGCCCGGCATGCCGGTCAAGGGCGTGGTGCAGCTGCTCACCTTCCTCACCGGGCCGTTTACCAAGCTCACCGACCGCCTGACCGAGCTTTTGCGCCCCTCGGAGGAAGCCATGCGCGACCGGGCGTTTTTCGAGGAGAGCACCATCCTCACCATGTACACCATCGCCGGGGCGATTTCGGCCCTGGCCAACACAGACCCCATCGCCCGCCTGTCGGCCTCGTATACGGTGGATGGCGATCTGTCGCTGGGCATCAAGGACGCCGTTTCCCTGACCATCCGCGTCAAGGATCATCATTTTGCCACCATCAAACAGCCCTGCGAAAAGCCGCGCGTCATCATGGAATTTGCCGATATTGACCTGGCCCACGGTTTGTTTACCGGCACGGCCTCCACGCTGGACGAGATGTGTCGCGGCACGATCTACTTATCGGGCATGATCTCCATGGCCGACAACGTAAACCGCATACTGGACAGGGTTTCCCTGTACCTGGCCTGAGGAGGACAAGCGCATGTCGAAATATCCTGAATACAGCCATGAAAAGAGCCACGCCTGGTTTGAGCGCGCCCGCGCCGTCATTCCCGCCGGCGTATACGGCCACCTCGGCCCCTCGGAGGGCCTGTTTTTGCCCCTGCACAAGTGGCCGCTGATCGCCTCCAAGGCCAAGGGAACCTACTTCTGGGACATGGACGGCAACCGCTATCTGGACTTCATGTGCGCCTATGGCCCGAACGTACTGGGGTATAGCGACCCGGATGTGGACAAGGCCGCCATCGAGCAGCTTGCCATCGCCAACTGCACCACCGCGCCTTCCTACAAGATGGTGGAATGCGCCGAAAAGCTGGTGGACACCGTGGCCATGGCTGACTGGGCCTTCTTCATGAAAAACGGCACCGACGCCACCACCTTCAGCGTCATGCTCGCCCGCGCCCATACCGGCAAGCGCAAAATCTTCTTTTTGCGCAACTACTACCATGGCAACGACCCCTGGGCCATGCGCGCCGACTATCCCGGCATCCTGCCCGAGGACGTGGCGCACAATGTCGTGCTGCCCTGGTTTGACATGGAGGCCATGGAAAAGGCCTACGACGCCTGCGGCGGCGATGTGGCCGCGCTGATTGCCCAACCCTACGACCACGGCAACTTCTTCGACAACCGCGTGGCCACGAAGGAATACTGGCAAAGCGTGCGCGCATTCTGCGACAAGCACCACATGCTGCTCATCATCGACGATGTGCGCGCCGGTTTCCGCCTCGATTTGGCCGGCTCTGACCATTATTACGGCTTCAAGGCCGATCTGATCTGCTTCTGCAAGGCGCTGGCCAACGGCTACAACATGTCCGCCGTGTGCGGGCGCGAGGAGTTCAAGGCCACGGCCGCCTCGCTCACGTTCACCGGTTCCTACTGGATGAGCGCGGAGCCGTTCGCGGCCTGCATCGCCTGCATCGACAAAATGAAGCGGCTCGATACCCCGGCGCTGTTCCGCCGCCTGGGCACGAAGCTGACCGACGGCTTCCGGGAAGCGGCCAAGGCGCACGGCTTTGATTTGGTGGTATCCGGCGAACCGGCGCTGTTCTACCTGCGCATCGCCAACGACGACAGCCTGATGCTGCACCAGGAATGGGTGGCCGAGTGCGTGTCGCGCGGCCTGTTCCTCACCAGCCACCACAACCACTTTATCAACGCCGCTGTCACCGACGAGGACATCGCCCTGGCGGTGGACATCGCCGACGACGCCTTCGGCGTGGTGGAAAAACGGCACCCGGAATTGAAGGGATAGCACGTTCCCGGGGAGGTCAAAACGGCATGGCGATGCGCAGGCCCGCAGACAGGGATATACTGGATTTTCTGGATCGCGGCCTTGGCGCGCGCGCAAATGTGTCCGGGAACGTTGTCCTTTGCCTTTTCATGTTCGCCTGCAACGGCGTGGCGGGCTTTTTGTAGAAGCAACACCGGGGGCGCCGGCATGTTCCTGCTGTTTTTTAAAACTCGTAAAGCGCTACGGTTTACAGGCGTGAAGCGTATGCCTTCAACATGGCGGAAAAGCGTTCCCCGGCGTTGAAGCGATGGGCTATACAAAAGCGGCCCCAACCAAAAGGGTTGGAGCCGCTTAGGATGTTGACAAAGTCAACAGACTGCCAGAGGGATGAGAAAGCCTGCAAGACAAGGAAGCAAACTTGCAGGCAAGGGAGCTTACATGGACGTAAGTGACCGCAGGCTGCATGTGCAGCTGACGCAGGAAGCGAAAATTGCCTCTGATTTCTCTTTGATCAGGGCAATTTTTGCGTTTGCAGGCTTTGGCAGCGCTCTGAGCGGCCCCAACCGGAAGGGTTGGGGCCGCTCATTTGCGCTTTACCGCTTGATCAGCACGTCCTTTTCATACTGACGCACCATTTCCAGCCATTCGTCGCCGCCGGGCACGCCCTTGGTCATGCAGTAGTAATCCCACACCGCGCCCACGGGCAGGGAGCGGCGCTCTTCCTGCAGGGCGAGGCGGGTGGTGTAGTCGCCCGCGTACTCAGCTTCGCGCATGGCCTTGGCGGGCGCGAGCGCGGCGGACAGGAGCGCCTTGCGCGCGTTGCGCATGCCGATGGCCCAGGCCGCGATGCGGTTGATGGAGGCGTCGAAATAATCCAGGCCGATGAATACGCGCGCGTCGTAGTCGTTGAAGATCACTTCATCCATGATCTTTTGCAGCTCGTCGTCGTGGGCGACGACGTGGTCGCTGTCCCAGCGCACGCCGCGGCTGACGTGCAGAAGCACGCGATCCATAAACTCCAGCGTGGCGCTGAGCTTGGCGGAAATGACCTCGGTGGGATGGAAATGGCCGGCGTCCAGGCAGTAGAGCTTGTGGTTCTTTACCGCGTAGCCGTAGGAAAACTCGTGGCTGGCCACGGTGTAGCTCTCCACGCCAATGCCGAACAGCTTGCTTTCCAGCGCGCAGGGCACGAGGTTTTCGTCGATATCGGCGGCGAAAATCTCATCCAGCGACTGCTTCATGATGTCGCGGTAGAGCTTGGTGTCCACGCACACATCCTTGAATCCATCCGGCATCCAGTAGTTGACCACGCAGGGCTTGCCCAGCTGCTTGGCAAACTCCAGGGCGATTTCGCGGCAACGCTTGCCGTGCTCAATCCAGAAGCGGCGCTTTTTCTCATCCAGGCTGGAGAGGGAGAAATCGCCGTCCATCATCGGATGGGAGAAGAAGGTGGGGTTGAAGTCCAGGCCCATGCCCTTCTCCTTGGCCCAATCCGCCCAATTCTGGAATTCCGCGATGGTATACTGGTCGCGGTCGATGGTCTTGCCGTGCTTTTCGGCGTAGCTGGCGTGCAGGTTGAGCTTGGTCTCGCCGGGGATGAGCTTCAGGGCAAAATCCAGGTCGCCGCGCAGCTCTTCCGCCGTGCGGGCGCGGCCGGGGTAGTTGCCCGTGGTCTGGATGCCGCCGGTGAGGGCGCCGGTGCCCTCAAAGCCGATCACGTCGTCTCCCTGCCAGCAGTGCATGGAGACGGGAATTTTGTCGATACGCTCGATGGCGGCGTCCACATTGATGCCGTACCCGGCGTATACTTCCTTTGCGTACTCGTACCCCTTGAGTATCTTTTCCTGGTTCATGTTCGCGCTCCTTTCATATATGTACGTGCAAAAAACAGACCGATCCAAATTGCATTGCGGCGGCGGCGTCCAGCTTGCCAGGAAGCGCCCGGGCCTCCAGGTGGGCGCTCCATATCCTCCCTCCAATGCCTTTTTGTTGTCGCGCCAGATGCAGCGATAAAACTGCAAATTTCCGGCAAAACGCTTGCAAATTTGCGCATATAATGCTACGATTACTTGTAGTATGCCTGGAACAGCCGCGTATGTCAAGGCCGGAAGTTGGCCTGTAATATAAAAAAGTTGTGGAGGGGTATGCCGTGGCGGTGGATCTGCGCTATGAGCTGGACCTGGCCCCGGAATCGCTGTGGATTATGGCTACGCCCGACCCGGCGGTGAAACGCGCCGCACCGCATGTTCTGGAAGTGGGCGACTTCATTGCTGGCAAGGACTATTACACCAGCCGCCGCGACCTGCCCGCTTACCTGATCAAGTACACGCTGGAGGGCGCGGGCGTTTTGACCTATGGCGCCCAGACGGCCCGGGTGGGAGCAAACCGCGCCTTCTGGATCGACTGCATGCAACCGCAGGACTACCGCACCGACCCGCGGGAAGGGCATTGGCGCGTGATCTGGGTGCACTTTTACGGGCCGGGCTGCGACGCCTATTACCGCTGGTTTCTGGAAATGGGCGGCGGGCGCAATGACGTGGAACTGCCGGTAAACGCCAGCGCCGCGGCGCTGATGCACCGGCTGATCGCCATCTACCGCGATGGCGACAACACACTGGCCGACGACGTGAACGCCTCGGCGCTGCTTACGCAGCTGATGGCGGAAATGGTGGCCGCCGCCGGGCGCGCCGCACCAGAGGGGCCGATGCCCGTATGCGTAGCGGCGGCGCGCGCCTACCTGCTTGAGCACTTTCACGAAAACATCTCCCTTGCCGAGCTGGCGGACATGGTCTCGCTGGACCGCTTCTACTTCCAAAAGCTGTTCAAGCGCCATACAGGGCTATCGCCAAAGCGCTTTCAGGCGCTCACGCGCGTCAACCGTGCCAAGGAGCTTTTGCAGGCCACCGACCGCCCTGTCAGCGAGATTGCCGGCATGGTGGGCGTGGAGAGCGCCAGCCGCTTCATCGCCCTGTTTCGCGCCTACGAGGGCATGACCCCAGGCGCATACCGCAAAAAATGGCAAAGCAAGTAGCCCAAAGACCCGCAGGCGGCGCGGCGGGTCAATTTTCTGTCGAATTTGATTTTATTTAGGCACTTTCCGACAATGGTTGCATAACTTCTCGACAATGTATATAATAGTAGTACGAATACCGTACAAATGTGCGTTTTTGAGGTGAGAATATGTCGATGTACCCGCTGATCCTGATCTGCGACGACGACCCGGTGGTGCACGAGTCCCTGGGGCTGTACCTGGGTTCCGAAGGGTACGAGCATCAGTCCGCATACGATGGCCAGCAGGCGCTGGAAATGGTGGAAAGCCTGCACCCGGACATGGTGGTGCTGGACTTGATGATGCCGCGCATGTCCGGCATCGACGTATGCCGCACCATCCGCCAGACCAGCTCCATCCCCATCATCATGCTCACGGCCAAGGGCGAGGAGATCGACCGCATTCTCGGCCTGGAACTGGGCGCGGACGATTACATCGTCAAGCCCTTCAGCCCCCGCGAGGTGCTGGCCCGCATCAAGGCGGTTTTGCGCCGCTTCTCGGAAAAGACGCAGGATGAGGACAGCTCCATCATCCGCCTGCCGCAGCTGGAGATCAGCCTGGAAAACTACCAGGTGAAGGCGGCGGGCAAGGTCATCCCCTGCACGCCCAAAGAAGTGGAAATTCTGCACATGCTCTGCTCCAATGTCGGCCAGGTGTTCTCGCGCGAGCAGATCCTCTCGCGCGTATGGGGCTACGACTATTTCGGCGATACGCGCACTGTGGACGCGCACATCAAGCGCATCCGTCAGAAGCTGCCCCAGGAAAACGTGCCCTGGGTGCTCAAGACGGTCTACGGCGTGGGCTACCGCTTTGAGGTTAACGCATGAACAAGAACAGCTCGCTGGTCAAGCGGGCAATCGTATTTACGGCGGCCATTGTTTCGACAATGGTCGTCGTGACATTGCTTGTATACCTGCTGGCTTTCGGGCGCGGTGGAAACGCCCTGCCGCTTTTATGGTCTGTGCTGGTGGGTTTGGGCGCGGCGGCGGTGGTGTTTTACCCGCTGTTAAAAGCGCTGATTTCCCCGGTAGCGGAGCAGGTGGGCCGCGTGCGCGACGTGGCCGTAGCCGTGGCCAAGGGCGATCTGGATGCGCGGGCAGACGAGCGCGTGCCCGGCGAGCTGGGCGAATTGGGAAAGGCGCTGAACAATTTATCCTACCAGCTTTCGCGCAACATGTATCTGCTCATCATCGAGCGCAACCGCCTAAAGCAAATGCTCAACGGCCTTTCCGAAGGCATTGTGGCCGTGAACGCCAAGGGGCGGGTTACGCACCGCAACCCAGCGCTGGAGCGCATGTTCCCCCCGGAGGCGCAGGAACATCCCCCGCGCGACGAGCGCCTCAAGCTCATTCCCGACCGCGATATCTGGGCGGACTTCGACCGCGTGGTTTCCGAGGGCAAGGTGGTCACCCGCAACCTGGAAACCCCGGAGCGCGTTTTGCGCGTGGTCATCTCTCCGCTGGTGGACGAAATCGGCACCACGGCAGGCGCTGTGGGCCTGTTTTCGGACATTACACAGCTTGAGCGCCTGGAGCGCACGCGGCGCGACTATGTGGCCAACGTCTCCCATGAGATGCGCACGCCTCTGACCGCCATGCGCGCCCTGATCGAGCCGCTCAAGGAAGGCATGGTCACCACCGACGAGGCCCGCATGCGCTATTACGACATCATCCTGCGCGAAATCATGCGCCTTTCGCGCCTGATCAACGACCTGATGGAGCTTTCCCGCCTGCAAAGCGGCACGCTGGCCATCCGCACCGAGCGCATGAAGCTGGGCGAGCTGGTGGACGACGTGTGCGAGCGCTACCGCTCCATCGCCGAAGATCACGATATCACTTTCCACGAGGAGACCGACTTTTCCAAGGTGCCCGCCGTGGTCGCCAACGCCGACCGCGTGGAGCAGCTGCTGGTCATCCTGTTGGACAACGCCATCAAGTACACGCCCGAGGGCGGCACGGTGTCGCTGGACGCCACCTGGGACGCATCGCGCGTGACCTTGATCGTCAAGGATACCGGCATCGGCATCTCGCAGGAGGATTTGCCCTATGTGTTCGACCGCTTTTATAAGGTAGACAAAGCCCACAGCGGCATGGGCAGCGGCCTGGGGCTTTCCATCGCCAAGGAACTGCTCAAATGGATGGGCGAGGACATCTGGGTCAAGAGCGAACTGGGCAAGGGCACGCAGTTTGGCTTTACGTTGCGCCGCGACGCCACGGCATAAGCCATCATCCGCTCTTTTTTCCGCGCGCCGGCGCGATTCCTGGAAAAAACTGGGAATCGCGCCGGCCGCGGGCGTTTTTGGGCCACCCCTCGGGCATGTGGGATGGACGGCGAAATCCTTTTGACAATCGTTCCAAATATTTCACGCGAAAATCATGAACCTATCCGCCACCTTTGCACGTCTAACATATGCATTCACAAATTGAGAATGCAAGCGACGAAAATGGGGTGTTATTCTATGAAAAGAAAACTGCTCGCCGCGCTGCTGGCCGCCCTGCTCCTTTTGTCGGGATGCCAGTACAGCGTCGTCGAGGACGCAGACGAGCAGCAGCTCTCGCTCGGGCAGACCGCGGCCGCGGAGACGGCCCTCCCCTCTCCCACCGCCACGGCCGTGCCTTTGCAAAACGGCAGCCGCGACGCGGAAGGGGAAACCGCCGTGGCCGATCTGCAGGCGCGTTTGCAGGCGCTCAACTACCTCGACGGCAAGGCCGACGGCATCTTTGGCGACGATACGCAGGCCGCGTTGCAGGCGTTCCAGTCGCTCAACGGTTTAAGTGCCACCGGCGTGCTCGATGAGGACACGCGCGCCGCGCTGGAAAGCGCCGCCGCCGTGCCCATGCCCACGCCGGAACCGACGCCGCTGGCCAAGGGCGCCAAGGGCGACGGCGTGCGCGAAATCCAGGAAGCTTTGCGCGCCTACGGGTTCATGACCGGTTCCGCCGACGGCGACTTCGGCGCACTCACCGACGAAGGGCTCAAGCTGTTCCAGCAATACCTGTATGTGGTAGAGGGCCGCGAGTACTACACCACGCCCGAACCCACCGCAGAGCCTTCGCCCACGCCTACCCCCTCCCCCACGCCGGAGCCAGAACCGACGCTGCTTCTGTCGCAGGGCGCGGATGAGGAAGTGCTCCAGCCCACCACGGCTACGCCTGAGCCCACCGCTACGCCCTACGCGCCGGACGGCGTGATGAGCGACGCGCTGATGGCGGAGCTGACCGGCTTTGAGGTCTACCGTACAGATCTGGAGCGCGGTTCACGCGACACCAACGTGCTGGGCGAGGTGCATCGCCTGCAAAGGCGCCTGGATTCGCTTTCCTACCTTGAGGGCGGCATCGACGGCATCTTCGGCGGCGGCACTGAATCGGCGCTCAAGTACTTCCAGAAGCGCAACAAGCTCGAGCAGACCGGCGTGGCCGACGAGGAAACGCAGCGGGTGCTGTTCAGCAAGGACGCGGTCAAGTCCGACCGGCCCAAGTGCATGTACCTGCTGAAGATTTCCGTGGACGACCAGCGCGTGTACGCCTACAAGTGGGTCAACGGCAGCTATTCGCAGCTGGTACGCACCATGAAGTGCTCTACCGGCACCACCTCTGACCCCACGCCGCTGGGCACCTTTACGGCGGGCGGCCCCTGCGGGCGCTGGTACTACTTCACGAAGTTCGACTGTTGGGCGCAGTACGCCTACCGCATCAACGGGCCGTACCTGTTCCATTCGGTGCTCTATTCCGAAAAGGACACCTCCACGCTGCGGCAAAGCTCGGTCAACAACCTTGGCCGCCGCGCCTCGCATGGTTGCGTGCGCCTCTCTGTAGAGGACGCCAAGTGGATCTACAACAACTGCCCGGCCGGCACCACGGTGACGGTCTACTGACGGGGCGGACGGGGGAGCCTCTCCCCCGCATACATATTTAATTTTATATTTACCTGCAAGGCTTAAAAGTGCGACAATATTTCGCTATAATGGGAATGTATAACAGTGCATAAGGGGTGTGACATTTGCTTCGCAGATTTCTCTGTTTTGCTCTGATCCTCTGCCTATTGGCAAGCTATGCCGTTGCTGAGGAAACCCAGAGCGCCGAACCCACGGCGGAGATTTCCGCAGGTTCCCTTTACAATGGCATGGAGGATGGCGACGGCGAAAGCGACGTTGCCGACCTGCAGTCGGCTTTAATTTCCCTGGGGCTGCTCACCGGCAACGCCGACGGACACTTTGGCGACGCGACGGAGACGGCCGTGCTCCTCTTCCAGCAAATGTACGGCCTGGCGGAAACCGGCGTGGCCGACGCGGAAACGCTTGCCGCGCTTTCCACAGCGCAGACCGGCGTGGCCGAAATTCAGGAAAGGCTGATTGCCGTGGGGCTGAGCAGCGGCACGCCTGACGGCGTGCTTGGCGAGGCGACCGAAACGGCGATCGCCACCTTCCAGCAGATGTACGGGTTGGAGGCCACCGGCGTGGCCGACCCCGAGACACGCGAATTGCTCTTTTCCGAATCGAACCTGATCTTCAGCATACAGACCAAGCTGATTGAACTTGCTTACTTAAGCGGCGTGGCCGACGGCATTCTTGGCCCCGCTACGGAAACCGCCATTCTCGAGTTCCAGCAGATGCACGGCCTGGAGGCCACCGGCGTGGCCGATCCCGCCACGCGCGAGCTTTTGCTGGGCGGCGGCACGGAGCTGACCATCAAGCCCACGCCCACCCCGTCCCCCCGTGCCAACGGCGCGCAGGGCAGCGATATAGAGCTGGCCCAGCAGCGGCTGTCCGAGTGGGGCTTCCTGGAGGGCACTGTGGACGGCAAGTACGGCGATGACACTGAGGACGCCGTCCAGGAGTTCAAGACTTACCAGTATGAGGACTATCAGGCCTATCTGGAAGCCAACCCCACGCCCACGCCGGAGCCGACCATCGCCCCCACCCTCGCGCCGACCGCAACCCCCACCCCCGGCGAGGACCCGCGCGTAATTGACGCCACGCTGGAGCCCACCGCCAGCCCCACGCCCGCGCCGACGCCCTACGCGCCGGATGGCGAAATCACCGACAGCATGCTGGAATACCTGAAGGAGGACAACTTCACCGTCTACCGTGAAACCGTGCGTAACGGCGATACGGGCCGCGAGGTTGAGCGCGTACAGCGGCGTTTGCATCAGCTCAATTACCTTTACAGCGTGGACGGTACCTTCGGCGACCTGACCGAAAACTCCCTGAAGTACTTCCAGCGTAAAAACGGCCTTGACCAGACCGGCGTGGCCGACGAATCGACGCAAACGCTCCTGTTCAGCGCCAACGCCCTTGAGGGCGAGGAATACGTATTCCCCTACAAATTGGTGGTGGATATTTCCGACCGCCGCGTCTACGTGTACCGTTGGACGGGCGAAAGCTACGGCGAACGCATAGACACGTTTACATGTTGCGTAGGCGCGCCAAAAACGCCGACGCCTCTAGGTACCTTCCAGGGTTCGGGTCCCGCGGGCGGCCGCTGGTATTACTTTAAGGACTTCAACTGCTACGCCCAGTACGCTTGGCGTATACAGGGTGGCATACTGTTCCACTCGGTTACATACAGCCGGCCCAACGAAAACTCCGGCGGCTCGACGCGGAGCTTGGGCCGCGCTGAATCGCATGGTTGCGTGCGTCTGACGGTGAGCAACGCCAAGTGGATTTATGATAACTGCCCGGTGGGTACCACCGTGATCGTCCAGGAGTAGCGCCCAAGAGCTTCCCCGTACGGACGCTCACCGGCAGCATTTATGGCCTTTCGCGCCTGACCGCATTGCCACTGGCTGACGCAACGCCGCCCTGCCGGCGCAAACTCCTGCCAATTCGACTTATACAGACTCGCTTCAGGACGGGAGCGGCCAGGCGCCGCCCCGTCCGATTTTTGTTGACCCCCTGGCCCCGGCGCGGTATAATAGAAAGCGGAATGGAGGACTTCCATGAATATCATCCAGTTTAAGTACGCCATTGAAGTGGAGCGCACCGGCTCGATCTCGCAGGCGGCGGAAAATCTCTATATGGCGCAGCCAAACCTCAGCAAGGCCATCCGCGAATTGGAAGAAAACCTGGGCTTTGCGGTGTTTGAGCGCACGTCGCGCGGCGTCGTGCCCACCCGGCGCGGCGAGGAATTCCTCAAGCTGGCCCGCGGCGTGCTTTTGCAGGTGGAGCAAATGGAAGCCCTGCGCGACGACCAGCCCGGCAATGTGCAGCGCCTGAGCCTGTCCATGCCGCGCGGCAGCTACATTTCCGACGGCGTTGCGCGCTTTATTGAGGCGCTTGACCCACAGATGGACATGCGCCTGAGCGTCAAGGAAACCAATTCCGTGCAGACGATCAACAATGTGCTCTCCGGCCGCTTCCGGCTGGGCATTATCCGCTACCGCGTCCAACACGAGGCGCATTTCCTCGATTACCTGGACGAAAAGGAGCTGAACTTTGAGCTGGTTTGGGAATATGATTACGCAGTGTTGCTTTCCAGAGCGCACCCGCTGGCCAATATGGAGCCGCTCGACCCCGCTTTGCTCGAAGACTATATTGAACTGACCCATGGCGACAAGACCGTGCCGCACCTGTCCTCCCTGCCGCGCACGGCCCACCGCCCCGGCGACTGTGAAAACCGCCGCATTCTCATCTATGAGCGCGCCGACCAGTTCGAGATTCTCAGCCGCATCCCCACCACCTATATGTGGACTTCGCCGGAGCCGCGCCGCATCCTCGAGCCGTGGAACCTTATCCAGAAAAAATGCTCTGCCAATCGCCGCTACCGCGATGTGCTCATCTATCCGCGCCGCTATACGCTCAGCGAGTATGACCGTTTATTTATCGACAAACTGTTCGACGCCCGCAACGATATTGCCTTTGGCGGGGATCGCCGCTGACGCGCCCGAACTGCGCGCCCGGTTGGCCCGATACGGAAATGCTTCCTTTCACACGGCCACTTGCATGGAAAACCCCTTCAAACCGCTGTATAAACCTCTGCCCACGGCGCTTTTCCCGCCGTGGGCGTTTTTGCATCGTTCATCCCCATGGCCCGGTCTTGCGCATTTTTCAAATTAACAAAATCCTTACTTCCAAACTATTGCATTTTGGGATGCATTGTGCTAAGATACCACCATACCACGTTAGCACGCTAAAGCGCTGACGCAAACACAAGGGAAGGGTTCCCAATTCGAATAAAGGAGCGTTTCAACAATGAAGAAGATTCTCTGCATGCTGCTGGCGGTTGTGATGGTTCTGGCGACGGCGTCCTTCGCCTTCGCGGAGGAAGAAAGCGACGCCGAATACATTCTCGGCAAGGGCACGTTGAATATCGGCATCACGCTGTTTGCTCCCATCAACTACGAAGACCCCGAAACCGGCGACCTGGTCGGCTTTGACACCGAGTTTGCCAAGGCCGTGTGCGCAGACCTGGGCATCGAGCCGAACTTCATCGTTATCAGCTGGGACGCCAAGGAAATTGAGTTGAATTCCAAGAGCATCGACTGCATCTGGAACGGCATGTGCATCACCCCCGAGCGCGAGGAGAACATGTCCATCAGCGACCCCTACCTGCTCAACACGCAGGCGATGGTCATGCAGGCCAGCCGCGAGGAGGAAATCATGGCCGACGTGAGCGGCTACACGGTCGTGGCCGAGCAGGGTTCCACCGGCGAGGGCAAGCTGCAGGGCACCATTGAGGACGATGAAACCGTGGTCGTCTCCGCGCAGGAATACTTTGCGGACTGCACCTACATCCCGGTCGGCTCCATGGCCAACGCGCTGCTGGAGGTCAAGTCCGGCACGGCGGATATCGCCCTGGTGGACAGCGTGTGCGCCCTGGGCATGGTGCGCCCGGACAGCGACTATGCCGACCTGGTGGTCAACATGGACAACAACTTCGGCGACCAGTTCTACGGCATCGCCTTCCGCAAGGGCAGCGATTTCACCGCCATGGTCAATGAATCCATCGCCAAACTGAAGGAAGACGGCACGGTGGCGGAGCTGGCCGAGAAGTACGGCCTCACCGACGCGCTGATTCAGGACTAATCCTTCCCCCATCGCATCCTCGGGCCGCCGGTGAGCGCCGGCGGCCCTGATCCCCGACAAAGGAGAGAAAGCGTATGTCCTCCATTGACGTGGTGCTCGGCAAACTGCTGGACGGCTTTTTGCTGAACCTGCAAATCTTCGCCGTCACGCTGATCGGTTCGCTGCCGTTGGGCCTGATTATCATGTTCGGCTCCCGTTCGCGGCTGGGCTTCCGCGTGTTCGGGCGCAAGTTCTGCCCCATCCGCCTGCTCACGCGCGGGTTTGTGTGGATCATTCGCGGCACCCCGTTGATGTTGCAGCTCATTTTCGTATTCTACGGGCCGGGCCTGATGGGAATGACGCCCATCCGTTCGCGCCTGACGGCCACGTTGGTTACATTCATCATCAACTACGCCGCCTATTTTTCGGAGATCTTCCGCGGCGGCATCGACTCCATCCCCAAGGGCCAATATGAGGCTGGACAAGTGTTGGGCATGACCAAGCCGCAGGTGTTTTTCAAAGTGGTGCTTTTGCAGGTCATCAAGCGCGTCACGCCCTCGGTGGGCAACGAAGTAATTACGCTGGTGAAGGATACCTCGCTTTCCCGCATCATCAGCGTGACGGAAATCCTTTTCGTGGCCGACAACTACACCCGGCAGGGCCTTCTGTGGCCGTTGTTCACCACCGCGGCATTCTTCCTGCTGTTCAACGGGCTGGTGACGCTGGCGCTGGGGCGCATCGAGCGCAAAATGGACTACTTTAAGGCATAGGAGACAGGGCAATGGCGATTCTTGAAGTAACCGGGCTTTCCAAGCACTTTGGCGATCTGGAGGTCATCCGCGATATCAGTTTTTCGCTGGAAAAGGGCGAATCGCTGGCCATCATCGGCTCGTCCGGCAGCGGCAAGACCACGCTTCTGCGTTGCCTGAACGGGCTGGAAACGCCGGATACGGGCACCATCCGCGTAAGCGGCAATACTGTTTTTGACGCCGCCGCCCCGCGTGCCAAAGGCGCGCAGGCACGCGCCAATCAGCTCCACTTCGGGCTGGTGTTTCAGTCGTTCAACCTGTTCCCACAGTATACGGCGCTGGGAAACGTGATGCTGGCGGCAGAACTGCTCGCCAAGGAGCGGAGCGACTATAAGGCCAACAAAAAGCGCATTCTCGACGAAATTCGCGAAAAGGGCCGCGCCGTGTTGAGCAGCGTCGGCCTGGCGGCCAAGGCGGACAACTACCCGCATCAGCTTTCCGGCGGCCAACAGCAGCGCGTGGCCATCGCCCGGGCGTTGATGTTGGAGCCTGATATTCTCTGCTTTGACGAGCCAACTTCGGCGCTCGACCCGGAATTGACCGGCGAGGTATTGAACGTTATCCGCGGCCTCGCCGACCGCGATACGACCATGGTCATCGTCACCCACGAAATGCAGTTTGCCCGTCAGGTGGCCGACAACGTGCTGTTTATGGACGGCGGCGTGATTGTGGAATATGGCAAGGCCGAAGAAGTGATTGGCAACCCGCGCGAGGAGCGCACGCGCCAGTTCCTGGAGCGCTATTCCAACGGCTGAGCGGCATAAAAGGAGCGGCGGGAGGATCGTTTGCCTCCCGCCGCAGTCTGTCAGAAAAGGTTGGCAAAACCGCCCGTAAAATCATTTCCGGCGAAAGGCTGAAACCCGTTGGAGTTTCAAGCCGGCCGCTTTTGATGATTTTTCAAATTGTCAAAAGCGCCTCACAGTTTTTGCTTGTGTTTGCGCAGCGGCGCGAACAAAAATTGGAGAGGGTGGCCAAAGGCGCAGACTCCACAGGATTCTGCGGTTTCGCCAAAGGCGAAACTGCCACGGCTCAAATTGAAAGTTTGAGACACGGCACCCGGCGGGGAAAATACTCTCCCATCTGCTCGCCTACATTCCCGCCGCCAGCTTGACCGCCACGGGGAAAAGCTCCATTACCATAGCCAATTCCTCAAGCGGCGGATAGGTGGGCGCGATGCGGATGACGCTGTCCTCGGGGTCGTTGCCACCGGGGAAGGGCGCGCCCGCCGGGGTGAGCGTCACGCCTGCCTGCGCGCACAGCTCCACAATGCGCCGGGCGCAACCTTTGGGGGCGCGGTAGCAAATGAAATAACCGCCCAGGGGCTTTGACCAGCTCCCGTAACCCGTCAACTCGCGCTCCAGCACGTCCAGCACCAGTTCAAACTTGGGGCGCAAAATTTCCGCATGGCGGGCCATGTGGCGCTCCACCGCCGCCAGGTCCGGCAAAAAGCGGGCGTGGCGGAGCTGGTTGACCTTGTCGTAGCAGACCATCTGGTAGAGCATCAGCGCCGCCTGCCGCTCGATGTTGCGGGGGCTGGCGGCCATGGCGCTGACGCCGCCGCCGGCGAAGGTAATCTTCGAAGTGGAGGTAAACAGAAGCGGCCTGTCCTCCGTGCCGGCCTCGCGGCAGGCATCGTATATGTTGAGCAAATGGTCGCGGCGGTCTGGGTACAGGTGGTGGACGCAGTAGGCGTTGTCCCAGAAGATGCGGAAATCCGGCGCGGCGGTTTCCATGCGGGCCAGGCGGCGCACGGTTTCGTCGCTGAAGGTATCGCCGCTGGGGTTGCCGTACATGGGCACGCAAATCATGCCCTTCACAGCCGGGTCACGCGCCAATGCTTCCACCGCGTCCATGTCCGGCCCGCCCTCCACCAGAGGCACGGGGACGCACTCCACGCCCAGCATGGCCAGCATGTGAAAGTGCCAGTCGTAGCCCGGCACGGGGCAAATGAATTTGAGCCGTGGCACGGCCTTCCACGGCGTATCGCCCGGCAGCGGGCCGTGGAGGATGGCGCGCGTGAGCGCGTCGTAGATGAGGTTGACGCTGGAATTGCCGCCCACAATCACCTGATTTTCCGGCATGCCCAGCAACGCCCCGAACAGGCGCTTGGCCTCGGGGATGCCGGTGGGGTCGCCGTAGTTGCGCGCGTCCATGCCGTCCTCGCAGATAAAGCCCGCGTCGGTCATGCGCAGCATGGGCAGAGACAAATCGAGCTGGCGCGGCTCGGGCTTGCCGCGCGACATGTCCAGGCGCAGGCCCCGGGCGCGAAAGGCGTCGTAGCGGCTTTGCAGATTGTTTGCGGTCATTGCAATTCCCTCCCGCGGCATGTATAATAGGCGGACGGGGGAATATCTCCCCCACCGCGGCCACCCCTACCAATTTTTGCTCGCGCCGCTGCGCGACACAAGCAAAAATTGCAAGGTAGATATTTTTTCTCCGGCAAATAAAACTTGCCTGCGCAAAAATATCCCCGGCCCCGCCGCACATGTCGCCGGGGCCGATTTTACAGGTGGTCCTGCCAACCTCTTTTGACAGACTGGCGTATAATACTTTAATTATAGGTTCTGGAGGCGCACATGTCAATCGTTCAGGCGTACACGGACGCATACAAAAACTATCTCTTTGACGAATCGCGCACCATGGGGCGCGCGGATTATATCGCTTTCCCCCGCAACGAGGCGGAGCTGGTCGAGGCCGTGCGCTTCGCGCACGACAACGGCGTGCCCCTCACCGCGCAGGGATCGCGCACGGGGCTGGCCGGGGGCGCAAGCCCGCAGGGCGGCATGATTCTGAACCTTTCGCGCATGAACCGCATCCTCGGCATCCGCCGCGACGCGCAGGGGCGCTTTCTTCTGCGCGTACAGCCCGGCGTGGCGCTGACCACAGTGCGCAAGGCGCTTCGGGACAAGAGCTTCGACATATCCAGCTGGGACGCGGAATCGCTGGAGACATTGAAGGACGTGCGCGCCGGGGCGCTGTTTTTCTCGCCCGACCCCACCGAACCCACCGCCAGCATCGGCGGCATGGCCAGTTGCAATGCCTGCGGGGCGCGCTCGTTCCTCTACGGCTGCACGCGCAAGCATGTAAACGCCCTGCGCGCAGTGCTCGCGGACGGACGGGTAACGGCGCTGGAGCGCGGGCGCGAACGGGCGCAGGGGCGCGACTTTGCCCTGCCCTGCACAGACGGCACCTTCCTGCGCGGGCGGCTTCCCGATTTCGACACCCCGGACATCAAGGACGCGGGCTATCTTTTGCGCGCGGACATGGACCTGGTCGATTTGTTCATGGGCAGCCAGGGCACGCTGGGCGTCATCAGCGAGCTAGAGCTGATTCTTCTGCCCTCTCCGGCGCTTTTGTGCGGGGTGACGGCCTTTTTCCCGGACGACGAATGCGCGCTTGCCTATGTCTACGCCATGAAAAAGTTCAGGCCCAAGCCCGCCTCCATTGAGTTTTTTGACAAGCGGGCGCTGGATCTGGTGGAGGCGCAAAAGGCGGAAACGCCTGCCTTCCGCCAGTTGCAGCCGCTGCCGGAAAACTACTGCTGCGCGGTGTATGTGGAATTCAACCTGGACGACGAAAACGGCCTGTGCCCGGTGCTGGAAAGGCTCGCGCCCGTCATTTCCCAGAGCGGCGGCGATCCGGACAACACCTGGGTGGCGCGCGACGAACTGGAGCTGGAAAAGCTGTTGCTGTTCCGCCATTCCGTGCCGGAAACCATCGACATCCACGTAGAAAAAAATAAGAAAAACGAGCCGGAGATCACCATCCTTTCCACGGACATGGCCGTGGACGACGCCCACTTTGACGAACTGTTCCATCTCTACAAGCGCGATCTGGAAAAAAGCGGTCTGCCCTGCCTGATTTTCGGCCACATCGGTGAAAACCACGTACACCCGAACATACTGGCCCGCAACCTGGACGAATACCGGCGCGGCCACGCCCTGTTTGAAAAATGGGCGCGGGACGTGCGCGATCTGGGCGGCACCATCACCGCCGAACACGGCGCGGGCAAGATCAAGCGCAAGCTGGCGCTGATTATGTACGGCGAGGAGAAGATGCGCGCGCTCTGGGCGCTCAAGCGACAGCTCGACCCGGAAAACATACTTGGCCCGGGCAACGTGCTCACGGAGGTGGAAGCATGAAAATCACCGTATGCGTAAAACAGGTGCCCGCCGCGAACGAGCAGCGGCTCGACCCGGTGACCGGCACGGTCATCCGCGAGGGCGTTCCCTCCATTCTCAACCCCTTCGACGCCTATGCCCTGGAGGAGGCCGTGCGCCTGAAGGAGCGCCTGGGCGGGGAAATCACGGTGCTGAGCATGGGCGTGCCCTCGGCCCAGGAAACGCTGCGCCGGGCGCTGGCCGTAGGCGCGGACCGGGCCATCCTGCTGTCTGGGCGCGCCTTTGCCGGGGCGGACACGCTGGCCACGGCGCGGGCGCTGGCCAAGGCCATCGGCAAGGCGGGCGGGGCGGACCTGGTGCTCTGCGGGCGCATGGCCACCGACGGCGATACCGCGCAGGTGGGGCCGATGCTGGCGGAAATGCTCGGCGTGCCCCACGCGGCGGACGTTTCCGAAATCGAGGCCATCGACGGCGGGCGCGTCACCCTCACGCGCATGACCGACGACGGCTATCGCCGCGAACAGTTGCCGCTGCCGGCGCTTTTGACCGTGGTCAAGGAAATCAACGTGCCGCGCCTGCCCTCGGTGATGGGCGTGCTGCGCGGACAGGCGGCGGAAGTGACGGTGTGGGACGCGCCGGATGTGGGCGCGCTGCCGGAGGAAACCGGCCAGCGCGGTTCCCGCACGCGGGTGGTGCGTACCGCCCGGCCCGCGAAAAGGGCGGGCTGCCGCATGGTGGACGGCTTCGCGGCGCTGATGGACGCCATACAGGGCGCGGAAAGGAAATGAACATGCGAAACGGCATTTGGGTATTCTGCGAAAACGCCCCGGAGGGCGTGCGCGGCGTGAGCTATGAATTGCTGGGAGAGGCGGCGCGGCTGGCGCGCGGCGCGGGGCTTTCTGTGACCGCCGTAACCCTGGGGACAAACCGCCCCGCGGCGGAAATGTGCGCGCGCGGCGCGGACGAAGTCCTGTTGGTGGAAGACGAAGCGCTCAACGAGCCGGAGGAAATGCGCTATGCGCAGGAAATCTGCGCGTTGGTGGAAAAGTACAAACCTTCCGTACTGCTCCTGGGCGGCACGATGTTTGGCCGCAGCCTGGCCCCGCGCATCGCCGCGCGGCTGCAAACCGGCCTCACCGCCGACTGCACGCAGCTGGAAATTAACCCCGAAACGGGCCTGCTCGAGCAGACGCGCCCGGCCTTCGGCGGCAACCTGTTTGCCACCATCCTTTGCCCGGAGGCGCGGCCGCAGATGGCCACGGTGCGCCCCAAGGTGTTCCCCCTGCCGGCGGCGGACGCAAGCCGCCCCGTGCGCGTGGCGCGCGAAGCCCCGGTTTCGCAGGCTTCTCCGGTCGTGCTGCTGGGCCGCCGGGCGGGCGAGGACGGCGTGAACCTCGCCGATTACGACGTGCTGGTGTGCGTAGGCCAGGGCATCGGCGGGGCGGAGAACATTGCCCGCGCTCAAAAGCTGGCCGAAAAGCTCGGCGGCACGCTGGCAGCGACGCGGCCCATGGTGGACGCGGGCGTCCTCCCCTACGCGCGGCAGGTGGGGCAGACGGGCAAGGCCGTGGCCCCGAAGCTGTATCTGGCCCTGGGCGTGTCCGGGGCGATTCAGCATCTGGCGGGCGTAAACGCCGATGTATTGGCCGCCGTCAACACCGACCCCGACGCCCCCATCTTCGAGCATGCCGACTACGGCGTATTGCAGGACTGCGGCGCGTTTCTGGACGAAGCGCTGGCGGCGCTGGGGTAAATCAATACGCATAAAAGCCCGTTTTTCCACCTGGAACGCGGGTTGCTGCGCCGTCCGTGCGGGCGGCGTGTTTTTTCGGGAGAGATGCAAACATGGCATGTCAACCGCGGCAACGAGACGCGAAAAAAACAGGGCTGTCCGGCTGGTTTACGGGCTGCGCCCTGAGGCTCTATCACTGTTTCTTTTGTTGTTCGCCCTACGTGCCGCGCTTTCCTGGCTGTTGGAAACACCGGCCGGGCCGGGTCTTTACGCGCGGAGGCTTAAAAGGAAGGCCGCCGCGCAGCGCGCCGGTGGGCAACGCGGTGTTTCATCGCTCCAATCGCCTGCATGCGGCGGCGAACTTGCGGGCGAACGCGGGATGAAAAGCGGCCGCCACACGCCATCTGGCGCGGGGCGGCCGCTTGTTTTGGCGGAAAAGCCTTACAAGCTGTATTCCAAATGCGTTTGCTTTCAGCTGCGCCGCAGCAGTTGTTCCTGAAAGCATCAGGCGGTTTCCCATCTGGCGCGAGGATATTTGCCGCGCCAGCGGAAAGATCAGAACCCGTATTTGAGCACGGGGTTGCGCGCTGCCGCCACTTCGTCCGGACGGCCGATGGGCGTGGTGACGGGGCAGGCGTGCAGGCTTTCGGGGGCTGCATACGCCGCCTTGAGGATTTCCACCATCGCTTCGGCGCATTCATTCAGCGTTTCGCGCGATTCGGTTTCCGTGGGTTCGAGCATCAGCGCTTCGTGAACGATGAGCGGGAAATACATCGTCGGCGGATGGATGCCGCGGTCGATCATCGCCTTGGCCACGTCCAGCGCGCTCACGCCGGTTTCGTGCTTGAGCTTTTCCAGCGTCAGCACGAATTCGTGCATACACAGCCCAGGCACGGCGGTTTCGTAACCGCCTTTCTCCAGGGCGCGCATCAGGTAGTTGGCGTTGAGCACCGCGCCCGCGGCGGCTTCGGGAATGCCCTCCGCGCCCAGGGACAGCATATAGCACAGCGCCTTGACCACCACGCCGAAATTGCCGTAAAATTCCTTGACGCGGCCCACGGACTTCGCGGGGCGCTCGAAGCGGTAGGAACCCATTTTCCCCGCCACCTGGCCGTCGGGCAGGAAATCGCGCAAAAGCGCCTTTACGCCCACCGCGCCGCTGCCGGGGCCGCCGCCGCCGTGGGGCGTGGCGAAGGTCTTGTGCAAATTGAGGTGCACCACGTCGAAGCCCATATCGCCGGGACGGGCCACGCCCATCACGGCGTTGAGGTTCGCGCCGTCATAGTAGCACAGGCCGCCCGCTTCGTGGACAATCTGCGTGATCTCGAGGATGTTTTCATCGAAGATGCCCAGCGTGTTGGGGTTGGTGAGCATCAGGCCCGCCGTGTCCGCACCGGCGAGGGCGCGCAGGGCCTCCACATCCACGCGGCCATTGGCCGTAGAGGGCACAGAAACCACCTCGAAACCCGCCATCGTCGCCGAGGCCGGGTTGGTGCCGTGGGCGGCGTCGGGCACGAGGATTTTCGTGCGCGCAAGGTCGCCGCGGTCGTGATGGTATGCCTTGATGAGCAACAGGCCGAGGAATTCGCCGTGCGCACCGGCGGCGGGCTGGAAGGACACCGCGTCCATGCCGGTGATCTCTTTCAGACAGCTTTCCGCGCGGGCGTAGACCTCCAGGCAGCCCTGCGCGCTTTCCGCGCCCTGCAGGGGATGCACGCCGGCAAAGCCCTCCAACGCCGCCATCTGTTCGTCGATTTTGGGATTGTACTTCATCGTGCAGGAGCCGAGCGGGTAAAAGCCGTCGCACACGCCGTGGGCGCGCTTTTCCAGCGCCCGGTAGTGGCGGCAGAGGTCGCCCTCGGCAATCTGCGGCAGGCGCGCCGCCGTTTCGCGGCCCAGCCCTTCTTCCAGCGGACAGGGCGGCACATCCAGCGGCGGCAGGATGTCCATGCCCCGGCCGGGAACGCTCTTTTCAAACAGCAGCTTCATGTCAGCACCTCCCCGATGGCCGCAATCAGTTCGTCGATATCCTCTTTGGCGTTCATCTCCGTGGCGCACCAGAGGATGCCTTCCTCCACCGGCAGCCCGGCGAGGATGCCTTTGTCCGCCAGCGCGTCCACAAGCGCCTGTTTGTCCACGGGACAGGCGGTGACAAATTCATGGAAGAACGGCCCTTCGTGCACGGGCGCGAAGCCGATTTGGGTAAGCTCCCCGCGCAGATATGCGGCTTTGGCATGGCATTGTTCCGCCGCCTGCCGCAAGCCGCGCTCGCCCATCGCCGCCATGTACACGGCGGCGGTCATGGCGCACAGCGCCTGATTGGAACATATATTCGATGAAGCCTTTTCGCGGCGGATGTGCTGCTCGCGGGCCTGCAGGGTGAGCACGAAGGCGCGCCCGCCGCGATTGTCCGTCGTTTCGCCGACGATGCGGCCGGGCAGCTTGCGCATCAGCGCCTTGGTAGTGGCCATAAAGCCCAGGTAGGGGCCGCCGAAGGACAGCGGCATTCCCAGCGGCTGGCCCTCGCCCACGGCCACATCCGCGCCCACTTCGCCGGGCGTCTTGTAAAGGGCGCAGGCGATGGGGTTGACGCTGAGGATGAGCTTTATGCGGTTGGCGTGCGCAAGCTCCGCCGCCTTCTGCGCATCCTCAATGAGGCCGAAGTAGTTGGGCGACTGCACAAGCACGCAGGCCGCGTCCTTGTCAAGCATACCGGCGAGGGCGTCAAGGTCGGTGCGGCCATCTTTGGCGGGAATGGTTTTGACCTCCACACCCGCGCCGAAAGCATAGGTGCGGATGGTTTCCAGCGTCATTGGATGCACGGTTTCGGAAACCAGCGCCACGCGCCTCTTGGCGTCCACCAGCATGTTCACGGCCTCGGCGGCGGCGGTGGCCCCGTCGTAGACGGAGGCGTTGGATACGTCCATGCCCGTCAATTCGCAAATCATGGTTTGATACTCGAAGATGGACTGCAACACGCCCTGGCTCATCTCCGCCTGATAGGGCGTATAGGCGGTGACAAACGTCTCCTTGGAGGTGACCGCGCTCACCACGGCGGGTATGTAGTGGTTGTACGCGCCCGCGCCGCGGAAGATGGAGCGGTAGACGCGGTTTTTTGCCGCCACGCCGCGCATCAGGCGGGAGAGCGCCATCTCCGAAAGCCCCGGCTCCAGGTTGAGCTTTTGCACGCGCAACGCCTCGGGCACGGCGGAAAACAGCTCCGCGGGCGTTTCCAGGCCGATGGCCTGAAGCATCTGCGCGCGTTCTTCGCGGGTAGAGGGGATGTAACCGCCCATCTTATGCCTCCTCGGTGGCGCAGAAAGCCTCGTAGGCCGCCGCGTCCAGCAGTTCTTCGCGGTCGGTGACGTCTTCAACTTCAAAAATCCACGCCTCGTAGGGGGATTCATTGAGCTTTTCGGGGGCGCTTTCCAAATCGGCGTTGGCGGCGGACACCGTGCCGGTGACAGGGCTTAAGATATCGGCCACGGCCTTGACCGATTCCACGTCACAGGCGGCCTCGCCAGCGGTCACGCCGTCGCCCTCGGCGGGCAGGTTGACAAACACGATGTCTCCCAGGTTGTTCTGGGCAAAGTCGGTAATGCCGATGCGGGCGGTGTTTTCACCGGTAAACTGCACCCATTCGTGCGATTTGGTATAGAGAAGCTCCGCGGGGATATGCGCCATGGAAATTTCCTCCTTAATATTATTTGGCCCGTTTATAGAAGGGAAGCGGCACGATTTCGGCGGCCACGCGCCGTCCGCGCACATCCGCCTCCACCGCCGTGCCCACCTGCGCATGCGCGCTGTCCACAAGCGCCATGGCGTAGGCGCCGCCCAGATAGGGCAGGTGCGTGCCACTGGTGGTAACGCCGATTTTGTCCGCGCCGATGTAAACGTCCTGTCCTTCGCGGACGATGCCCTTGCCGGTGACCTTGAGGCCCACGCGCGTGCGGGGCGTGCCGCGCTCAAGCATGGCCTCGCGGCCCACGAATTCGTGTTCGGGCTTGACCGCCCAGGCAAGGCCCGCCTCCAGCGGGGAGATATCGTCGGTCATCTCATGGCCATAGAGGGGCATGGCGGCCTCCAGGCGCAATGTATCGCGCGCGCCCAGGCCGCACGGCTCCGCCCCGGCCTCCAGCAGAGCGCGGAACAGCTTTACAGCCTCGTCCGGGTGGCAGTAGAGCTCGTAGCCCCATTCGCCGGTATAGCCCGTGCGCGAAAGCACGCACAGAACGCCGGCGACCTCCACTTCGGTCACGAAATAATAATACTTTTTCGGCAGCGCCTCTTCGGGCAGGAATTTGAGCAGAATTTCTTTGGACTTTGGCCCCTGCAGGGCGAGCTGCGCCCAGTCGTCGGACACGTCGGTCATCACAGTGCCGGCAAGCAGATGGTCGCGCATCCAGCGCACGTCCTTTTCGCGGTTGGCGGCGTTGACGACGGCCATATAGCGATGTTCATGAATGCGGCAGACCACCAGGTCGTCCACGATGCCGCCCTGTTCGTTGAGCATGGGCGAATAGCGCACCTGGCCATCCACCATGGTGGTAAGGTCGTTGGCCATGAGATGGTTGAGCGTGGCAAGCGCCCCCTCGCCGTCAAAGAGCACCTCGCCCATGTGCGATACGTCGAAAAGCCCGGCGCGCTCGCGCACGGCCATGTGCTCGTGAATCACGCCCGACGGGTACTGCACGGGCAGCAGATAGCCCGCGAAGGGCACGATTTTGCCACCCAGCTCCACATGCAGGTCGTAAAGCGGCGTTTTGCGTTCCATCCATATCCCCCTTCCAAAAGAATAATAAGAGGCGCGTCAACACAACGCGCCTCTGTTTCAGACCTGAAAGATTCTCCCGCCGGGCCAGCGCCCCTGGGGATTGCTTCTTCGGTGCCGCGAGCGGCTTTCCAGAGTTTCGTCCGGTTCCGGTCCTTTTGCCTGAGAGTTGTTTGCGCATTCCCCTTCGGCGCTGGCCGCTCAACGGCGGCGCAGTCTCTCCCGGAACCATCGTACGAATGCTATGCTGTTTTTGCCTCTGGTTTTATTGTAGCGGATGTTCCGCGGCCTGTCAAGGGGGAAATGACTACTCCACCGTTTTCAGCGATTCAGCCATGTTGATCTTTTCCAGCTTGAAGCGCAGGGCGAAGTTGACCAGTATGGCAAAGACGAACGTCAGCGCCACGGCCAATCCATAGCTCAGAAGCGACACGCGCACGTCAAAGCGGATCATGTCGATTTTGATTTGCGACATGACGAAGGCGTGCAGGCCCTTGCCCAGCGGCAGCCCCGCCAGGGCGCTGATGAAGCAGAGCAGGAAGTTTTCCGAGAACACGTAGGAAGACGTCTCGCGCGGGAAGAAGCCCAACACCTTGACCGTGGCGATTTCGCGCGTGCGCTCGGTAATGTTAATGTTGGTGAGGTTGTAAAGCACGATGAAGGCCAGCGCGCCCGCCGAGAACACGACCAGCATGACGATATAATCCAGGCTTTCCATCATGCTGTTGACGCGGTCGCGCATATCAATATTGGCCGACACATTGCCCACACCCTCCAGGGAGGAAAGCTCCGCCGCCACCGCGCGCGCGTCGTCGCCCTCAGCCACGGCCACATAGGCGCTCTTGACCTCGGGCGTATAGCCCCATTCCGCCTCCATCGTCTCCGGGCGCACAAAGACATAGTTGTAGATGTAGTTTTCGTACACGCCGGAAACGGTGAGCTGCGCGGGGGTCATGTCGCTGTCGCGCACGGTAAGCGCATCGCCCACGCCAACACCCAGGGATTCGGCCAACCCCTGCGAGATCACGGCTTCGCCCTCGCCGGGCAGGGCGACGGGTTCCTCGTTCATATGCATATTGATAAATCCATCCAGGTTTTCCGCGGACGTGGCGACCAGGTAGACCGACTTTGTCGTGTCGCCGGCAGAGGCATCCACGCTGCTTTCGTGGACAAAGAGCGTCTGCGTTCCCTCGCCCGCCGCAGCGGCGAAGGCATCCTGCGCGCTTTCATCCTGCGCGTCGGTGAAGGTGACGGAGATATCGTAGAGGGTAATTTCGTCAAACTGGTAGTTGACCACATCGCTGATGGAATCGCGGATGCCCAGGCCCGTAACCAACAGCGCCGTGCAGCCGCCGATGCCGATAATCATCATCACCAGGCGCTTTTTATAGCGGAAGATATTGCGCATGGTGAGCTTTTTCATAAACGACAGCCGCCGCCACAGCGGGCCGATGCGCTCCAGCAATATGCGCTTGCCAGCCTTGGGCGCGGCGGGGCGCAGAAGCTCCGCCGGGGTCACGTTCAGTTCGCGGCGCACGGAGAACCAGGTGGCGCCCACTGAGCACAAAAGCGCCGCGCCCAGCGCCAGCGCGCCCATGCCCCAATCAAATACAAGCTCTATCTCAGCAAAGCCGTACATCAGGCTGTACGCCATCCAGATGACCTTGGGGAAAACCGTAGAGCCAAAGAAGAAGCCGATGATGCTGCCGATGGTGGCGGCGCTGCCGGAATAGAACACAAACTTGCCCATGATCGCGCCCGGCGTATAGCCCATGGCCTTGAGCACGCCGATTTGCGTGCGCTGCTCATCCACCATGCGGGTCATGGTGGTCATGCACACCAGCGCCGCCACCATGAAGAAGAACAGCGGGAACACCGTGGAGATGCTCTCCACGATTTGCGAATCGCTCTCAAAGCAGGCATAGCCGATATTGGCCGAACGGTCGAGCACGTACACGTCCGGTTCTTCAATTTCGGAAATCTTTTCGCGCGCGTCGGCGATCTCGCCGCGGGCGTCGGCAAGTTCGCGCTCAGCCTGGGCAAACTCGCGGTCGGCCTGGACGCGGCCATCTTCGTATTCGGGAATGCCGTCTTCCAGCTTGGCCTTGGCGTCCTCCAGTTCGGTGCGGCCATCTTCCAGTTCGCGCTCGCCGTCTTCAATCTGCGAAAGGGAATCGCGCAGCACGGCGCGGCCGCTGCTGATCTGTTCGCGGGCGGCGGCGAACTCGCTGTCGGCCTGGGCGCGGCCCGCCTCCACCTGGGCAAGCCCGTCCTGAAGCTGCGGCAGCGCCGCCTGCATTTGCCGGTAGCTTTCGATATAGCCGCCTTCCTCAATGGCGGCAAGGCCGTCCTGCACCTGGGAAAGCTGGGCCTGCAGGGAACTTAACTGGGCCTCGATCTGGCTCAGGTTTTCTTCATAAGTGGCTTCATATTGGGCAAGCTGGCTTTCCAGCGTTTCCTTCTGCGCCTGCGCCGCGGAAATTTTGCCGTCGTAATCCGCCGTCGTGGAGGAAATTTGCCCCTTTACGGCTTCCAGCGCCGGGCGCTTTTCAGCAAGCGCGGCCAGGATTTCGGCGCGGCGGTCCGCATCCGGCGAGGGTGTGAGCGTGGCAAGTTCTTCCTCGGCAGCGGCAATCTGGCTGTTCGCGGTGGAAATCTGGCCGTTTATGCTATTGATGGCATTATCGCGTTCCTGGGTGAGAGTGGACAAATCCGTCTCCGCCTGGGAAAGCTGGGCGGAGAGGCTTTCGTATTCCTGCTCGGCGGCGGCAATGCTGCCACTGTAATTGTTTTGAATGGTGGATATCTGTCCCTGCAGCTCGCCTTGGCGGCCTTGCAGGGCGCTGATCTCGCCTTGCAGGGCGGCGATGCGCTCCGCGTCCGCTTCCGGATCGAGGCTGGCAATTTCTTTCTGTTTGGCGGAAATATCGCTCTCCACTTGGGAAAGCTCGCTTTTCAGCGGCGAAAGGGCCTCGTCAAGCTCCTTGCGCAGGGCGGCAAGGTTGGTCTCTGCCGTGGATGTTTGCGTGGCCAGGCTGTCGCGCGCCTGTTGCGCCGCGGAGACGCGCGTTTCGTAATCCGCCGTGGTGGAAGTCAGTTCGCTTTCCAGCGATTGCAGCTGGGCTCGCAGGGTCTCAAGCTGAGCGTTTAATTCGGCGATGCGCTCGTCGTCGCCGGGGGCCAGGGTAGCAAGTTCCGCCTCCAGCGCGGCGATTTCGCTTTCCAGCGCCGCGCGCTGCTCCTCAAGGGCGGCAAGCGCCTGCTGTTTCTGGCTGGTGAGCGCTTCAATGCTCTGCTGCGCCGCGGCGACGCCATCGCGCAGCTGCGTGCCGGTATTGTTGAGGGTATCGCGCGCCGTCTCCGCCTGCGCGATGCCCGACTGGAGCTGGGTCTGGGCCCCGGTGAGCTGCTCGTACTGTTCGAGCACGCCGCTTTGCTCAATCTGCTCCATGCCGCTTTGCACGGCGGCAAGCTGCGCCTCCAGCTCGGCCTGGGTCTGGTCGAGCTGGGCATAGGTTTCCTCCTCGGCGCTTTCGAGCTGGCTTTCAGAGGCGTTCAACGCGGCGCGGCCGTCGTTATACTGGGCGCGGCCATCGCGCAGTTCCTGCTCGCTGTCGGAAAGCAGCTGCTCGTTGGCGGCAATCTGGGCGCTGCCGGCGACGATTTCATCCCACGCCGCCAGAAGCTCGCGCTCGGCCTCGTCGCGCTGCTCCAGATATTCGGCGTAGGCTTCGTCATAGTCGGCCACGCCGTCGTCCAGTTCGGATTCGGCGTCGCCGATCAGGGTTTCAAAGCGCTGGCGCGCCTGCGACTCGCCGGAGGCGGTCACCTGATCCTCGTATTGTTCCACGCCGCTCTGGTATTCGTCGGAATAGATTTCCCCTTCGGTATTCAGGCGCACGTAGATCTCGGTATAGTAATCGCAATCAAAGCCCTCATAGGGGATGTAGGCAAAGGCCAACACCGTTCCGTTGCCCAGAGAGGTGCTGCCCCGCTCGTAATTCATATAGGTTGGGGAGTTGCCCAGGCCGACGATGGTGTATTCATCATAGGCGAACATATCCAGCGTATCTTCATCGTTGGTGGCGGCAATGCGCACGGTGGCGCCGATGCTGTCCACAGGGAAAAACGTGGCGTCGACCACCATTTCATTGGCGGCGCGGGGCAGACGGCCGGCGGTGAGGCTGATTTCGTTGACGTCCTCGGTGAGCGAATGGAACATCAAAACGCCGGAAAGGTCCAGCGCTTCCGATTCCACCAGCGCATCCTGGCTGACGGCGCCCGCGGCGGCTAGCACGCCGTCGATGGAAGAAAAGGCCGCCGCGTCGCTCTCGTCGAAGCCAACGGTGGAAATCAGGCGGTAGTCGTACATGCTCTGGCGGTTGAGGTAGTCGTCGCCCGTTTCGATCATGGCGTCACGGCAGACGCGCAGGCCGCAAAAAAAGCCCACGCCAAGGGCGACGATCGCCAAAATCGCCAGATATCTGCCCAGGCTTTTGCGGATTTCCCGCAGGGAACTTTTGCGCAGCGCCTTCATGTTACCACTCGATCTCCTCGACCGGCACGATGTTTTCATTGATGCGCATGGAAGCGACCATGCCGTTTTTAATTTCGATAATGCGGTCGGCCATGGCGGTGATGGCCTGGTTGTGGGTGATAATGACCACGGTGATGCCCTTACTGCGCGATGTGTCCTGCAAAAGCTTCAGGATGGCCTTGCCGGTGTTGTAGTCCAAGGCGCCGGTGGGCTCGTCGCACAAGAGCAGCTTGGGGTTTTTGGCCAGGGCGCGGGCGATGGCTACGCGCTGCTGTTCGCCGCCGGATAATTGCGCGGGGAAGTTGTTCATGCGCTCCGCCAGGCCCACCTGCCGGAGCACGCGCCGCGGCGAAATCGGCTTTTTGCTGATTTGCGCCGCCAGTTCCACATTTTCCAGCGCCGTCAGGTTTGGCACCAGGTTGTAAAACTGAAAGACAAACCCGATATCATAACGGCGGTATCTGGTCAATTCTTTGGAAGAGTATTTGGAAATATCCTGCCCGTCGAGCAATACCTGGCCCGAGGTGAGCGTATCCATGCCGCCGAGGATATTGAGCAGCGTGGTTTTGCCCGCGCCGGACGCGCCGACGATGACACAGATTTCGCCTTTTTCTATTTCAAAGCTCACATCGCGCAGGGCGTCTATGGTAACCTCGCCCATGCGATACTGTTTTTTGACCTCTCGAAATTCGACATAGGCCATGCGTATCCGCCTCCACCCTTTATACCAACATAATTATACCACGTGAAGCACCCAAAAATATGGCTAAAAAGGGAACTGTTTCAGGCGGGAGCGTGAAGCATGCGGCAGCGCGTTTATGCGGGCTTTATAAGCGGTCAAACAGCGCAAAAATCGCCGTCTACTCTGTACGCAATGTCAAACGCGGCAGCGGGATTGGGCTTCGCAGGAGGCGTCCCGCGGGGCGTTTTCTCCTTCCCGCGAAGCCCAATCTATATCGAATCGCCGCGAACGGCAGCTTGCGCCGTCCGGCAGGGCCCGCCTCCCATGTGGCGGACGCGCATCCCCGACGGCATTTGCGCCGCCAGGCATTTGTGGGAACGCGCCGCCCTCCCGCCGGAAGCGGCCCCGCCCGTCCACGTGCGTTGTTTTCGATGTATTGTATCTTTTTTTGTTTGCGTCGCATTTGAAAAGCGTTTGCAAATTGTGAGCCAAAAAGACGGCCCCTGTGGAACCGCCTTTGCGCTGGGCGCTATGCGCCCAGCAACCTCGCGCCCTTTTTGCACGTCTCTTCAATCTCGTCGCGCTTGCCCTCAATCAGCGGCTCCACGCGCTGCGCGCGCAGTTTGAACACGCGCCTGTATACAAAATACGCGCCCGCCCAGCCGGTGAAGCCGGGTACGGCCAGCAGCACGCACAGCCAGACGATGGGCGGCTCTGCCGTGACCGCAAAGGTCGCGCCCGCCATGAACGCCGTGCCCAGCAGCGCCACCACCAGCGAAGCCATGGTCGCCCGGCTGTGTATGGAAGCCTGCAAGGCCCGAATCGAATCCATGCAGGCCTCAAACTGGCGCTCCAGCCGCGTCAGCTCGGTTTTGTTGAGGATGTGCCGGTCGCGCTTGAGCGACAGGCGCGTGCGCCCGGCCACGTCGCCCATTTCGCGGTCTGTCTGCCAGCCAAAACAGGCGTAGGCGTCCAGGTATTGCGAAAGGCGCGCGCTTTCCACGGCGATCTCCTTGTAGTCGCAGGAGACAAACGGTTGTTTTTCCATGCGTTGCATCTTGCTCACCTTCATTTTTGCGGAATGGTCACCGTAAAGGTCGTGCCCTTGCCCGGCGCGCTCTCCACGGCGATTTGGCAGTCCATCATCTCCAGCACGCGCCTGACCAGCGCCAGCCCCAGGCCGTTGCCCTCGGTGGCGTGGGAGGTATCGCCCTGATAGAACTTTTCAAACACGCGCGCGCAGGTTTCCTCATCCATGCCGCAGCCCGTATCCGCCACGCGCACGACGACGCCCGCGTCCGTCAGCGCTTCCGTCAGCGTCACCGCGCCGCCCGCATCCGTGAACTTGAAGGCGTTGGAGAGCAGGTTTGTCCACACCAGCTCCATCAGCCCCGCGTCCAGACAGACCTGGCGCGCATCTTCCAGATCGGCCTCGAACCCGACGCCCTTTCTCTCCCACGTATCCTCGAATTGCAGCGCGCATTCGGCGAGCTGGGCGCAGAGGTCGTAGGGCTCCGGCTGCGGGGAAATGGTCTGCTTTTCGAGCTTGTTGAGCTTGAGGATATCCGTAATCAGCGTCGAAAGCCGCTTCGAGGCGCGGATGATGGTTTCCACATGCTCCCGCCCCTCGGGGGAGAGGTTTTCACCCCGCAGCAGCTCGGCGGTGTTCATCACCACGGCGATGGGGGTTTTGATTTCGTGGGAGACGTTGGAGAAAAACTCGGTCTTGAGCGTTTCGATGGAGCCGAGCGCTTCGGTCATGCGGTTGAAGTCCTCGGTCAGCGCGTCGAGGCAGTCGAGGTGGTCGGGCGTATGCACGGGCGGAAGATATACGGAAAAATCGCCCCGGGCGACCTGCCCGGCGGCATCGGCGATGCGGCGGATGGGTTCCTCGTAAAACTTGCGCATCTGTCGCTGGATGTACAGCGTCAGGGCGATTGATACCGCCACCCAATAGAGCAGCACCACATGCACCAGCACAAGATCGTTGCCGCCAACCTCGTGCAGCAGCGTGATCAGCCCCACATGCAGGCCGCTGACGAGCATCAGCATGCCCAGCGTCAGGTAAAACACATAGCGCGGCAGACGGATGCCGTCAAAATACTCGGGCAGCGGCCTCATGGCTGCGGCACCGCCTTGTAGCCCAGCCCGCGCACGGTGGCGATTTTGAACCCCGTGCAGCCGGAAAACTTGTCGCGCAGTTTGGTGATGTACACATCCACCGCCCGCAGGGTGCTGTCGCTCGCCATGCCCCAGAATTCGTCCATGAGCTGGGCGCGGGTGAAGGTCTTGTTCGGGTAGGACAAGAGCTTAAAGAGTATATTGAATTCCCGCGTGGTGACGGGCACCTCCGCGCCGTCCACCACGGCGGACATGGCGTCCGAATCCAGCGTCAGGTTGCCGATGGTGAGCTTGTGCGCCGATTCGATGTTTGCCCGCCGAAGAAGCGCCCGCACGCGCATGAGCAGCTCGTCCAGCTCGATGGGCTTGACCATATAGTCGTCGATACCCAGCTGGAAGCCCTTTTGCTTGGCGGGCAAATCGTCCCGCGCCGACATGAACAGGATCGGGATATGCCCGTTTACCCGCCGCACCGTGCGCGCGAATTCAAAGCCGTCGATGCCCGGCATCATGATATCGGAAACAATCAGGTCGTAGCGCTTGTTGTACATCTCCTGATAGGCGTCGTTCGCCCCCAGGCAACCCTTGGCGGTAAAGCCGGAATCGTTCAGGTAGGTGCATACCGCCCGGTTCAATTCGGGATCGTCGTCTACAACCAAAATATGAATCATGCTCTTTCCTCCTTCAAAGGCGCGCCCGCGAACGGGCACAGTTCCACACGCAGCATATCCCTTGCCAGCGCGCGCAGACAGGCGACGTCGTCCGGGCGCGCGTCCTCGGGCAGATACACGCCCAGGCGCGGCATTTCACCGCCGTCATGCAGGCAGGCCGGCTTCCAGCGCATTTCCACCCCGGCACGCCGGGCCAGACGGCGCAGCCGCCGGTTTGTATCCCCGTAATCCCTGCCGCACGCCATGCGCTTCATGCGCAGAATCAGCCTTACGCCCAGCAGCAGCGCGCAGCCGCCCATCAAAAGGCCAATCAGTATATTCGCGTGCGTGTGCACGACCACGTAGTTTTCTTCCGCCTCCAGCGCCAGCAGCGCCCGCTGGGTGAGCACGAGATTGATGCAGGCGGAGGCCAGGTTGATGGTCTTGAGCGTGTAAAACAGCGGCGCGCGGTTGCGGCGCTCCACCAGCACGCCGCGGATGTTCAGCGCCAGTTCAAAAAACGTGAACGCCGCGATGCCGATGGCGATGTAAAGGTGGAAGCCGCGCTCAACGGGGCGCCAGAACAGCCGCGCGGAATACAGCATGTACAGCGCGCTGGCGGCGACCAGCAGCCGCCCGGCCAGCTTGCAAAAGCGGGTTTGTTCCTCCCGCCCCGTCTCCCGCACCAGCGCGGAGAGCGCCACCACCTTGGCCACGACCATGGCGAAGCTGTAAAACGCGCTCACGCAAGTAAACAGCGACAGGGAAATCAGCCCCATCGCCAGCTTGCCCATGCCCGCCCCGGCGCTGACGATGCAGGAAGCGCCCGCCACCTGCAGCGAGCGGGCGCGCCTGGGGCCGAACTGCATTTCAAAGGAGGCGGCGATATCCCGTGTGGTCTGGATGATTTGCGAAACGGACGGCTTTCGCACCGACGCACCTCCCTTCCAAAGCTGCATTCAGTATACCGGCAAATCGTTTGCGGTATATTGGCGTTTTGTTTCTGTATTATTAACGTGTGGTCGGAGTACTCGCGGCAGATGTAATAATGTAGGACAGAGCGGCCAGCAACCGGGTGTTGAATACGACGAACCTGGTGTAAAATGTGCACAAAA
>DSTMC04003__coassemble_836_pt1 | contig 35254 bp, 32 predicted proteins | sample DSTMC04003__metabat2_low_PE_048 | metagenome-assembled genome bin DSTMC04003
TCAGTACGGCGCAAACATCAATCGCGCTCGGGGCTAGTGAGCGGACTGACACAAAATGTATTATACCGCATTTTACCCATCCAGTCAACGTCCGTTTTGCGCAGGAAACAAAATTTAATGTCAAATTAAACCGTTTGGACGCACAGGCGCGCCAGGCCGTATTTCCCGGCGCTGGCGCGCGATAAAAAGCTTTCGTGCGGGCATGCCTAATACTCGCGCACGCCCTGTATGTCGTCATAGTCCTGGTCGGTATACACGCGCGGCGTTGGCGTTGGCTCCGTGACGGCAAACTGCGGATCAACCGTAACTGTGCCGCCTGTGGAAAAGATATCCAGCAGCCCCAGCACCATCTGAAACAGGCGCACGCCCACAAACGCCAGCAGCGCAATTACCACCACAAGAAGGATCAGCTTTGGCCAAAACCGCATTTTATTGCGCGTAGGCATGAAGCTCCTGGGGCAGCTTTTCCTGCTCCATGCTCACCGACACCAGGAAATTGCAGCTGTGTTCCTCCGAGAGCTTCTCCAGCGCCTTGAAAAACGGCGTCAGCTCCGCGGGGTCGTCGATATGCACGAGCTTGAGGAAAGCGTCAATGCTGATCAAGGTGATGTCGTAGTTCACGGCGAGCATGCCGCTGATAAAGGCGAGGAACGCATCCGGCGAGCAGCCGCGCGCGATCGGATAGGCGCTGGCATCCACAAAACGGATTTCATGGCGCAGGTCGTACATGTAACGCTTGTCGTCGTCGATAAACACAATGACGCCGTGCTCAACCTTGAGCGCGTCGTTGGTCATGTCGAGAATGCGCTTGGTCTTTCCGCTGCCCTTGACGCCGGAGATGATCTGTATCATGATAACCACTCCTTTTTCTTTAATTTTGCGGGAAAACGGCGATACCGTGGGTCTTTTTTTTATTATACAACATTTTCCCGGCGCTGGCTAGGGGTTTTGAGCAGGAATTGTTTCCGAAAGCGCGAATATTTCATGGTAATTTCATGTTCTGGAGATGAGTGTCATGGACAATCGAGGCGACGAACGTATTCTGGAAACCATCGTCGGGCGCGAACATGTGTTTGACGGGTTGATCTTGCACATTGACCATCTGACCGCGAAACTGCCCAACGGCAAACTCGCCAAGCGAGAGGTCGCCATGCACGTAGGCGCAAGCGCCGTCGTTCCCGTGGACGCGGAGGGTTATGTCTACCTGGTGCGCCAGTTCCGCGCCCCCATCGAGCAGGTGCTGTTGGAGATTCCCGCTGGCAAGCTGGACGCGCCGGACGAGGACAGGCTGTTGGCTGCCAAGCGCGAACTGCACGAGGAGACGGGGCTGGTTGCCAACCGCTGGGACCACCTGACCGACATTGTGACCACGCCGGGCTTTTCCAATGAAAAGATCTCCCTCTACCTGGCCCGCGACCTGCGCCGGGGCGAGGCCGCGCCGGATGAGGACGAGTTTTTGAACCTGGTGCGCATGCCGTTTGCAGAGGCCGTCGCCGCCGCCGTGCGCGGCGAACTTGCCGACGCCAAGACCATTTGCGCGCTGCTGCTCGCCGCCGAGCGCATGCGCAGCGGCTTATGATCTCCCTGGCCCCGCTGACAAACCTGCCGCCCCTGGAATCGGAGCGGCTGCTTCTGCGCCGCCTGTGCATGCGCGACGCGGCAGATCTATACGATTACAGCCGCGACCCCGAAGTGGCCCGCCACGTGCTCTGGAGCGCGCATACCTCGCCTGCGGAAAGCCGTTCCTATATCCGCTATATGCTCAGGCGCTACCGCCTGGGCGAGCCTTCGAGCTGGGGCATCGTCTTAAAGAGCGAAAACCGCGTGGTAGGCACCATCGGCTTTATGTGGATTCAGGAGGAAAACGCCTCCGCAGAAGTAGGTTATTCCCTCAGCCGCTCATACTGGAATCAGGGCATTATGACCGAAGCGCTGCGGCTGGTGCTGGATTTTGGCTTTTATAAATTGAAGCTCAACCGCATTGAGGCGCAGCATGAGGTGGACAACCCCGCCTCTGGCGCAGTCATGCGCAAGGCAGGCATGGCCCATGAGGGCATACTGCGGCAGCGCCTTTACAACAAGGGGCGCTTTGTGGATGTGGCCTTATACGCGGCGCTGCGGTCGGAATACGTCCAGTAAGCCGGTTATTCTATAATGAATGGCGGCTCGATCGCCTCCCCATGCAGGTAAAGGGCGAAATGCAGGTGTGCGCCGAGGCTGGATTCCGTATCGGCGCTCTCGCCCACCGCGCCGATGACCTCGCCAGCGCTCACTTCCGCGCCTACCGTGGCTATTTCCGCGCTTTGCAGGCCCGCGTAAAGGCTTTCATAACCGTCTGCGTGCGAAAGCCGCACGGTATAGCCAAGCAGCGGGTCTTTATATGCTTCGATCACGGTTCCGTCCGCGCTGGCGGAGACCGCCGTACCCAGCGGCGCGGCGATGTCAATGGCCGCGTGCGTCTGCCACAGCATCAATGTGTCCGACCAGATCAATTCGTCGCTGCGGTATTCGCCGGCGAGTTCTCCGTCTACAGGTTGTAGAAAAGTGATTTCTTCCTCCTCTGCGGCTTCCGCGTCCATGTTGACGCTGGAAAGCAGCGCCGGTTCGGGCGTGGCCGTGGGCGTAGGTTCAGGCACGGCCGGATTTGCCGCGCGGCTGCGATAGATGCTGGCCGCCGTGCCTACAAGCGCCAGCAGCACCACCATCGAAGCGGCGTAGCCAAAGCGGTCCCAAAATACGCGCAATTTCGGCGCCAGCGTTTTCAGGCGCTGCACGAGTGCTTGCGCACAGCGGCGCACGCCCGCCCAAATGCGTTGAATCAACGATTTCATCATCATCCCTCCCTGCGCAAAGTATCGGCGGGAATTTCGAGATTATACATAAGTTGGGATTTTACCGTTTCGCCCACTTCTTTAAATTGTAGCTTGCCCGCATGCATTAACAAACGGGCAACATTTGTGTGTTATACTTTGATATAAATATAATTATATCACCGTCCCGGAATGGGGCCGGAAGCATTCCGGCGTTGCCGCGGGCGGTGCGGAGCCTGAAAGCGAGATTTGAATGGAACAAACACGGCAGCAAAGCATACGGTCTCTGGGAATCGATATCGGCTCCACGACCGTGAAGATTGCGCTCATGGAGGGCGACCGTGTCCTTTATGAACGCTATGAGCGCCATTATTCGCAGGCGCGGCAAAAAATACTGGAATTGTTAACGGAGCTTGATGGAATCGCCGGCGACAGCCTTTTGCGCGCGGCGGTTTCCGGCTCGGCGGGCATCGGCCTGGCGGAAGCGGCGAACCTGCCCTTCCAGCAGGAGGTATTCGTGGTCGGCGAGCTGGTGCGGGCCATGGAGCCGGACACGCGCGTGGTCGTGGAGCTGGGCGGCGAGGATGCGAAGATCATCTTCTTCGACGGCGGCATGGACGAGCGCATGAACGGAAGCTGCGCTGGCGGCACGGGCGCGTTCATCGACCAGATGGCGACGCTTTTGGACGTGGATGTGGCCGAGCTGGACCGGCTCAGCCTGCAATCGACGCGCATTTACCCCATCGCTTCGCGCTGCGGCGTGTTTGCCAAGACGGACATACAGCCGCTACTCAACCAGGGCGCGCGCAAGGAAGACGTGGCCATGAGCATCTTTCAGGCCATTGTCAACCAAACCATCGCCGGGCTCGCGCAGGGGCGCAAGATCGAAGGCAAAGTGCTGTTCCTGGGCGGGCCGCTCTACTACTGCCAGGGCTTGCGCATACGCTTCCGGGAAACGCTGAAGCTCTCGGATGAAAATGCCATATTCCCCGAATGGGGCCGGTTTGCCGTGGCGCGCGGCGCGGCCATGTACGCCGCCCGCACGGAGGAAACTTTCACGCTTTCCGCCCTCAAAGAACGCCTTGCCACCGCGAAGGTGGCCTCTGGCGCGCAGACGCTACCGCCCCTGTTTGAAAACGAGGCGGAGTACAAACAGTTCGCGGCGCGGCACGCGCGCGCTTCCGTGCCCCGCGGCGATTTGGAAAGCTACCGCGGCGGCGCTTATCTGGGCATCGACTGCGGCAGCACCACCACCAAGCTGGCGCTGGTTTCGGAAAACAAGGAGCTGCTTTACACCTATTATGCCTCCAACAACGGCGACCCGGTGGATATCGTGCGTCGCGAGCTGGGCGAAATCTATCGCCGCACGGACGGACGCGTGCGCATCCTCGGCAGCGCCGTCACCGGCTATGGCGAGGAACTGATTCGCCATGCCTTCCATGTGGATATCGGCATTGTCGAAACCATCGCCCACTTCACCGCCGCGCGCCACTTCTGCCCGGATGTGGATTTCATCCTCGATATCGGCGGGCAGGACATTAAGTGCTTCCGCATCCGCAACGGCGCTATCGACGGCATCATGCTCAACGAAGCCTGTTCCTCTGGCTGCGGCTCGTTTATCGAAACCTTCGCGCGCTCGATGAACATGGGCGTGGCGGAATTTGCCCGCAAGGGCCTGTTCGCGCACGCGCCGGTCAACCTCGGCAGCCGCTGCACAGTGTTTATGAATTCCTCTGTCAAGCAGGCCCAGCGTGACGGCGCGACGGTGGAGGATATCTCCGCGGGCCTGTCGGTCAGCGTGGTCAAAAACGCCGTGTACAAGGTCATCCGCGCCGGTTCGGCGGACGAACTGGGGCAAAACGTGGTCGTGCAGGGCGGCACCTTCCACAACGACGCCATTTTGCGCGCCTTCGAGCGCGAGCTGGGGCGCGACGTGGTGCGGCCGGACATTGCCGGGCTGATGGGCGCTTACGGCGCGGCGCTGTGCGCCATGCGGCTCAAAGAGTCCACGATTCTTTCCCCGCAGGAATTGGCGGCCTTTTCCCACACCTCCCGTCCGGCGGTGTGCAAGGGCTGTGAAAACCATTGCAAACTGACCATCAACACCTTCGCCGACGGTGGCAAATATGTCTCCGGCAACCGCTGCGAGCGCGGCGCGGGCAGGGGCGCTGCGGCAGAGGAGCTTCCCAATCTATATAAGTTCAAGCGCGAGGCGCTTTTGAAGATGGGTGGCGGCGAGGCAAAGCGCGGGCGCATCGGCCTGCCCCTGGCGCTGGGCATGTACGAGCTTTTGCCGCTGTGGGCCGGCATTTTCCGCGCTCTCGGCTTTGAAGTGGTGCTTTCCGGCATGTCCGACCGCGCCACCTATGAGGCCGGACAGTTCTCGATTCCTTCGGATACGGCCTGCTACCCGGCAAAGATTATGCACGGGCATGTGGCGCACCTGCTGGAAAAGGGCGTGGACGCGGTGTTCTACCCGTGCCTGACGCAAAACTTTGACGAGGGCGGCGCGGACAACCACTTCAACTGCCCGGTGGTGGCCTACTATTCCGAACTGCTGCGCGGCAACATGCCGGAATTGACGGATGAAAACTTCCTCTACCCGCATCTGGATATCTGCGACGAAAAAACCCTCGCCAGTGGCCTGGGCGCGGCGCTTGGCAAACGCTTCGGCCCCATTCCCGGGCGCGAAATGCGCGCCGCCGTGCGCAAGGGCATGGCCGATTACCAGGCCTATATGGCTTCGGTGCGCGCGGAAGGCGAAAGGGCGCTTGCCTGGGCGCGCGAGCACGGCAAGCGTGTGATGGTGCTGGCCGGCCGCCCCTACCACATCGACGCGGAGATTGGCCATGGCATTGACCAGCTTGCCACGTCCCTGGGCTTTGTGGTGGCCAGCGAGGACAGCGTGTACCACCTCGCCAAAACACCCGCCGTGCATGTGCTCAACCAATGGACGTACCATGCCCGCCTCTATCGCGCCGCGGCCTTTGTCGCTACGCAGCCGGACGTGGAATTTGTACAGCTCGTCTCCTTCGGTTGCGGCGTGGACGCCATCACCACGGACGAAGCGCGCTCCATCCTCGAACGGGCGGGCAAGTATTACACGCAAATCAAAATCGATGAGATCGCCAACCTGGGCGCGGTGAAAATCCGCCTGCGCAGCCTGCTTGGCGCCCTGGAGATGAAATAAGGATTATGCAAAAGACCTACCAGCCCTTTACCGCCGAAATGAAGGCCGCGGGGTACACCATCCTCATTCCCAACATGTTGCCCACGCACTTCCGGCTGCTGATCCGTATATTCGAGCACTACGGCTACAACATGGAGCTTTTGACCTCCTCCGGGCCGGAGATCAGCGAGACGGGCCTGAAATATGTGCACAACGATACCTGCTACCCGGCCATACTGGTCATCGGCCAGTTTATCCATGCCATACAGAGCGGCAAATACGACCCTCACAAGGTGGCGCTGATGCTGTTCCAGACCGGCGGCGGCTGCCGCGCTTCCAACTATATTTCGCTTCTGCGCAAAGCGCTGGAAAAGGCGGGCTACGGCTATGTGCCGGTCATTTCCTTCAGCTTCGCGGGCATCGAGAAGCACTCCGGCTTCAAGCTGTCCATCCCGATGATTTACCGCATGCTCTACGCGGTCATCTACGGCGATTTGCTGATGTCGTTGGTCAACCAGGTGCGCCCCTATGAGGTAAACAAAGGCGAAAGCGAGGAGCTGGCCGAGCGCTGGACGATCCGCCTGACCGACGAGCTGGTGCAGAAGCATGGCGCGCAGGGCCGTCGGGCACAGCGCAATATCGCCATGATTCTCATGGATTTCGCCCGCATCCGCCGCCGCGATGAAAAGCGCCTGAAGGTGGGCGTGGTCGGGGAAATTTATGTCAAGTATTCGCCACTGGGCAACAACAATCTGGAGGAATTCCTGCTTGGCGAAGGCGCGGAAGTCGTCATTCCCGGGCTTCTGGACTTCTGCATGTATTCGGTTTACAGCGTCTCTCGACCGCGCCGGTTTAGCATGCGCTGGTTTCTCTCCCACTTTAACGGCCTGGCTTACCGGCTTTTGCGCAGCAAGCAGGATATGCTCATCCGCCTGATGCGCGAGGAGGGTACGTTCGACCCGCCCACACCCTTTGATCACACCGTCTCCCTGACAAAAGGCGTAATTGGCCTGGGCGTGAAGATGGGCGAAGGCTGGCTGTTGACGGCGGAAATGCTGGAATTGTACGAAAAGGGTGTTCACAATATCGTCTGCACCCAGCCGTTTGGCTGCCTGCCCAACCACATCTGCGGCAAGGGCATGATGAAGCCCATCAAAGATATCCATCCGGACATCAACATCGTCGCCATCGACTACGATGCCGGGGCGACGCGCGTCAACCAGGTCAACCGCTTAAAGCTGATGCTGGCCAACGCCCGCTTGAACGAGCGCAACGCCACGGACGCGCAAAGCGCCTAGGCGTCAAAAAATCCCTTCCGTATTTATGGAAGGGATTTTCATTACCGCGTCCTGTGTTCTGACGCGCCCGACATCTGCGCCCGCCGGCTTTTGTATCGTGTCATTCCTCGCTCCCGTGCCAACGGAAGTCGTCCTCCTTGTCGTTGAGGAGTTGCAATGCCTTGAAAATTTCCTGCATTTTTGCGTCCGTCTTGGTAATGACGTCTGCGCAGTTGCGCAGTTCGTCGACGATGAAGGCCGGCACCTCGTCCGAGGATTTATAGCGGATGCCGTGTTCCAGCGTGGCCCAGAAGTCCATGGCCACGGTACGAATCTGTATTTCCACGGGAATAAAGAGCTTCCCCTGCGAAAGGTATACCGGCACATCCACAACGATGTGCAGGCTGCGGTAGCCGTTGGGCTTGGGCTGCTTTATGTAATCCTTCTCAAAAATGAGGGAAATGTCGTCCTGCGAAAGCAGCAGGTCGGCAATCAGGTAAATGTCGTCCACATAACAGCAGACCACGCGCACGCCAGCAATATCGTGCAAGTGCTTCTTGGCGCTGGTAATGGTCATGGGCTGGCCCATATCGCTGAGCTTTTTCATGATGCTCGGCAGGGTCTTTACCCGGCTTTGGATGTGGTGGATGGGGTTATGCTTGTGGCGGTACTGGAACTCCATATCCAGCGTTTCCAGGCGGGCGCGGATTTCGCGGATGGCGCCCATGTAGACGTTTTGAATCTGCTGGTAGTTGCGGTACTCCTCGGCAAAGGCCGCTTCAGCGCCCTTTTTGCCGTCCTGCATCTGGAATTGCTTGATAAGCATCAGGTTGTCGTCCATTGTCGCGTTCCTCCGGTGTTGCTTTTTCTCCGAGCACGTCCCACGGGGTGAGCATGCCCAGAAGCGGCTCGTCCTTTCTGCCATTTTCGGTGATAAACACCGCTGCCAGGCGGCTATTGCGCTCGCTTGCGCGCTCAAAGGCGGCGCGCGCATCGTGATACGTGGCCTGCATGGGCAAAAGCAGGAATTTTTCGCCCCCGCCCGGGCGGTCCATCTTTAGAAGCTCTCCAAAATCGCGCACGCGCGTATCCTCCCCTATGCCGCCGTTTTTGAGCACATAGGAAAACACGCTGCGCATGCTGAAAACACCCGTCAGGGCATTTTTTTCTATCACCGGCACGTGGGAAAAACCGTGTTTGTCCATGCGGCGCATCACTTCGAGCGCCGGGTCTCCCAAATGGGCCTGTAAAATGCGCTCGCCAGACGTGGCGTACCAGAGCGCCGGCTTGGGGCTTTCCACATAGTCGATGATCTTGTAAAGCGTATCCAGCATTGCTTTGGACGGCTCAGCCACAGGCTGGCCGTCCGCGTCGGCATTGTGCGTGAGCAGGTTGCGAAGCTCGCGGCACAAATCGAGCTGGGTGCGCACGGGTTCCGATTCCGGATCGGAAAGGTAGCGCATGACCATGCTGGAGGAGCCGTTTTCCCGGCCCGCGTATTTCCTGTCCAGCATGCCTTCCAGCACGCGGTACATACTCAAAAACGTTTCCGCCCGCATTGCAGCCCGCCTTCCTTCCCCGGTTACCATCATAACACATTCCCAACGAAAAATCAACACAGGAAAGCATCTTCAGGCCAGGAAGTTGAGCGCGTCGCCGGTTTCGGGCACCTGGATATAAGATTGCGGCACTTCGCCAATGAGTATGCTCTCCGCCATCAACGCCGAAGCCTGCACGCTCACCGTCCGCGCCCCGGAGGGCAGGACGATACGCACCGAAGCCGTGGCTTCCAGGCTGATTTTGTGGCGCGTCTGGTTGATGCCTGCGGATTCAAATTCAGTGACAAAGGTGGTTTTTACCGTGCCAACGGGCAAAATCTCAAAGCGCACCCGCGGCCCCTTGCCGGAAAAAATGCCTGATCCCAACGCCGAGCCGAGGGGCAAAACGATGCCTTCGTCGGCGAGCAAATCAATGTTTTCCTGGGCGGCAATGGCGGCGTCGGCGGCAATCCGGTTCATCAGGATGGTATTGGCCGAGAGCATGCTCGCCCCGCCATTTTCGTCATAGTGTACGTCCACAAGGTCCTCATAATCCAGCGATTTGTGCATCACATCGTCCAGAGCCAGGCTGATTTGTTGCAGGGCGCGCTGCTCGGCGCGTGCTTCGGCCAGGGAAATCAGCGCCCGGTTCAGGTTGGAAAACGCGCCGACGATTGCAAGCGCCAGCGCCGCGCCGGCCAGAACCCCCACAATCAGCCGCTTTTTGCAGCGCATTTTTGCCATATGAAACCACCCCGCCCCTTTTTGCGTCTAAGGTTGTATGCCCCTTTGCCGCATACTACGCGCCAGCGCCGTTCCCGGTTCACGAAATTGACACGGAAAAGCAGTGCGCAAAACGCATTTATGTGCTATAATACCATTGGATATGTTTTGACTGCCATACATATTGGGAGGACACGATGGGAAATTACTCGCTCTTTCGTCCCCGCGACCGGGAAAACAACTTCATCCTCTCCGTCGCCATGACCACCGTGAAAATGGTGTTTTTCGTGGTGCTGCTCATCGGCGTGGCCGCGCTGGGCCTTGGCATCGGCGTGGCGAAGGCATGGATTGATACTTCGCCCATGCTCGATTTGGAGGTGCTGCATTCCCAGTCGCAGACGTCGTTTATCTACGATAAATACGGCGAGCTGATTACCGAATACAAGGGCTCGGAAAACCGCATTTATGTGGAACTGGAGGAAGTGCCGCAAAACCTCATCGACGCGGTGGTATCCATTGAGGACGCGCGCTTCTGGGAGCACAACGGCGTAGATATCAAGCGCATTGGCGGCGCGCTCATATCCACGTTTTTCCGCGGCAACACCCAGGGCGGCTCTACCATCACCTGCCAGCTGATCAAGCTGACGCTGCTCACCAGCGACCAGAACTTCAAGCGCAAGGTGCAGGAGGCTTATCTCGCCTTGCAGCTCGAGGACGCCATTTCCAAAGAAGAAATTCTGGAGGAATATCTGAACGTCATCTATCTGGGCGGCTCCAGCTACGGCGTGTGTATCGCCGCGCTGGACTACTTTGGCAAGGATTTGGACGAATTGACGCTGCGCGAGTGCGCCACGCTGGCGGGCATGATCCGCAACCCCTCGCGCTATAACCCCCGCAGCAACTACTACACCCGCAATACCCCCGAGGTGACCGACGACCGCGCCGATTACGTGCTGGAACTGATGCACGAGCAGGGCTACATCACCGATGAGGAATACCAGCAGGCCATGAACGAGCAACTGGTCGTGCAGGAAAGCAGCAGCGCCACCTCCAGCGAGATGTACGACCACGCCTACTATGTGGAATACGCCATTTACGACGTGGTGACCAAGATGCTGCGCGTAGAGGGCGATTTGGAGGACAATTCCACCAACCGCGCCGCCATGCAGCGCCAGTTGCGCACCGGCGGCTACCGCGTTTATACGTCGCTCGACCCGGCGGTGCAGGAAGCCGCCCAGCAGGTCATTACCGAATGGGACGACTATCCCGACATGCGCTATTCCAACGACAGCAGCATCCGCTCCTCCCTGGGCGGCGGCGAATATCTGACCGTCGTACAGCCGCAGGCCGCGGCGGCGGTGATGGACTACCACACCGGCGAGCTTGTCGCCATTGTCGGTGGGCGCGAAGAACCTGTGCAGCGTTTGCAGTTCAACCGCGCCTATCAGAACAACATGCCGGTCGGCTCCTCCATCAAGCCCCTGTCCGTCTATGGGCCGGCGTTCGACTTGGGCAATTCGCCCGGCACGCCGGTGCTCAACCTGCCAATTCCCATACTCAACTGGCAGAGCGAGAACGGCTACCCCAACAACTATGGCGGCGGCGACTTTACCGGCACCGAATCCATGCGCTACGCGATGAACCGCTCGCACAACACGGCGGCGGCGCAGGCGCTGATGACCTATGTGGGCATTGAGAATTCCGTCGCCTATCTGCTGCGGCTGGGCGTGGACGCCGACCACATCAACGCCAACGGCGCCGGCCTGGCGCTGGGCAGTTCCTCCCTGTCGGTGATCGAGCTGGCGGCGGGTTACGGCGCCATCGGCAACCAGGGCGAATATCTGGAGCCTTATGCCTTTACGCGCATCGAGAATTCGGACGGCTCCATCTATATCGACATTTCGCAGGTGCAGATCACCCGCCAGGTGTTCAAGGAATCCACGGCCTGGATGCTGGTGGACGTGCTCAAGGGCTGCGTCACCTCCGGCGTGGGCACCGGCTCGCGCGCCAACTTCCGCGGCATGGAAATCGCCGGCAAGACCGGCACGCATTCCGACAACACCGGCGTGACGTTCGCGGGCATGAGCGGCTATTATTCCGCCGCTGTATGGATTGGTTCGGACAACTACCGGCCTCTGGAAAGCAACGCCACGGGCAGCACGGCAGCCGCGCCCCTGTGGTCGGCCCTGATGGAAGCGGTACATTCCGTGACCGGCTGCACGGAGAACCGTTCCATCCTCACCAAATCCGCCACGGCTGTTGGGCTTGTGCAGGCGACATGTTGCGCCGTATCCGGCATGCTGCCGACTTCGGCTTGTGAAAACGACGCCAACGGCTACGGGGTCAATACCGATTACTATCTGGCCGGTACAGAGCCGGATACGCCCTGCAACATGCATCGCTCCCTGACCTTCTGCCGCCGCAGCCGCATGCGCGCCACCAGCGCCTGCTCCTCTACCATCGTGCGCGGCGTGATCTACATTCCGGCCGGGCATCCGCTGCGTATGGCAGACGATATGACGGTTGTGCGCCAGTACTTCATGGGCGCTTCGACCAGCGAGGAAGAACCGGGCATCGGATATTGCACGCAGTGCGGTTAATCCGCCCGAAACCATGACAAAAGGCCCTGTCGGGAGCGCATTCTCCCGGCAGGGCCTTTCCCATGTGCGGCCGCAGGGCATTTATTTCCCCATGGCGCGTATGCGTTCGGCCACCTCGTCAGGCGTAAGCAACGATACATCCACGCAGGGCACGCCCAGCGCGCCATATAGCGGCAGATAATCAAGCGCGCGATGAATTGACTCCTCATCCCTGCGCCCCGCCGCCACATCCCTTGCGTGCCGTTCTTTCAGTGCCTCGGGCGAACAGGTCAGCGCCACGGCGAGCACTTCCCACCCCTCCGTCCGCAGCCGGCCGAGGATTTCTGCCAATATCTCTTTCTGGTGCATCACCCAGCAGAATACTACGTTTTCAAACGCCCCGCAGGTGAGGAAATTGTTGAGGGCATGGCAGATGTTGTCCAATACCACGCGCTTTGTAACCTCCGTCACCCGGAAGGGGTGCATATCCCAGCACCAGTCGCCATCCAAAAAGGCGCAATCGGGCAGCTTGTCGCGCAGGGCCAGGCCGGTGGTGGTTTTGCCCACGCCCATCGGCCCGCAAATGAGATACAGGCTTTTCATCGCCTTCACCGCCTTTCGTCCCTTTGTTCAGGCACAGCTATTATAGCAAAAAGGCGTGTTTTGCACAATCCCCCGGCGGCATCCATGCCCACTAGCATTCGCCATCATTAAAAAGCGGCCTGCGTTTTGGCAACACAGGCCGCTTTGAGCGATTAAAACGCTTTATCCATTGAGCTTTTGCGCGAAATCCGCCATCGCTTCGGAAATCTTGATCTGCTGCGGGCAGACCGCCTCGCAGCTGCGGCAGCCAAGGCAGGCCGAGGGGCGCTTGTCCTCGGGAATGGCCATCATCGCCATCGGCGCGATGAATCCGCCCTCCGTAAAGCAATGCTCATTGTACAGGGCCAACAATCCGGGAATGTCCAACCCCTGCGGGCAATGGCTGACGCAATAATGGCAGCCCGTGCAGGGCAAGGCAATCTTGCCAACCATATCCGCGGCGATTTCCAGCAGCGCCTGCATTTCCGCGCCGTCAAGCGGCTTGTCTTCCTCGAAGGTGCGGATGTTCGCCTGCATCTGCGCCATATCCGACATGCCCGAAAGTGTCACCGTCACGCCGGGAATGCTCTGCAAAAAGCGAAACGCCCAGGCCGGGATTTCCTCCTGCGGGCGCAGCGCCTTCAGCCGCGCCTCGTCCGCGGGCGCAAGGCGTGCCAGACGGCCGCCACGCAAGGGCTCCATCACCCACACCGGCAGGTTGTGTTCGCGCAAAAGCTCCACCTTGGCCTTCGCGTCCTGGAAGCTCCAATCCAGATAGTTAAGCTGAATCTGGCAGAATTCCATTTCCTGGCCGTATGCGTCCAGGAAACGCTTCATCACATCATAGCTGCCGTGCGCTGAAAAGCCGAGATGGCGGATGCGGCCAGCCTTTTTCTGCTTGACGAGATAATCGAAGATGCCGTACTTCGGGTCGAGATAGGCGTCGATGTTCATCTCGCAGACGTTGTGGAACAGATAGAAGTCAAAGTAAGAAACGCCGCACTTTTTGAGCTGCTGTTCAAAGATAGCCTCCACCTTGTCCATGTTGGCAAGGTCGTAGCCCGGGAATTTGGTGGCCAGGAAATAGCGCTCGCGCGGATGGCGGGAAAGCGCCTTACCCATGGCGATTTCAGAGTTGCCGCCGTGATAGTCCCAGGCGGTATCATAGTAATTCACGCCATGCTCCATGGCGTAGTCCACCATTTCCTGCGTCGCCTGCTGATCAATTTTCGCGTCGTCGCCGTCCAGAACGGGCAGGCGCATCGCGCCCATGCCGAGCGCGGACAGCTTCAAATCCTGAAAATCCCTGTAAACCATGCTTGTACCTCCTATTCGGCTCCAGCGCGAACCTACGCCTTTATACCGCTACACGTTCAGTATACGCGCAAACGGCAAAAACCGCAAATGCTTATAATTTATGAACGGCCATAGCCAAAATGAATAGATAGGCAAATAAAAAATGGAAGGACGGCCAACGCCGCCCCTCCACAGGTTTATACAGATATCAAACCCGCTCAAAACGCACCCCCGCACCCGGCAGCGGATGCACGCCAAACGCCTCCTCTACACATCCCGAGGAGAAAAGGCCCTCCGTCGCGCCGTCGTAAATAGGCACGCCGTTATGCAAAAGCAGCGCCCGGTCGCCCGCCTCGCGCGCCAGCGCCAGGTCGTGCAGAATCATTACGACGCACCGCCCCTCGTCCCGCAGGGTAGCGAGCAATTCCAACAGTTCAAGTTGGCAGCGCACGTCCAGATAGGTCATCGGCTCGTCCAGCAGCAGGTTTTGCGCGCCCTGGGCGATGAGCATGGCCAGATACGCCTTCTGACGTTGGCCGCCGGAGAGCGTGCGCAGTTCCCGCCCGGCGTGTTCCAGCATGCCCGTAACGCGCAGGGCGCCTTCCACCGCCGCTTCATCCTCTGGCCGCAGTTTGTGGGAAAGGCCGAGATAGGCAAAGCGCCCGTGGCTCACCAGCGAGGAAACGGTGATGGACGGCAGGGGCCGGCTCTGCGGCAAAAAAGCCAGGGCGCGGGCAAAGGCGCGGGCGTCATAACCGGAAGCAGGCTGGCCGTCCACCAGGATTTCGCCGCTCTGCGGCCTGAGCAGCCGCGCGCACAGCTTCAGGCAGGTGGATTTGCCCGAACCGTTCGGGCCGATCACGCATGTCAGCGCGCGGTCGGGAAAGGCGCAGCTGAGGTTCTGAAACAGCGCCTTCCCATCGTAGCCGAAACGCACATTTTGCAAAGAGATCATGCGCGGCCTCCCTTGCGTTGGTGCAGCAGCAGCCAAAGGAAAAATGGCCCGCCGACCAGCGCCAGCAGTATGCCCACCGGCACCTCGTAGGGGGCGAACGCCGTGCGCGCCACCGTGTCGCACACGAGCACAAACAGCGCCCCGCCCAGCATGGACAGGGGCAAAAGGGCGCGGTTTTCCCCGCCCGTCAGCGGCCGCAGGGCGTGCGGCACGATCAATCCCACAAACCCGAGCAAGCCGGAAAAGCTGATGGCCGCGCCCGCGAGCACTGAGGCCAGCATCAGCTGCCCCACCCGCGCGCGGCGCACCCGCAGGCCCACGGACTGCGCCACCTCGTCGCCCAGCCCCAGCACGTCCAGCCGCCCCGCCGTCAGCAGCGCCAGCGCCAGCGCGGGCAGTATGTAGGCCGCCGCCGTATAGACGCGCGCGGCGGAAACGCCGGAAAAGCCGCCGATCATAAACGCACTCATGCCCAGCGTGGCTTCCGGCTCCAATGTAGTGATGAGGTCTGTCCCCGCCGAGAGGATGGCGTTGACCGCCACGCCCGCCAGCACCACCGTCAGGCGCGAAGCGCCCATGCGCCCGGCCAAGAGCAAAATCAAAAGCGCCGCCGCCATGGCCCCCGCAAACGCCGCCGCCGGCAAAAGGCCCGCCGCCGTGGGGAACAGGCAGGCAAACAACAGCGTGGTCAGGCCTGCGCCCGCGTTTACGCCGATGATGTTGGCGCTGGCCAGCGGATTGAGCAGCACACCCTGCAAAATGACCCCGGCGGCGGACAGCGCCGCGCCGGAGAGCATCGCCGCCAGCGCGCGCGGCAGGCGGATATGCAAAAGGATGCGCGCGGCGGGCGAATCCACGCCCGAGCAGGCGTCGCGCACGGCTTCCCAAACCGGCACACCGCTCGCGCCCAGGCACAGCGAACAAGCCGCCGCGCCGGCAAGCAAAAGCGTCAGCGCGGCGGCGCACAGGCGTACCTTACGCCGCAAAGAGCAATTCATAAAGACAGGCATAGCTTTCCGCCCAGCGCGCGTTGGGCTTATAGTGGAACAGTTCCCGGTCCAGCACGTACACATGCCCCGCCTGAACGGCGCGCAGGCCCTGCCAGGCGGGATTCTGACCCAGCGTATCCTCCACCACGGCCAGCGCCGCTTCCTCATCGCCGCCCATGACGCTGATGAGCACAAAGTCCGGGTCCCCGGCGACAATCGCCTCCAGCGTCAGCTCCTCCAGAAGCGAGTTCTGGCGGTCGGCAATGTTTACGCAGCCCAGGTCGCGCAGCATCACGCCGGCGAGATTGTCCGCGCCCTTGGCCTTCACGCCGGTGGAATAGGCGCGCAACAACAGCACGCTTGGCGCTTCCTGCGCCTGGGCGTTTGCAATAATCTCTTCAATGGCGCTTTGCATGGGCGGGATCAGGCCATCGTAGAGGTCGCGCCGTCCGGTGAGGGTGGTAAACACGTCCATCATGCGCGCGTAGTCCTGCCAGGCGTCCACGCGAAAGGCGGCGCAGGGCACGCCCGCCGCCTCCAGCACCTCCGCCGCGCCCACCTGCGCGGCGATATCGAGGGAGAGAATCACCAGGTCGGGATCGAGCGCCAGCACCAGCTCCAGATTCGGCTCCTTGGTGGTGCCGATGATCTGCGCCTTTCCCAAATCCATGCCGCGTTCGCTGACTGCGTCCTCCGTGGCCCCCACGAGCGCGCCGCCAGCCTGCGTCCAGGCTTCGGCGTAGGAGCCGTAGAGGCTGACCACGCGCTGCGGCGTCTGATTGGCGATGGCAACGCCGCGGTCGTCCACCAACGGCGCGCTCTCCGCCCCCGCCAGCGCCGGAACAAGCAGCAGCGCGCACAAAATAGAGGCACAAATCCTCCGGATCATACGGCGCGCTCCCGAACCGGCGCGGCGAGTATGGCTTCCTTGCGGGTCAGCAGGTCGTCCGAAGCAATGGCCTGTTCAAAGGCGTCCACGCCGACGCGGTCAATGGCCGCGCCGAGGCGCTCCTTGACATAGGCGTTTTCCTTGAACCACAAAAGCGTCTTTTCCAGCACGGTTTCCAGCTCCTCGCGCTCATAGAAGCGGTTTAAGCGCGTACCCATGCGTGTGTGCTTTCCCCATGTGCCGCCCACAAAGATGGCGAATGCGGGCTTTGTCACCGGCGGCGTCACGCCAAAGGGGCACTTTTCGATGCAGACGCCGCACTTTGTGCACAGGTTTTCTTCCACGCGCATCTTGCCTTCCACAACTTCGATGGCGCGCATGGGGCATTTCTGGGCAATAAAGCACTTTTTGCAACCCCGGCATTTTTCCAGGTCGTATACCGGCAAGCGATGGGCCTCGATGCCGAAATCGTTCAGCGAGGGCTTCATGCAGCTGTTGGGGCAGCCGCCCACGGCGATCTTGAACTTATGCGGCAGGGCCACGTTGCCCCAGCCGACAAAAAAGCGGTCGTAAAGCTGGGCGCAGATGCCCTGCGTATCGGCGTTTCCATAGACGCAGGTAGTGCCCTTGCAGGCGGTCAAAGGACGGATTTTCGCGCCGGTGCCGCCGATGACGAGGCCGGCGTCGAGCGCAAACTGGCGCACGTTTTCCACGTCCTCCAGATGGATGCCAGGCATTTCCACCTGTAAACGCGAAGTGATGGCCACGCGGCCGTTGCCATACTTTTCGGCGCATTCGGCGAGGCTTTTGAGCTGCTGGGCGGTCATGGTGCCATTTTTGCTGACGGCGCGTGCGGAAAAGGTATCCGTCCCCCGGTTGTGCAAAAAGCCGAGAGCCTTGACGCGGGTGATTTCCTGCTGACTGGGTATCGCCATATATATCATGCTCCTTTGTAACGCGGTCAAGGGGCCGCAGATAATTCTATTCTAACACAGGGCGGCGGCGTTTGACAAGGATAGTTTCCGGTTTCCACGCAAAAGCGGCGGCCTCGCATGGAAAGCCGCCGCCGGGTTTTAGTCCATCAGCGCCATGATCTCTTCCTCGCTCAAGTCTGGCTGCAGGGCGCGGTTGATGGCGGATGCGATAATGCCGGCCGCGTCGCAGATCAAATCGTCGATTTCGCGCGGGGTGACGATCATTTCCCCGGCATCGCCCTTGAGCATCTCTTGCTCGACGCTGTCTAGCGCCTCACCGGAGACATTCGCGGAAAGGGACTCCATCGCGTCGCGGGCAAGCGTAGCCGCGTAAATTACCGTAGGCATGCCCACGGCGATCACCGGCACGCCCAATGTTTCCCGCGTCAGGCTCTTGCGGTGGTTGCCCACGCCGGAGCCGGGCTGAATGCCGGCGTCGGTGAGCTGCACAGCCGCGCCGATACGGCTGGCGGAACGGGCGGAAAGGCTATCTACGCAGATGATGGCCTGTGGATGCAGCGAAGCGCAAAGCGCCTCTACCATCTCCATGGTCTCGATGCCGGTGATGCCCAGCACACCCGGCGCGAGGGCGCAGACGCTGCGCATGCGCGGGTCGGCATACTCGGGAAGTTCCTGAAACATATGGCGGGTGACCAGCGTGCGGTCGATGGTCTGCGGGCCGAGCGAGTCCGGCGTGATGCGGCGATTGCCCAACCCCACTACCAGCACGGGGGCGTCTCCCTCGCGGTGAAACATACGCGCAATCTCCTCCCCGAGCAGGTTTGCCATCGCCAATCGCGCGTCCAGATCGCGCTGGCGCACCGCCTGGCACTCCAGCGTCATGTAGGTACCCACGGCCTTGCCCAACGCGCGCGCCGCGCTCTCCTGCTCGACGACGACTTCTGTCATATTGACCCCCATCGTCTCCCAATGGCTCACGCGGACGCCTGGCATGCCCTCGCCACCTGAGGACTGAAAGGACTCCATCGCCAGGTCGGTGCGGATCTGACGCATTCAAAAACACCTCGTTTGCTGCAGATTTTGTCATTAGTTTACCCAAGTTTTTCATCAAAATGTACGATCCCCCTTGCTTTTTGGCCGCGCACGTGCTAAAATAGATGATGCTGATTTTCTCGGGGGAGGTGAACACTTTGCCGAATATTAAGTCCGCTATCAAGCGCGTAAAGGTGAACGAGAAAAAGAATCTGCGCAATCGCATGATCAAGTCTGCGATGAAAACCCAGGTCAAAAAGTTCGAAACCGCCCTTGCCGCTGGCGAGGTCGATGGCAAGCTGCTCAGCGCGACGCAGGGCGCGATTGACAAGGCTGTCACGAAGGGCGTTATCCATAAGAACGCTGCCAATCGGAAAAAGGCCCGTCTGGCCAAAGCCGCCGCGAAGGCGTAAATTTGCGGAAAGAAGAACCGGCATTCGGTTTGATTGTGAAAACAGCTCAGGTTCCTTGCGGGGCCTGGGCTGTTTTCATGTTCAGCTCCGGCGAAGCGTCGCTTCCGCAGGAGCTTTTCGCACCGCCGCATTTTGACGGAAAAACGGCTTCCCTTCCCGTTTCCAGGGTGATATAATGATAGCGTCAAGTCAAATAATGAAAAGAGGAAATGCTCATGTTCTGTTCTCTATCTCCCTTTGCCCTGGACGGTATTCTTGAAAACGCCTTGCGCGAGGACGTCGGCACGGGCGATATCACCACGCTTTCCACCATCAGCCCGGACCGGACGGTTACAGGAAAATACATTGCCAAGGAAAGCGGCGTGATTTGCGGCTTGGACGTCGTGCGGCGCGTATTCGCGCTGCTCGATCCTTCCATCGTTCTGGAAGCCCGTATACAGGATGGCGGCGCCGTTCAGAAGGGCGATATTGTCGCCATTGTTCGCGGAAACGCCCGGAACGTGCTCACCGGCGAGCGGGTGGGCCTGAACCTTTTGCAGCACATGTCCGGCGTGGCTACGCAGACGGCGCGTGCCGTCGCCGCCGTCGTGGGCACGAAAGCGAAAATTGTCGATACCCGCAAAGCCACGCCCGGCCTGCGCATCCTGGATAAATACGCCGTGCGCGCGGGCGGCGGCGGCAACCACCGCTTTAACCTGGCAGACGGCATACTCATCAAGGACAACCACATCGTGGCGGCGGGCGGCATTGCCAACGCGGTACGCGCGGCACGCGAAAACGCGCCGCACGTCTTGAAAATCGAAGTGGAAGTGGAAAACTTTGCCCAGCTTGACGAAGCGCTCTCGGCCGGGGCGGACATCATTATGCTGGACAATATGACGATTGAGGACATGCGCCGGGCCGTGGAAACCGTCAACGGCCGCGCGCTCACCGAGGCTTCCGGCAATATGGGCGATAAGACGCCGGAACAGCTTCGCGCCGTAGCGGAAACGGGCGTGGACTTCATCAGCATCGGGGCGCTGACCCACAGCGTCCGGGCGCTGGATATCAGTCTGAAATTCGTTCTGGAATAAGCCATTGGCCGAAAGGGAACACATATGATCGACCATATCGAAATCCGCGGCGCGCGGGTACATAACCTGAAAAATGTAGATGTAGACGTACCGCTCAACAAAATCGTCGGCATTGCCGGAGTATCCGGATCGGGCAAATCCTCGTTGGCGCTGGGCGTGCTCTATGCTGAAGGTTCGCGCCGCTATCTGGAAGCGCTTTCCACCTACACGCGGCGGCGCATGACGCAGGCCGCCAAAGCGCAGGTGGACGAAGTTTTGTACGTACCGGCGGCGCTGGCGCTGCATCAGCGCCCCGGCGTACCGGGCATCCGCAGCACCTTTGGCACCGGCACGGAACTGCTCAACAGCCTGCGGCTGATGTATTCGCGCCTGGCCAGCCATCGTTGTCCCAACGGGCACTACCTGCCGCCGGCGCTGGCCGTCGCCGCCGGGCAGGAGCTGACCTGCCCGCAATGCGGCGCGGTTTTCTATGCCCCATCCGCCGAAGAACTGGCTTTTAACAGCCAAGGCGCCTGCCGCACTTGCGGCGGCACGGGCGTGGTGCGCACGGTGGACCGCTCGACGCTGGTGCCGGACGAAAGCCTGACCATCGACGAGGGCGCGGTGGCGCCGTGGAACTCGCTGATGTGGTCGCTGATGACCGACGTGTGCCGGGCCATGGGCGTGCGCACGGACGTGCCCTTCCGCGACCTGACCGACGCGGAAAAAGACATCGTCTACAACGGCCCGGCTGTCAAAAAACACATCCTCTACCAGGCCAAGAATTCCAACCAGGCCGGGGAGCTGGATTTTACCTACTTCAACGCCGTCTACACCGTGGAAAACGCCCTTGCCAAGGTCAAGGATGAAAAGGGCATGAAGCGCGTAGAAAAATTCTTGAAACAGGATGTTTGCCCGGACTGCGGCGGCACCCGCCTGTGCGAAGCGGCGCGTCAGCCAAAAATCCGCGGCATCTCCCTGGACGAGGCCTGCAAGATGACGCTGGAAGCGCTGGTGGAATGGGTCAAAGGCGTGCCGGAGACGCTGAGCGCGGAAATGCGCCCGATGGCGTTGAGCATCTGCGAATCCTTCCAGGGCGTGGCCAAGCGGCTGATGGATTTGGGGCTGGGTTATTTGACGCTCGACCGCGCCGCCGCCACGCTCTCCACCGGCGAACGGCAGCGCATGCAGCTTGCCCGCGCCGTGCGCAACCGCACCACCGGCGTGCTTTATGTGCTGGACGAGCCTTCCATCGGCCTGCACCCCGCCAACATCGTCGGCCTGACCGGCGTGATGCGCGATTTGGTGGCCGACGGCAATTCCGTGGTGCTGGTCGACCACGACGCGCAGATTCTCTCCGAGGCCGACTGGATTATCGAAATGGGCCCGGGCGCGGGCGCGGACGGCGGACATGTCATCGCGCAGGGGACCGTCGGCGCGTTGGCCGAAAACCCGCAATCGAAAATCGGCCCATTCCTGACCGGCGCGGAGAAGGGCAGCCTGCGCGCCCAGCTTCCCGCCGGGGAACTGTTCGCCGAAGGGCGTCTGCGCCTGTCCACGGGGCCAATCCATACGGTCAAGCCTCTGGAAGTTGAATTGCCCAAGAGACGTCTCACCGCCGTCACCGGCGTATCCGGCTCCGGCAAGACCACGCTGATTCTGGAAAGCCTGATTCCCGGGCTGGAAGCGGCCATTCAGGGGCGGACGCTGCCCGGGCATGTGCGCGCCGTGGAGGCGGCGGGCATCCGTCAGGTCAAGCTGATCGACGCCACCCCCATCGGCATCAACGTGCGCTCCACCGTCGCCACCTATGCCAACGTGCATGACGAACTGCGCAAAATCTTCGCCCGCACCGCCGAGGCCAAGGCGCTGGGCTACAAGGCAGGAGATTTTTCATACAACACAGGCCGTTTGCGCTGTCCCGTGTGCGACGGCACCGGCGTCATCAGCCTGGACGTGCAGTTTTTGCCTGACGTGGATATCCCCTGCCCCGAATGCCGCGGCGCGCGCTATGCCAGGGACGCGCAGCGTGTGCGCTGGCAAAACAAAGCCGGGCGCAACTATACGCTGCCCGAATTGATGGCCATGGATGTGCACGCCGCGCTGGAGGCTTGTCGGGATTTGAACCTCGTTAGCCAGCGGTTGCATGTGCTGGACGACCTCGGGCTTGGTTATCTGACGTTGGGCGAAGAAACGCCCAGCCTTTCCGGCGGCGAGGCGCAGCGGTTGAAGCTCGCCAGCGAGATGGGCCGGGCGCAGACGGATTCGGTGTTTGTGTTCGACGAGCCGACCATCGGCTTGCATCCGTTGGATGTGCGCACGCTTTTGCGCGTGTTCCAGACGCTGATTGACCACGGCGCAACGGTGGTGGTCATTGAGCACGACCTGGACGTCATCCGCAGCGCCGACTATATCATCGACATGGGGCCCGGCGGCGGCGAGGCCGGAGGGCGCATCGTCGCCGCCGGCACGCCGGAGGACATACGGCGCTCGCCGGAGAGCCGCACCGGGCGGTTTTTGTAAAAGGCGTCCGCAGGGTTCTGCGCCATGGATGGGAGCGGCTCGTCCTGCCCTGCCCGGAGGCGTTTCGGCATTTGAAGCGCCTTTTTTCGCCGCCGCTTCATGCTTGCCGGAAATGTAGGAACATGGTATAATTTTTCCAAAGCGAGGGATGCGCATGTATTTGACCATATTGGGCAACAACGGCCCCTTTCCTTCCCCCAACGGCGCCTGCTCCGGCTATTTTCTGGAGAGCGACAGCGGCGAAACGAAGATCCTCATGGATTTGGGACCCGGCTCGCTTTCGCGGCTTCTGGAAATCGCGCGCATGGAGGAGCTTGCGGGCGTGGTTGTTTCGCATATGCACTTTGACCACATGTCCGACCTTCTGCCCATGCAGTATGCCATACAGTTTTCCGGGCGCGAGCGGCCCTTGCCCGTGTTCGTACCGCCGCGTCCCGAGCGTGTACGGGCGCTGTTGGAATGCCCGTATTACGACCTTTTCGGCCATGAGGATCTAACCCTGGGGGAAATGCGCCTGAGTTACATCCCCGCCATACACCCGGTGGAGGGTTCCTGCGTGCGCGTGGAATGCGACGGGGCGCGCTTGGTATTTACGGGCGATACGAACGTCAACCCGGCGCTGGAACTGTTTGCGGACGGCTGCAACCTGCTGTTGGCCGACGCCGGGCTTGCAAGCGCGGACTGGACGGACAAAAAGCCGCATCTTTCCGCCGCCCTGTGCGGGGCGCTGGCCCGGGATGTGCGCGCGGGGACATTGCTTTTGACGCACCTGAATCCTCTCTATGACCCGCAGGCATTGCTTGCGGAGGCGCGCGAGGCCTACCCCGCCGCGGAACTTGCCGTTGCCGGAGCGCGCTACCGGGTATAGCGGTGAAGCGCGGGAGCTTTCTGCCCATGCGGGCGCTGTACACGCGGCCGCTGATGCTGTTTGCGGCGCTCTTTGGCCTGGGCGCGATTGCGGCGCAGGACGGCAGGCTGCCGCTGGGCGTTTTGCTCGCCTGCGCGGTTGCGCTGCTCTTTGCATGGATTGCCCTGCGTATGAGCGGGCGGCGCTGTGCCGCGTTGTTGGCTGCCTGCGGCCTGTTCCTGGGCGCGGCGCGCATGACGCAGGCCGTTTCCGTGCAACCGCAGGTTCAGGACCGTTTTTCCATCGCCCTTTCCGGCACGGTGGCGGATTCGCCCATTGTGGATACGGAACTTATGCGGCTCACCTGCCGTCTGACGGATGTGCGCGCGGAGGGAGAGGCGCTTGACTATGATATCCGTCTCTATCTGCGCGGCGACGTGGCGGCGCTGCGTGCCATTGCCCCGGGACAGCGCGTGGAAGCGACCGGCCATTTGTGGTCGCCGGACGCCGCCACCAATCCCGGGGAGTTTGACTTTTCCGCCTACCTGTGGCGCAATGGGATGGCCGCCTATGCCACGGCCAATCTCTCTGACGCGCAGGTCACAGGCGAACCCGTTGGATTGCAGGCGTGGTTGCATACGTTGCGCAATGCCATGGGAGAGCGCATCGACGTGCTTTTTCCACGCAGCGCCCAAGTGGTGCGCGCGCTGGTACTCGGCGACCGCGGCGACATGGACGAGGATTTGCGCGACAGCTTCAACCGTGCTGGCGTAGCGCATGTGCTGTCCATTTCCGGATTGCACATCACGATGCTGGCGATGGCCATGATGTCGCTTCTTTCCCTGTTCCTGCCCCGGCGTTGGGCGTTTTGGATCTCGCTCATACTGGTGGTGTTTTACGGGCTGCTGGTGGGCATGGCCGCATCGGTATTGCGCTCTATCATCATGTATGCGGTACTTGGGGCGGGGCAAGCCACGGGCAGGCCGGCGGATGCCTTTACGCGGCTTTCTCTGGCGTTCGTCGTTTTGCTGGCCTGGAACCCGCTTTTCCTTGCGGACGCGGGGTTCGTGCTTTCCTTTACGGCCTCGGCGGGCATGCTCTGCCTGACGAAGCCGCTCTCCACCGCCCTGCATATCGACCGTCTGCGCGTACCGGAGTGGTCATTCAGGCCCGTCGCGCTTCTGCGGCGTGCCGCGCGGTATTCTGCCTCACTTTTGTGCGCTACCCTGGCGGCGCAGCTTTCCACGTTGCCCGCCGTAATCGCCTACTACGGCGAATTGCCGCTGCTGGCCACGCTTGCCAACCTTGTGGTGGTGCCGCTGATTCTGGCGGGCATGTATTTGGCGGTGGCGGCGCTGCTTGTTTCGCTTTTGTGGATGCCGCTGGCGGCGTTTATTGCCTGGGCGGCTGATTTTGCGCTGCTCTGCTCCACAGCGATGACGCAGTTCTGTGCGCGATTGCCGTTCAACGCCCTGGCGCTCCCGGCCTTTCCAATCTGGCTCACGGCGCTGTTTGCTATCGCCGTCATCGCCGTTTCGCCGCTGACCCGCCTGCGCAGGGGATTGCGGCACGCGCTGTTGCTCGCTTTGCCGGCCCTGGCCTGTGTGGCGGCGCTAATTCCGGGGCCTCAGGGATTGCAAATTACCTTTCTGGACGCGGAACAGGCAGACGCGGCGGTGGTGCTGGCGGAAGGCGAAGCCTACGTCGTGGACGTCGGGCTGGAAAACAGCCCGGTAAGCGCTTACCTTTCGCACATCGGCCGTGCGCCAAAGGCGGTATTTCTCTCGCATCCGCATGCCGACCATGCCGGCGGTTTGAGTGCGCTTTTGGAGGACTATGTTCCCGAAACCATCTACATCCCAGCGGGCTGGTACGATGTGGAGGCCGACGACGGCATCGCCCAGGCCATGGCGCAGGCCGAAGGGTTGGGCGTGGAAATTGTCGAACTGGCGGCGGGCGACGTGGTGCGGCTTTCGGAGCAGATCTCAGCTACGGTGCTCTATCCCGAGCGAAACGCTGAGATTAGCGGCGACGCCAACGCCGTTTCCATGCTCTTGCAGATTGACTACGGCGAAGCGTCAGCGCTGTTTACCGGCGATTTGGAAATGACATACGAACCGGGGCCGATGCCGGATGTGGACGTGCTCAAAGTGGCGCATCACGGCTCGGACAATGCCTCCAGCCTGATGATGCTGCATTCCGCCTCGCCTTCGGCGGCGGTCATCTCCGTAGGCGCGGACAATCCCTACGGCCACCCCGCCGCGGCGCTGCTTGATCGGTTGGAGGACGCCGGGGCGCGCGTCTACCGCACAGACCGCCACGGAGCGATAACCGTGAACCTCCATGCGGACGGCACGGTTTCCGTGCGTACCTATCTCACCCAGGAGGACAATCCATGACCTGGAAGGAATTCTATGCGCAAATCAAGACGGGCGATTTGCAGAGCGTCTATCTGTTTTCCGGCCCGGAGGAATATCTCAAGCGCGAAGCGCTGGGGGCGCTTGCAAAATCGCTTTTGCCGCCGGGCCTGGAACAGCTCAACGAGACGGCGCTGGAGGGCGCTTCCGCCTTGGAAATCATCGACGCGGCGGAGACGCTGCCGTTCATGTGCGAGCGCCGCATGGTGGTTGTCCGCGACTGGGCGCCGCTGCTGGGCGGCAAATCGCGGAGCGAGGAGGACGAGGCCGCGCGCATGCTCGAGTGGCTGAAAAACCCGCCCGCCTCTTGCGTGTTGGTCTTTCTGATGCGCGGAGAGCCGGACGGCCGCAAGAAACTGACGATGGCGCTCAAGAAGTACGGCGCTGAGGTGCGTTTTGATCCGCTTTCGGACGCGGAGCTTTGCCGTTGGGCGAACGCCTGCCTCAAACCCCTGGGGAAAACCATTTCTCAACCGGCGGCGTCGCATCTGGCTTTCACCGCCGGGCGCGACCTGACGCGCCTGCGCGGGGAAATCGAAAAGCTGGCCGACTATATCGGCGAGCGCAGCGAGATTGCCATTGAGGACATTGAGGAAATCGTATCCCCCTCGCTGGAATTCAGCGTGTTTGAAATGCTGGATTTCCTCTTTGCGGGTGATTTGGCGCGCGCCGAGCGCAGTCTCAACACGCTGCTGATGGGCGGGCAGACCTGTGTGGGCGTGTTTGCCATGGTTGTGCGCCAACTGCGCATGCTCGCGCATCTGGCGCTGGCACAGCGCGAAAGCGGCAATACAGCGGCGGTGGAAAAGGCGCTCAAATTGCACCCCTACGCCGCGAAACGCGCCGCGCGGCAGGCGCGCACGTTGGACGTGGAGACGCTTTTGCGCCTATATCGCCAATGCGTGGACATGGATTGCGCCATCAAATCCGGCAGGCTGCGTGACCGCGAGGCATTGCAATTTATGATGCTGAAAATTGTCGAAATGCACGGCAAAGGCGGAACTTTGCGCGGGCGTTGAACGTCTAAGAGATACGTGAAGGTCTGGAGGTTTGGAATTATGAAAAGAATTGTGTCGGTTTTGCTGTTCGCGGCGCTGCTGATGTCCGCATGCGCCTGTGCGGAGAGCGTGCCATCCATCTCCGACGGCCTGTTTTCCGCCGCCAAAGAAGCGCTCAGCCTGCTATCGTACGGGGAGTATGCGCGCGTATCGGAGGTTCTGCCGTTTTCAGGCACAGCCCCCAGCGCGGAGGAATGGGAAATGTTTGCCGAGAGCTTTACCACGCTGGATTCCGGCACCGTGCAGCGGGAGGTTTCCGTGGCCTATTGGCAGGATTCCCACTGGTGCCTGGCTGTGCCGGTGACAGAGCCGAAAAAGGATTCCGTGGAGGTACTGATGCTGCGCTCCGACGACGGGGAGACGTTTTCAGGCTACAAATGCACCGATTGGGCAGAAGCCCGCAGCGGCTATGAATCCAGCGATTATGTGACCTGGAACGAAGAATACGTGGCCGGGACGCCGGTCATCATCGCAGACTGAACGCAAAACGCAAACAAAGCAAAGCCCCGGGCGGCAGGAACCGTCCGGGGCTTTGCTTTTGGTCTACTTTTTGCCCGCCAGGGACTTTCTGTACTTTTCGCTTTCCCAGTTGGCGATGAAATCCTTCGCCGCCTCGCCCAGGGAAATCACCTTGAATCCGGCGCTTTCAATCGTGCGGCGGATAAAGACGATGGCGGTGAGCGTTTCGGCAATCACCAGCGCCTTGCCCGCGCCAGCGCGGATGCGCACTTCCCCCGTCCGCGGGTTGGCTACGCACTCGCCCGCCTCGGGTTCGGCCTCGCCCATGGCAAAGCCGTCGCCCAGGAACACGAGCTGGTCGGGATAAAGCGGCTCGTAGATGAACTGTTGTTCGGTAAAGTCGCCCGTTTTGAGCTGTTCGGCCAGATACGGCGCGTCCACCACGCATATATCCCCTTCCTCGCGCACGGCCACTTTCGGGAAAGAAGCGGCGGTAACGCCAAAGGCGGCGGCAATGCGGGCGTTGACGTCGTCCTGCACGGCCAGCACGGTATCCGGGTCATCGCCATGCACAATCAGGCCGTGGCTCTCCATGAAGATGACGGCCGGGCGCTTGCCCGTTTCCTGCTCCACGCGCTTGAGCTCATCGCGGATGGAAAAGGTCAGGCGGCTGCCGGGATTGACATAGCCGACGAAGCCCCATGTGTAATCCGCGCCCGCAAGCGCTTTGGCGACAATCTCGCGGCCGTTTTCGGCGCAGGCGGCGAAGTTGGCATAGACGCTGTGGGTATGCGACACATAGGTATCCAGCAGGGAGTGGAAGCCCGCTTCCACCGAGGGGCGCAGCGATTCCATGCCCTCAATGCGCTGTGTGGCGGCCTTCGCCTCGGCGGAACCGGCCTTTTCCACATCCTCAAAGTCGGACGGCTCGCTGCCGTAATAGAAGCGGCGCAATGCGGCGTAGTCAAGCACCGCGTAGGCCTTGTCGATTTCAATGTCCTTCAGGCAGAAACCGGAGGCCTTGATGGCCATGAGCGTATCATCCAGCTTGACGGAGGTGTTGCCGCCGCCGCCCTGCACGTAGTCTGCCCTGCCACCGGAAGTTTTGGACATGCGGGAAAACTGTTCGAGCCTTTCCTGGTGCTTTTTGACAAATTCCATGTCTACTTCTCCTTTGCCTTGGCCCAGCTGTCCTTGAGGGAAACGGTGCGGTTATAAACGGGCAGTTCCGCCGTGGAATCGGGATCCTTGCAGAAGTAGCCCGTGCGCAAAAACTGGAATACCGCGCCCACATCCGCGCCGGCGACGCACGGCTCGCAAAGGCCGCGCAGCACCGTCAGGCTGTTGGGGTTGACGCGCTCCATGAAGTCGCCGGAGGAAGCCTCAGCCTCCTCGCCGTCTTCCTCGGCCGTCTCTTCCGGCTCAGCCACATCTTCGAGCAGAATCGGCTCGTAGAGGCGCACTTCGCAGGGCAAGGCGTCCTGCGCGCTCAGCCAGTGCAAGGTACCCTTGACCTTGCGGTTCGCGCCCTCGCTGCCGGAGCGGCTGTCCATATCCACAGAGCAGACAAGTTCGCTGACCTCGCCGTTTGCATCGTGGATGACTTCCTCACAGCGGATGATATAGGCCCCCTTGAGGCGCACTTCGCGGCCCGGGGCGAGGCGGAAGAACTTCTTGGGCGGCTCCTCCATGAAATCCTCGCGGTCGATGTAGATCACATTGCCCATATGCAGCGTGCGCTCGCCCATCTCCGGGTGATCCGGATGGTTTTCCATGGTAATTTCGTCCACAAAGCCCTCCGGCCAGTTGGAGAGCGTCACCTTCAGCGGGCGCAGCACAGCCATGGCGCGCGGGGCGGTATCGCCGAGATTTTCGCGCACGCAATGCTCCAAAAGCGCCAAATCAACGGTAGAATCGGCTTTAGCGACGCCGACGCGGCCGAGGAAATCCTTGACGGCCGCAGCGGTATAGCCGCGACGGCGCATGGCCGCCAGCGTGGGCATGCGCGGGTCGTCCCAGCCCGCCACCACGCCTTCTTCCACAAAGCGGCGCAAATGGCGCTTGGACATCACCGTGCGGGTGAGGTTCAGGCGGGCAAACTCGATCTGGCGGGGCGGATGCGCAAACCCAGCCTCGCGCACCCCCCAGTCGTACAGCGGGCGGTGAATCTCATATTCCAAAGAGCACAGGGAGTGCGTGATGCCCTCGATGGCGTCCTGCAACGGGTGCTGGAAATCATACATCGGGTAAATGCACCAAGCGTCGCCCGTGCGGTGGTGATGGCAGCGCAGAATGCGGTAGAGCGTGGGATCGCGCATGAGCACGTTCGGGGAGGCCATGTCGATCTTGGCGCGCAGAACGCGCGAACCATCCGGAAATTCCCCGGCACGCATACGGGCGAACAGATCGAGGTTTTCCTCGACGCTGCGGTCGCGGTAGGGGCTATTGACGCCGGGCTTGGTGAGCGTGCCGCGATTCTGGCGCATTTCCTCGCTGGTCTGGTCGTCCACATAGGCCACGCCCTTGCGGATCAGGCCGCAGGCAATCTCGTAGAGCTTCTCGAAAAAGTCCGAGGCAAAGTGCAGCTCGTCCCAATGGAAGCCGAGCCACTCGATGTCCTTCTGGATGTTTTCGACAAACACCGCGTCCTCCTTGGTGGGGTTGGTGTCGTCAAAGCGCAGGTTGCACTTGCCGCCATATTTTTCAGCAATGCCAAAATCAATGCACAGGGCCTTGGCGTGGCCGATATGCAAAAAGCCGTTTGGCTCGGGCGGAAAGCGCGTGCGAACGTGATCGTAGCGCCCGTTTGCGAGGTCCTCGTCGATAAATTCCTCGATAAAATTGGCGGCGTGCCGCTCCTCAGCAGACATACCCACGACCTCCTTGCGTACCTGTTTGAAAAAACTATACGTTCATTATACCACGGTTGCGGACAAAGTAACAGCTGCATTCCGGTAAAATATGCTTATTTCACCGGAATGGGTAAAATTTTTTATGACGCTTGCTTGTGACGCAACGTCATGCTTTATACTGTCTGTAGGAAAGGAGATGCGCGCATGAGAAGACAAAAAGCGGCGCCGCCCGGTTATATGGGAACCGGCGCGGTGGCCCGGAAAATGGGCGTCACTGTGCGGACATTGCAGCACTACGACCGCGTAGGCCTGCTTTCCCCCTCGGCCGTAAGCGAGGGCGGACGCAGGCTGTACACAGACAAAGACATCATCAAGCTCCACCAGATTCTGTCGCTGAAACAGCTTGGCTTTTCGCTGAGCGATATACAAAACCGGCTGATTCCTCTGGACGACCCCGGCGCGGTCGCGGGCGTCCTGGCGGGGCAGGCCGGGGCCTTGCGCGCCCAAATCGCGCGCATGACGGAATCGCTGCGGCAAATCGAAGCCCTGCGCGGCGAAGTCATGCAAATGCAGACGGTCGATTTCAAAAAATACGCCGATATCATCGTCAATTTGCAGATGAACAACGATTTTTACTGGCTGATAAAGTATTTTGACGAGGAAACGCTCGATCATATCCGCCTCCGCTTTGACAAAAACAGCGGCGCCGCTTTCATGGAAACCTTTACCCGCCTGACGGACGAAGCCATCCGCCTTCAGGCGACGGGCGTCGCTCCCGGGAGTGAACAGGGGCGGGCGTTCGCGGAGGAATACTGGAAAATGATTGACGAATTTACCGGAGGCAACGTGGCCATGCTCCCCCGTCTTGTCAAGCTCGGTCAATTTGAAAGCGCGGACTCCGCCTGGCGGGAAAGGCAGGCGCAGGCCAACGCCTTTATCGGCCCGGCGCTGGAGGCCTGGTTCGCCAAACAGGGAATCAACCCTTTTCTGGAGGAAGATACATGAGCGGGGTTATCCAGGTTGAACGCCTGCAAAAGCGCTACGGCAAGCAAGCAGTGCTCAAAGACGTCAGTTTTTCCGTGCAACGGGGTGAAATTTTCGCCCTGCTGGGCGCGAACGGCGCGGGCAAGACCACGACCTTGGAGTGTGTGGAGGGTCTGCGGCCTTGCGACGGCGGCAGCATATCCGTCCGTGCGAAAGCAGGCGTACAGCTCCAATCCGCCTGCCTGCCGGAGCACATCCGGGCAATGGAAGCGGTCAGGTTGTTTTCGGGCTGGAAAAAGGCCTCGGTGGATGAAGAAATGCTCAGGGCGCTTGGCATAGATGAAATCGCCCGCAAGCAGTACCGCGCGTTGTCCACCGGACAAAAGCGGCGGCTACATCTGGCCTTGGCCCTGCTCGGCGGCCCGGAAATCCTCTTTCTGGACGAACCGACGGCAGGCCTGGATGTAGAAGGCCGCGCCGCGCTGCACGCGCTGATCCGCGATTTTCGCGCGCGCGGCAAAACCATCGTGCTGGCCAGCCACGACATGGCCGAGGTCGAAAGCTTGTGCGACCGCATCGCCATTTTGCGCGCGGGAAGCGTCGCCTTTCTCGGCACGGTGGCGGAGTTATCAACAAGGCTGGGAAAGCGCTACAATATCTCCGTCAAGACCGCGCGCGGGAGCATGGAAATCGCCACGGACGACATCGAAAAAGCACTGCCCGCGTTGCTGGAACGCTGCCGCAACGCGGGCGAAGCGATTGTCGATATCCATGTCGGCCGTGGCTCGCTGGAAGAACACTTTTTGCAAACCGTGAGAGGGGAAAACATATGAAGGCCTTTTTATACGGCGTGTTTCTGCAATGGAAACTGGATTTGCGCAGCCGGACGCTGCTCATCGCCTGCTACATCGTGCCACTGGCGTTTTTCGCGGTCATGGGCGGCGTGTTTACATCCATCCTGCCGGACGCCCGGCAGACGCTCGTACAGTCCATGACCATCTTTGGGGCGACAATGGGAGCGCTCATCGGCCTGCCGCCCACGCTGGTGGAAATTTATGGGGGCGATATATGTAAGGTCTACCGGGTAAACGGCGTGCCTTCCTGGTTGGGGCTGGTTTTGTGCAATCTCTCCGCCTTTATCCATCTGCTCATCATGAGCGCGGTTCTTTATGTTGCCGCGCCCGCAATCTTTAACGCGGCGCTTCCCGCCAATCTCTGGCGGCATTTTGGAGCGCTGGCCGTATTCCTCGCGGCCTCGCTCGCCCTTTCCAGCGCGCTGGGGCTGGCTGCCAGAGACCCGGCGCGGTCGTCTGTGTTTTCGATCCTGGCATTTTTGCCTTCGGTCCTGCTTTCAGGCATCATGTTTCCCACCGCATTGTTGCCGGACGCGCTGCGCGCCCTGGGAAAGCTCTTTCCCGCCACATGGGGATATGCGCTGCTGACAGGCGACGGAACAGGCCTTTTGCCGCTTCTGGGCATCCTGAGCATCGCCGCGGGGCTGTGCGCCGTCCTGCTCAGGCGGCGGATGGGCGCACGCGCTCAGCGCCTGCCGGTATAACTGTCCATCCAGAGAATTTCTTCAACCGTCGAATAGGAGGAAACCTTGTCGATGACCGCCGCGGCCGCATCGCCGGTCAGGGGCGTGGGCTGATAGTTGTTGGTGGAGGAAACTGAACTGATGGAGCAGGGAATGATGTTGATGCCGCCATCGGAAACATTGCCCGCGCCATCGACAACGAAGGTCTGTTGGAAGATCATCGTATCCTTGTCGTTGGGATTGGAATTGCCGCCAAAGCAGAAATTGGCGAGGCTGTAAACGATGTATTTGCCCTTATACTGCTCGATGCCGCCCAGGACGTGCGGATGATGGCCGAGCACCAAATCCGCGCCCGCGTCGATAATGGCGTGGCCATAGCGCTCCTGCGTGGAAGTAGCGCGGTTGCGCAGTTCCTCGCCCCAGTGCACGGAGACGATGACCAAATCGCTGTTTTCCTTTTCCTGGCGAACGCGCTCGGCAATGGCGTCGGCGCTATAATCCCACTCGGTAAAGCTCAAAAAACAGACGCGCACGCCATCCTTTTCGCCATACCAGGCGTTATCGTAGCCTGCCGCGCCCACGCCTACACTTTCCAGATTGGCGGCGGTATCGCTCAGACCGGCGTTCTTGAAATCAAGGGCGTGGTTATTGGCCAGCGAGCACACCTCCACGCTCGAGCCGGAAAGGATTTTTACATATTCCGGGTCGCCGCGGAAGTTGAACTGCCGTCCGGAGCGTTTGGAGGTTTGCGTGGTCAGCGGCCCTTCGAGGTTGACGACGGTAAAATCGTCCGCGGCAAAGATATCGCGCACGTTTTCAAAGAAGTAATCCAGACCATATTCATCCGCATACTGCGAAAAGCGCCCGCCGCTGCTGGAATTGACGTCGCCGCCGAGCGTACAATCCCCCGCCGCGGAAATCAGGATTGTCGTGCGGGTGAGTTCCTCCTCGGTTTCCAGAACGGGCACCTCGCCGCCCGTCTGCCGCCCCGCATCGGCCGGTTCCACACTCTGTGTGGGCGCAACCAAGCCGCCATCCAGCGGCGTAGGCAACGGCGTTGGGGCGGCGGTAGACGCTTCTTGTGTCACCGCGGCGGTAGCGGCGGAAACGGAAGCCGTTTCCACAGGCGTCGCGGCGGCCTGTATGGCCGTGTTGTCCGGGGCAGGGCTATTCCCCCCGCCGTTGAAAAGCACGGCTAGCATACAGACGAGCGCCACGCTAAGCACGGCGCACAGCGCGGCCGTCAGACGCATACCTCGCTGTTCGGCGCGGCGGCGCGCCGCGCGAGCCGCCCTGCCCGACATATTCTTGTCAAATTGATCGTTGCTGTGTTTCATATGCAGTATTATACATGAACAAGCCGTGAGAAATGACAAAACAGTGCTTTTTGTATCCGTATATTCAGAATTCTGTAAAACACTTCAGCGGTTCGCAATAGAGCTGTGTCAAAAGTACGGCAAGGGCCATGTTGCGCGCGCACAAAAAAACCGGGCCTTGCAGCCCGGTTTTGCTTTGCTGCTATGGCGCCGGGGTTACGGACGGCGCCGGGGTTGCGCTTACCTCAGGCGACGGGCTGGGAGACGCCGAAACCGTCTGCGAGAAATTGCCCTGCAGGGCCCCAATGCCGATGGAAGCGACCATGCCAACGGCAAATACGATCAACATCCATTTCTGAGCAACCGGCAAGCGCTGTTCGATCTTGCGTTCTATATAGCGCGGCAGCCAGGTTACAATAAGCAAGGCGATGACAAAGTTCCACATGCTGGCGCTGGCGGCGTCCTCCCCCGGGAAGGGAACAATTATGCAAATAGCCGCCAACGCGCCAAGCACGACGCCAAAAATGATCTGCGCGCGGCGGAACTGCTTGTCGTCCATCCTGGAGACATAATTATACAGCTTACCTTTGTCCAAAGGCGCGTCGTCCTCCAGCGTAGGCAGGTCATCCTCCACGTAGGGGATATCCTTAATTGTCTGCGAAGGCAAATCCTCCGGGGCGATCCTGGGAAACTGCTCCGCGGTTTCCGGCTCTTCTGCCGCAGATTCCTCCACCCCCTCCTGCTTCGCCGGTTCAAGCGGATCAGCAGGCATCTCCGCCGCCGCGGCTTCGGATTCTTCCGGGGCGGTGTCTTTGTACTCGTTGTTCGTATCTTCCAGCTTTTCGCGGTCAATCGTGTCAGACAACTGCGATTCCTCCGTTCAAAATAGCATCGCCTGTATCATAACACGAAATCGCTTCCGGCGCAAGGTTTTTTTCGGGCAGCGGCAGCTATAAAAAGCAAAAGCGCGCTGGAGATTGCCCAGAATTTTGGCAACGGCGGGCGGTGGAAAAAGCGTCGCC